>OIBI01000557.1_pt1 | contig 15369 bp, 18 predicted proteins | sample 1580951 | NCBI WGS metagenome assembly OIBI01 (sample SAMEA3882516, study PRJEB24775) | human gut metagenome | biome: human-associated habitat; feature: intestine environment; material: feces | place: Netherlands | collected 2009/2010 | reverse complement strand
GGAATTGCATTTTTTCTTCAAACCCGTAAACCTATAGGAAAATCTGCAATGAGATTTCTGTTGGAATCTATGAAGATTTGAAGATCTGCATCGCGAATCTGCTGAAATAAGAAAAACCCCGGAAACACCGCATTCACGGGCGATTCCGGGGAAAGGTTCAAAGCTGTCTAGGGGAGTGCCTACATATATAAATAAGTACAAACTAATGCGAAATAACGCATTTTTAAGCACTTTCAACGTTGAAACCGTACAACAAAATACAATATTTTGCCCCATGAAAGCCCCACGTAAATGGTACAATATTAACGCCCAAGAGTCAAATGCTCTGGGGTGTTTTTGTCAGCGCTTAGAACAACTGGAATCTATCGATCAGAACTCCAAATGCACCAGCATATCCATCCTGTCCCCCACCAGTTTCATTGTTATACTGCCATGAATAATAATTTCTATTCACCGGTGATACTCTGTACTGTGCTTTCTGGGTGCTGCCGTTTGGAGCTGTGTAGATAATCTCGATTGCATCAACCGGAAGACCATTACCGGCATAACCGTTGTTGCTGTCTTTCCAATTGTATCCAGATACATATGGCAGCCATCTGCCTGCGATTCCTTTCTTCTTGTTTGCTGCAACATGTACTCTGTACTTGATGTTTCCGACACTACATTTAATAGCAATGTCTGTGATCGGGATTCCCCTCACGCCTGCATAATCTGCCAGGTTCGTTACTGCTGGATAAGTCTTTCCGCCGGCACGTACCGCATAAGTGAAATCTACTCCTGCATTATAATAACCTCCAGAAGGCTTGATTGTCTCTTTAGGTCCTGATGTTGTTCCCTGTCCATAATCGATATCACAAAGCTTCAGCAGATGTGTAAATCTGTTCTGTGATAACTTGGCGATTCTCACACCATATGCGGACCCGTCCGCTGCGATGTACTGATCGTTTCCAAGATAGATACCGATATGTCCCTTCATCCACACCGCCCATCCAATGTGGTCGTTGGTTCTCTGACTGATTGGAAGCACTTCTACCGCAGTGCTCTTATACTGTCCCGAACCACGGATGGTACCTGTATACCAGCTAATCAAACCGGAACAGTCAACACATACCTTACCGGCTTTGCTGTCATCAGATGTCCATACACAGTTGGATCCGTACTGTTTTCTTAATGCTCGGATCCGCGACAGACTCATTACGGTTCCTTTTGCTCCGTAAATATACGGTGTACCAAGTTTGCTTTTTGCAAATGCAACTAATCCTGCTGCTGTCTTACTCATTTTGCTCTCCTTTCTTGCACCAGTGCAATTCTACTTTTTCTTATATGCGTTTCTATTCCACATCTCTGTCACTCTCTCCCAACCACCAGTACTCACTAAATAGACGATAAATGCGGCAATGAATGATGCAAAAATGTAATACCATTCAATCACTATCTTATAATAGGTGCACAACACAATTACTGATGCTGGTGTCAGAATCAGTGATGTGATCAGTGCCACAGCATTTGTCTGTACTTTCTTCAGTTCTGGCATTTCCTTAATCGTCTGTACAATCGCACTGACTAAAAAGGCCAGTACTCCGATTCCTGTCAAAATGTAACTCATATACTGCATTAACACTTCCATGTTCATAGTCATTCCTCCATATCATGCGCCTGTTTGTTCAGGTGCTTCTCAATCTTATTTATGGCTTCCGTTACAGGACCGTTGCAACCCTTTTCCTTGAGTCCTTTCAGGCAGGCGAGAAGCCCGTAGGTAATTAGGCACTGTTCTTCGTTGATCTTCCGGATGTCCTCTTCATGGGTTGCTCGGATCTTTTTGATCTTCTTCTCGAGCTCTTCCGGCTTTTTAAAGAATTTATATGCTGCAATCAGCACTCCTCCGATCACTCCCAGCGCACCAATCAGGCTGCCTGCCGTAATAATTGTCCCTATGCTTATATACACGGGTCTATACCTCCATATAATTTATGCATAAAAATAAGACCGGTTCACGGTCTGTCTCTGATGCTCATATGTATCACCTGCCTTATTTCACCATTACCCTCACAACATGCTTGATAATCTCCGGTGGTATCTCGTATGTGTACTCCAATATGTACGTCGCTCCCTTGATCATTGGCTGAATCAATGCAGACAGGATTGTCTCTTTATTATCTCGCTTGCTGATCTCGCACTCTCCTGATGCTTCTTTCTCATCTCCGTTTTTCAGGATGTATTTCGCAGAAGTCACATCAAATGGCTTCCCGCATGTACTCCTGACGCTGATGCATACATATTTCTTTTCCCCAAGCTCAAATATAGCACTATCCATGACGCACCGCCTTTCTGCAGCATTTCAGCCGCGCATTATAGTTTTCCTGCAGGACTTGTGTTTCCCGGAGAGTGACGAGCCGTGCTACCCACGGCAGCAACAGCAATCTGACTTCCCGCTTCGGTCCGACCAAATCCGCCTCTGTACAATCCTGGAGCAGTTGCGCCTCAGTGTGGGCATGATATTCGATCATCACTTCGCATTGTAAATGCCCTCTTGCTCCTGTGCTACTCTCCGCCCAGATCTCGATTTCCTGCAGTCCCGGCATTCGTGGGGCGGTTCCCTCCCAGTACCCCGGACGGTCCGGGATGGGCGTAAACTCCACCTCAATAGAGTTCACTATGCCCCATACCCTGATGATCATTTCATTCTGCCGGATCCACAACCTTGAAGGTCAGGTGGATCGTGCTGTTGGCGTCAACTGTGGTCGCTTCTGCCTCGACATCGCTGATGATCGGTGCCTTGGTATCGACTGTAACATGCCTATCAACCTTTGTTGTCTTCCCGATACTGTCCTCAGCGATAATAGAAATTGTATTCGCGCCCTCATTAAGGGTAATTTCTTTCGAGAATGCGCCGCCTTCACCGACTGCTACTTCCTCTCCGTTAATAGTTACCTTAGAGAGAGTTACCGCGTCAGACCCGGCCGTCGCCGTACCTGATACCGTAACCTTTTTGCTGTTCGTCAGCAGTCCTTCTTTAGGACTCGTAATGTTTAGCGTAGGCGCGGATGTACTGATCACAAAGGATACTGTCGCAACGTCAGAAACATTGCCGTCATTATCGGACACCTGCAGGCTGACACTGTTGGAACCGTCTGACAGGTTGGTTGCATGATACGTGCAGGTCTTCTTTCCACCTGAATCGCTACAAGACAGTCCCTGTGTTACCTGAACGCCGTTGACCTTGAAGATTACGGACGCCATGTTGAGACCAGATCCGCCGGCATCGGAAAGCTCCATGACAATATCCTGCGTCGCGCTTCCAAGCACGCTGCCCTGCGTCGGAGACTTGATAGTCACAGTCGGCTTCGTTTTCTCAAGGACACGGAATTTCAGTTGATCCCCGTATGTGTCGTTCGTAGCGTACATGATCGTCTCGTTGCCCGCCGCGTCGAATGCATGCAGCTCAATCGGGTATGTATGATTCGACTGGCTGTAAGATGATTCTGATCCGGACGGGATGTCCACGCTCCACTTCTGCGTCCCGGAGTTGTAAGATGCATTGTACTGCTGCCCTTTGTATTTGGCATAAGCCCTTACAATATCACTCATGTGTTTCTTCCTCACTTTCTTTCGCTTGAAATTGGATAGTCGTGCGGGTAATCATATGGATAGTCCTGATCGTACCAAAATTCAAATGATATATGAATTCGCTCCCCGGCATTCACTGTGGTTTTCTCTGCTTTCACCTCTTTGATTTCTGTCATATGCTACCCGCCTTTCTTATTCTGTTTCTATTTCCTTCCACAGTGCTTCTGATCCCTGCGCACCGGGCTCCCATACATTATTATCCACTAAGGATTCATATGTTTTGCCGTTGTGTGTCACCCGGTCTCCGGCCATATACGGATTTGTAGATCCCGGCTGTGCCCACGCTCCAATCCCAGTACCGTCCTGTCCCGGGAGCACCTCTGCAAAGAGTGACGGTGCCGCATCCGGCACCCAGTCCGACTGTGATGTATGTGCCTGCAGAACCTTATACAGTTTTCCGTTATGTGTCAAATAGAAGTCTTTCTGATATGACACACCATTCCCATCCCATACAGGATAGATATCTTTCACGGTAAGTGCCTGCTCATCCGTCAGACTTTGTGCCTGTATCTGCGCAACAGTGACTGCCGCCTGTACCATAGACGACTGCACCTCCGGCGTTTTCTCCGGCTTGTACATTACTACGCCATAGATCTTACCTGTATAGATCTCCGTCCTGTAAAACGCCGTGTATCCCTCGTATGTAGCGACCGTCTGGCCGCGCTCCTTCACGATTATCTTCGATGTGCGGCTCGTGTCAGTGAACAACACTTTAAGCTGCTCCGGAGTATTCCCAATGGTCAGGACACACAGATAATTGCCGTGAGACTCTACTTGCTGCACGGTGATTTCTGTTGCATCGTTAAAAATAATCTTCATTTTCATCATCCTTTCTTTTTTGAATCTATACGTTAAATGCGGCTTTGTCCAATATTAAGTTTGAGGTCATCGAATCTACCCGTTATTATGTTAAAAAATACGAAAACGGCTGTTTTGAAGCATGGGCAAAAACAACTGTTATTGGTACCCATCTGAGTTTTACGCAAATTGGAACATCCGGAATATACTATGCGCGTGTCACAAATATAACGAAACTGAATTAAATGGCAAATCAATTATAGACATAAGTAAAAATCACTGTAAATTTGCAAATGGTTTGATTGTTCAATGGGGAACAGGATCGTTTCCAAGTTCATCGTCAGGTGGGCAAGGATATGCAACGATAACATTTCCTATACCATTTTCAGATAAATCTTACACTGCTATTGCTTGCGCAAAATATCCTGGAAGTGCAATCCCAGCGTTTATGGTATCTACAGATATCGTGAGTACCTCAAAAATGTATATATATGGACGAACCGGCAATTTAACAGCAATAACAGGTGCTGAATGTAGATGGATTGCTATAGGTTATTAATTTCTACAAATCATAGGACACATCTAACCATATATAGGTATCTTTCTGAAATGAAGAGTTAATCTGATAAGTTATAGCACCATTCGTTTCTATGATTACACATCCGATGCCTATAAGTGTCCAATTATCTTTCGTTACAATTGCAGGAAATGCTCCACTTCCAGGCGGTGCTATTTCAGCCGGAATTGATCCACCGTTATATCGAGTATTGGCATTTCCAAGGCCAGTTGTATATAACCCAGCCATAATAGAAACTCGATTATTCTTTTTTGTGATACGCTGGTTTCTTATAGCAAGCGATCCTCCTTGTGATATGCTATACACCTTTTCTTCTAATTTGCCATTTAACTCAGTAATCTCATCTTCAAGTGCCTTTCCCTGTCTTGCATCCAGTGCATATCCTGCTTCTGTTGTAAGAAGATTATTGATCACATTCGCATTATTCAGTTTCTTTCCATCCAGTACCTTTCCCTGGTATCCATCCAGAACAGTACTTCCGGCTGATGCTGTTGTCAGGTTATTGGCTACTGATCGGAATGCAGACGTACCGAGATCTTTAAAGTACTTTGCGATTTTTCCAAGTATCGTCCCGAATTTCTCATTGCTTATGATATTTTCTCTTGTACTTGCCGTTGTAAATGCTACCTGAGCATTTGCATCTACAGTCCCTGTCGGACCTTGCGGACCGGCGGGACCAGTTGGTCCCGTGTCTCCTTTCGGTCCGGTTGCTCCGGTCGCTCCAGTCGCACCGGTTGGTCCCTGCGGTCCGGTTGCGCCTTTTGCGCCCTGTGGGCCTTTCAGGTTTCCGGTATACACCCATTTTGCTACAGATGCAGCACCGCCAACTGTACACCGGTATGTATTTCCTGTTGATGTGTTCAGATAGTTATCATTTACAATGGCGTCTGTGATTCCTGATCCGGAAAAGATTGTCGCCGTTGTACTTGTTCCGGTGATTGCCGTTCCCTGTGTCCAACGGCTTCCTCTTGTTCCTGTGGCTCCTGTAGGTCCTACGACCTGTCCTAAATCAATCTGTCTTGTTGCCATTGTATCTCCTCCTAGTTTGCATATACTGCAATTAAATGACCGTTCTGGATTTTAAATGTTGGGGTTTCTCCATCTTTGCCTGCTGCTCCGGTGGCTCCTGTCGCTCCAGTTGCGTCCTGTGGACCAGTTGCTCCAGTATCTCCTTTTGCCCCCTGTGCACCGGTTGTTCCTTTTAAACTTCCTACGTATACCCACTTAGCTGCTGCCGCTGCTCCTGCAACAGTACAACGATACGTATTGCCTGTGGATGTATTCAGATACATATCATTCACCAGTGCATCTGTGATTCCTGTTCCTGAAAAGATTGTCGCCGTTGTACTTGTTCCGGTGATTGCAGTTCCTGCATTCCAGCGGCTTCCTCTTGTTCCAGTCGCTCCGGTTGCTCCCTTATCTCCAGTTGCTCCCTTATCGCCTTTCGGTCCCTGTGGTCCTGTCATACCGGTCGCACCAGACAAATCAGTGATATATGTATAGGCTGATTTTCCTTTCACGTACAGCTTTGCGTTATCTGCATCGTTTACATTTCCAGTATCGATCATAACGAACTGTCCTTCTTTCACTCCGTCCGTTGAAAAGCCAGAATTCATTGCAGATACGGAAGCGAATGTCTTTGCAATCGCAAATGCATCTCCTTTGTCTCCCTTATCGCCTTTCACCCCCTGCGGACCTGTAGCACCTGTGGCTCCAGTGGCTCCTGTCGCTCCAGTTGGTCCCTGTGGGCCTGTCGCTCCTGTATCTCCTTTGTCTCCTTTAGCTCCTTTCATGGACTGGATATACTGTGCTTCTGTCTTTCCTGCGTTTCCTGACTGCGCAAGCCATACCTGATAGGCTGATTTACCTGTTGGGCCTGTTTCACCCTGCGGTCCGGTTGGTCCCTGTTGGCCTGTTGCTCCTGTTTCTCCTTTTGGTCCCTGTGGTCCGATAATTGATCCTAAATCTACCTCTCTTGCCATGTTTCTTTCCTTCCTTTCTTTGTTGAAAAATTTTTATAATAAAAAGCACCTGTCGTAACAAGTGCTCTCTATCCAGTAAGTTATTCATATTTTACAATCAGATGACCTTCCCTGATTTCAAATTCCGGCGGTTTCCCGTCTTCCCCTTTCAGGTCTGCCAGCGGAATCAGCTCTTTCCATTCATTCTGATCTGTATACCTCCACTGGATCGACGTGCCATCATTCCTGATTTCAATTTCTTTTCCTGCTGCCGTCTCCATCCGGACTCTGTTTCCGACAGGTGTATCACCTGACAGTAACTGTAATTCTCCGTCGATGACAGTCATATTGTCTGCCTTTTTTTCAAGTGATTCCAGTACCTGACGCAGAAGGTTCTTGCCTGATGGTGTGCTATAATCTCCTGGCTGTTCTCTCTTTTTAACTGGAAGTTCAATAATTCTGACAGTTTTCCCGCTCATCGCATCTGCAATATACACATATGCAATCAAGTCTTTTCCAACTTCCAGCAGTTTGTCCGGGATATCTGCAAGGATCCTGTTTTCTTCTATAGTTGCAATACAGATCTCTGCTTTTGCACTGCATTCTTTTACAGCAAAATGAACCTCTGCATGATCGATTCCTTTCAATCCCTCTATCTGCAGTATCTGTCCATAATCCCACTGTACCAGTCCACGTGCTTCTGTCTTACGCACATTTTCTTCAAACATCGCTCTAATCATGTTGTCACCTCATCCAGTATATATACCAACCTGCCCTCTACAATCTTCAACGGCGGAGCTGGATCAGATCCATTATAGGTAAGTAACAGGTGACCGCTTTCCACCGACATGGCAAAAATCCCCGGATCCAGTGATGTTATCGCAGCATTAGCATCTCTGCCTGGTGGTCCCACTGGACCAACCGGACCGGTATCTCCTTTTGGCCCCTGCTCTCCGTCTTTTCCTGGTATGCCCGGAATCCCCTGTTCTCCCTGTGGTCCTGTCGCACCCGTTGGGCCTGTGAAGTCACCATTCTGAAGCTTTTCCTCTAATGTCTGTTTTATCTGCTCTGCGCCCTTTGCTGCATCCTGTGCCCGCTGTGTAGCTTCTTCCATTCCTTTGATAAACTTATCAATCCATCCTGCCTCGTTTTCGCTTTCCGGAACATCACCTTCCACGAAATTTCTTTTGACCTCTATCGGCTGCTCAAAAGTTACCAAAGTGTCCTCTCCTTTAGTAATTTCTAACTGAAGCAGACTTCTTCCTGTTTCTGCCAGCATCTGATCTTTTACAATAACACGTACCGTGTTCTCAATGATCGGACACGCATTATATGTTGCTTTCTTCGATGGTTTCAGAATAAAAACCTTTGCAGATGCATCTTCCGGTATTTCATAATCCATGAAATGAAAATAGATGGGAAGTGCATTCGTACCTCTTACATAATGAATTGGGCTCTTGATCCTGTCTTCCAGCACATATACATTACGTTCAATATAATTCATTCTCTTTCTTTCACCTCTGTTCTATCCTGGTATCCATTTGACTATATACAGGCCTTGCACCGGTGCAATGTTCCCGCCCGGATAGCGGAGAACATACTGCCACGGGAAGTTATAGTAACCATGTACATGAATTTCAGCCCCCGTCTGGTCTCCGGTCTGTCCTCCTGTGATTCCACCTAATTCATTTTGTGAAGCTCCTACCAGCTGTCCATTCCCTATGAACATTTCTGTATGGCTTCCTGGTTTCAACAGGACATCTCCTCTTATCAGACCAGATCCAGTGGACAGATTCACCTGCGATGTAACATCTTCAAATCCTGCTGAAAGAAATACACTGTACATCGTTCCTGTAGCCGGTGTATATCCTGGTCTTGTGTTAAGTCCCGCATTGTAATACGCCCAGCAAAGAAGAGACGAACAATCATAATCCGGTCCATCCCTGTGTGCCTGATCGTATCCGTGACTGTCATCCTTTGCGATTGCCACCGCCCACTCAACAGCCTTTTCTATAATCCGACTTCCTGTAGCGTATTTTTTCAGATATTCATACCATTTTCTTGCTGCACTGCGTCTTGCAGATTCTACCTCAACGCCCGCGCGTTCAAAGTTCTTAAGGAAAGCGCTGGCCAGATATTCTGGTGTCTCTGTGCTACTCTTGAACTGCGCCCATGTCATACTGTAGGAACTCGTTGCTATCCATTGGCCGGAAGATGCTGAAAGAGTATCAATCCAATGCAACTGTCCAACCGGATCTGTGATTGCATATCCATTGGATTTCGCCCAATCGGTATAATTCGTTGCCGGTGTCCATTGAACCAGTCCAAAGCCGCCGCTATAGTTTCCTTCATTCAGACTCTGCCAGAGTCCGGGGTTAATGTTGGACTCCTTTTCCATATTTCCAAGGATGCCCCCGATTGCATTCAGTGTCCAGCCTTTTCCAGCGAAATACTTATACACTTCAAGGGCGTTGCCCTGCATCTGAGATTCCGAAAGATAATTGTTGCTTATTGTCCAGCTCATCAGAAACTACCTTCTTTCGTATTTCCACCTACAACATGTCCATTTTGGATATCCAGATACGTTCCGTCTGAATATACCGCTCTTCCTGTCTTTGTTGACTTCCCGCCGACCTTAAGTGATCCGCAGGAAAGTGATACTTCTCCTACTGCATTGATTGAGATCTTCCCTTCATTCGTAATCAGGATACTTGCATATTGTCCACCGTAAGACTGTATACTCATACCATTATCCTGATAGTGCATAATTCCTACTGTCTCGCCCTTGGTGTTCCTTATAAAAATAGATCCGTTACCAATCAACACACCGCCGTTAGATGCATGATCTACAACAATGCCCTGATTTGTCAGAGCCAGAACCACATTGCCATTCGCATCGAGTACTTTTGCGGTTCCATCTCCATTGTCTTTTCCTCCAAGAATCAGCGTTCCTCCCTTGATTCTGTCTGCCAGCATCGTTCCAGCTACAATAAAATCTGCATAAAAGCCCTGACCAGTTCCGAAGGTAGTCCACTTCCAGTCCCTTCCATCTGCTGTACGTTCTGATGCAATCTCGAATCCGAGCGTTCCCAGGCACATTGCTCCATAGGTCGGAGATTCTGAATCCAGATCTTCAAACAATATCGCCCGGACTGGCTGTTTCTTCGCAATCGTAGACTGCGCTTTCAGCTGTGCTTTTACCCCATTGATGATTCCCTGAACCTGCTGCCCGATCAGCGTTCCATCGGAACGGATTGCCTGGTCAACACGACTCATAACAGAAGACACATCATCGAGGAAATTATACTGGAATTCTCCCAGCGTCACGGAGGTCAGCTTGTTTCTCACAGCATCCCACTCCAGTTCAATCACTCTTGCATCCGACAAGATTCCTAATTTTGAATGTTTACAGTGAACTGTATCTCCAAGTGAAACCTTTTCCAGTTCTTTCACATCTTCATACAATTCCGTATTCTGTAAAAGCTCCATATCTGCCTCGATTGTCACCTTTGGCTTGTCCACATCTAACTCAAACTGTTCCCTGCATTTCTTTTTCAGGGCTTCTTCCAGCTGTTCCTGTGTATCACATATTGTCACTCCGTTCTCTTCGTCATCCTCCTGCGCATCTTCACGCATTTTCACATCCTCGAACTTCATTGTTCTGTAATGTATTGTCGGATATTTTTCAATCAGAGGTGAGTCCACCCACGGTGTGTCTCCCTCGATCATATATCCATTGTAAGATTTTGGAACAATCCTTGTAGCAACTTCACTCATGTCTACCATCTCTGAAAAGCCATCCTTAACTATGTTTTTTCCATACATCACCTGTACACCATAGTCTCCTCCTGCTTTTTCATTGATGATCACTTGATAATTATCATACAGGATTTCCCCGCCCCATCTGGAAACAAATGCATTATCATCACTTCCATTGATTGCCTCTATCAGGTTCATCGTCTGATAATAGGCTGTTGATACCTTCTTGATGTCCGATTTTGCCTGATATTGCGGAGTTTTCTCTGTCATAACGTCCAGAGCCTCCTGTCCACTTTTGTTTGTTGGTCTGACATCTACCAGGAAACAATCTTCTTTAGCATCCATAAAAATAGGAGTAAGTTCTGCACTTACCCCCGAATCTTTCTTTTCTTTGCTTCTTATCCGAAATAGTTGGATTCCATTAAAAGACGGCATTTTCACTACTGCATTTTCCTCAATGTACTTCCATCTTCCTTCTAGGTCAATCGGATGTTCTATATTCGCTGTCCATTCTCCATTGAGGATGACATGAATAATGGCTTCTTCCGGAAGCAGTGTCATATCTCCATTATGCCTATAATCTATATTATCCTGTCGGTATATCTGAATCATAAGCACCTCCAGTTTGGAATCACTTCCAGCTCGAATCCATCTGTGATTGCTATATCATTCATTCCTTCCTGTAGCACAAGATCGTCATAATCCCCAAATACCGCTGTATTGCTCAGTGTTCCATCTTCGCGGTAAGCCAGCTTTCTGTCTGTATCAATCGTCAGATTCTGTCCAACATCAGCTTCCATTCTCTTCCCATTGACCATCAAGCTGCATCTTCCTTCTCCATAGATCTTGTAAATTGGGTAAGATATCTCGTATGGATTCCTCTTCACTTCTTCCGCCGAATGAGGATGCTGTCCCTTGTCCAGATACCGCAGACCATCCTTTGTTGTGAAGGTTGCTGTAAAATTGCAGATTCTCTCACTTGTATGTTCTGCTTCGTCCATCTGAACTTTCAGGATTTTGTAAAAATGTCCTGGATCTGTCCCAAGTCTTAGCTTCTTATTTCTTCCCGACAGCCACTTTCGTGCTTTTCCAAGACGATTCTCCCAATCTTCACTCTTTCCTATAAAATTGAATGATATCTTAATCTCTGTTGATTCGTAGCCCCCATCCAGCAGATACATGGTTCCATCACTCCCCGGTATTTCTATCGAAGATTCTTTTCTTACTGCTGTTGGCATTGAAGGAAGCTCTTTCGCATAGATCTCCATGCTTGAGCCTGATATTCCGTTGTATTCTACTTCCATCATGCTCCCACAGCTCCTTTCTTCCATTTCACGCTGGAGGATATCTTCTTGATTACCGCGTCCGCAAGAATCTCTGCAAGCTTCTTATCGCCCAGTGCAATGTTATTTTCAATAACAAATGTCAGCTCTGACAGTGCCTCTGCAATCATCTGTGCAAGCGCAGCATTGTTGGACTGCATCTCATCACGGATGTATGTCTTCAGCAATTCGATTGGAAGAACCGCCTCTGCTCCTGCTTCGCCACCGCCCATTGCTCTATCTCCGTTCATGCCGAAAATAGTTGGGCTGTTCAGGATACCACCGTTTGCGTACCAATCCACGGAAAACTTCGGCACCTTTGGTGGAACAAGCGACCATTCTCCACTCGCCTTGAAATGTGGAAGTTTAATTTTGGGAAGTTTCCATTCAAAGTTGAAAAATCCCTTGATTTTATTAATTACACCTTTAACAAAATCTGCAATGCCGCCAAATATTGCATTAACTCCATTTCTAAACCATTCACATTTGTTGTATAAAAGGATAATCAAACCAATTATCACGACAATTCCCATTGGTCCAAGCACGGTCCATAGATTTGAAATCAACGGAATCAATGTTTGTATTCCCATCGCAATATTCCCGATTCCCGAAAGAATTGGAGCTATTGCTGCCACTACCAATACACATCCGGCAATCAATCTCTGTCCTTCCGGGGAAAGCTGATTAAACTCTTCAATCAATCCGGCAATCAATTCCGTAATTTTGGTAATCAGCGGTGCAACTGTATCCGCAAGCTCAGCTGTTGCCTGTTGAAAATCTGCTGTTGCCTTATTTCCGTCTACCAAATTCTTATTGTTTTCCTGCCATTTTTTTCCTGCATCTACAAGACCCTGATTCGCCATTTCCTGCATGACCAGGTTTACTCTCTCACTTTCGCTTCCGCAAGCCGCAAGTTTTTCATTAAATGCATCTTCTGAAGTTCCCGCCCAATTGAGCATATCCGCAAAAGTCCCCGTAACAGTACTTGTTTTCACAGTCTCATTGATTGATTCTGCAAGTCCATCAATGGGAATACTATCTCCGTAAGTTGCCCATGCACCAATCGTCCCCTCGATTACCGTGCTTAATTCTTCTTGCGACAAACCTAACGCCTGAAGATTGGCCGTAGTTGTTGCAGCTGTCTGATCATCTGCAAGCACACCATATAAGGTTCTATAACTTTCCGCTGTTTGTTCTGCTGTGTACCCTGCATTTTGACTCGACACCTCAAGCGAGCCCATAATTTTACGATATTCTGCTGTTGCAGGTACTGTAGCTGCTGTTGCCGCTACTATGCCTGCTGCCGCCGTTGATATTCCACTAAACTTATCTCCTGTCTCTTTTGCTTTATTTCCAAAAGCCTGTACTTTTTCAGCATAACCTTCCGTTGCGGCTGCTCCGGTTTTCAGCTTTTTCTCAACATCTTCCAGTTTGCTTTTGTAACCATTGAGTTTTGTAGTAGTTTCATTTATCTCATTCTTTTTGTCCTGAATTGCTTTTTCATCTTTATTTTCAGCAGATTCAAGAATATCCAATTGTTTTTTTAATGATTCAAGTATTCTTTCATAATTCTCTGTTTGATTTGAAAGATACTTCTGTTCATCTTTATATTTTACAATCGACTTTGTATGATCGTCATATTTCGCTTTAAGAGCTTCGATTTCAATCTCATTTGCCTTAATTTTATCTGTAGACTCTGCAATTTCATCAGATAATTTCCTAATTTGTTCCTTACTTTCTGCCGCACCGCTCTCAAGTTCTTCTGTTACTTCAGCAAGGCCTTTCTGATATTTTGTTAAACTAATCTGTGCGCTTGTAAGCTGGTTCTGCTTCTTTCGGATTGCATCCTCATTTCTGTTTTCTGCAGATTCCATTTCTTCAAGCTCACGCTTCAGAATTTCCACTTTATCAGAATAAACGTCCGTCTGTTTTGCCAGATATTCCTGACGGTCTTTTAACTTTTCAACTGCAGTAGTGCTGTCATCCCATGCCGCTTTTGCAAGTTTAAACGAATTACTATTTTCCTGAACGGCTGTATTTACCTGCTGCATCGTCTTTTGAAAGTCTGCTGCACCATCTGCCTTAAACACTAATCCAACTCTCTTCAGTTCATCCGCCATATAACGTCCTCACCTTCCTTGCTTTCTTCTCACAGAATATCTCATATTGTTCGCAAAAAAAGACGGGACATGAATGGAAGAACTCTTCCTCTGTCATTCCCATCTCTCTTGCATCTACCATATATTCAGCCCAATTTATCTCGAGCTGAATGCTTTCATCTGTGCTTTCGATTCCTCTTTTTTTTTAATTTTGTCAACTTCTTTTTGATAAGCCTCTACAACTCCAAGAAGTTCTGTTGGATCCGGTGGCACAAGCTGAAGTGCTTCATCAAATGTCACTTTTCTCCCATTACTTCTTACCATTGCATAGATAAGCTTTGCTGCAAAATTCATTTTATCGCTGTCAGTTGCTTTTCCAATCTTTTCAAGTTTGTCAATTCTCCGTCCGAGCTTTGAGCCACCTATCTGATCAAGATAAAAGATTGTTCCAAAATTCATTTTTGCTTCAATGGTTGTCCCATCTGTAAGCTTTATGATTTTACCTGCATTCATGTGCCACTTGTTCCTTTCACGCTCCTATTGCTGTAGTAAGGTCTGCATCCGTCAGAATCGGTTTTGCGAAGAACTTCTCTTCTGTAAGTCCTGCCGGTGCCGTGGACTCTGTGACCTTGCTCACGATGTTTCCTTCCGCATCAAACGGATATGCCCTGATCTTAATCGTGTCTGTCTGCTCACTTGCTTTTTCCTCGGATGTTGCAATATCATCGGAGTTCTCAACAAGCTTGCATTTTGGAAACCACTCATAACGAGATTTTCCGTTTTTCAGTTTTACAACCTTGCCATAAGCGAAGAATGGTCTTTCGCTCTTTCCGCCGGCAAGGATAAGTCCTCCTGTTCCTTTTGTCTCTCCGCGCATTTTGGATATTGTATCGTCCGGGAATGCGATCACAGATACCTCAATGTCGATGCTGGACATCGGTGAATCTGAATCATAGATTTTTCCGGATGCATACACATCACTTGTCTCGGAGTTCTCAGTTACCTTTACACTCTTAACGACTTCTGTTTTTTCAACATCAGCTTCGTAAGTACCGTCGTACTCTCCACCCTCTGTTGTGTTTGCAAAACACATATACTGTGCACCGACTGTCTGTTTCATAGCCGGTTTTTTTGTATTAATAGCCATTTATTAGCCTCCTAACCGAAGATGGATTCTGCCATCTTCTTATAGTATTTTTCTTTGTTTCTTTCAAAGAGTGGCTTCA
>OIBI01000549.1_pt1 | contig 15474 bp, 12 predicted proteins | sample 1580951 | NCBI WGS metagenome assembly OIBI01 (sample SAMEA3882516, study PRJEB24775) | human gut metagenome | biome: human-associated habitat; feature: intestine environment; material: feces | place: Netherlands | collected 2009/2010 | reverse complement strand
CAAGGGCACGGCCATCGCCAGGGCGACGCTCCTGCACCTGGGCATGCCGCTGCCGCCGATCATGGACAGGTCGCGCAGGCAAACGGTTCCGATGACCGGCAGGCTAGTTATGGAATGCTTCGCCAACGGGGAGAGCCCCATGGACATGGATCTGGCATGAGCTCCAAGCCCAACCCGCGCCGCTCCAACGGAAGCAGGCGCACGAGACTGCGCAACAGGGTGAAGGCCATGGGCCTGCCGTGCCACATATGCGGCCAGGCAATCGACTATGAATTGCCAGCAGGTCACCCGATGTCATACGAGCTGGACGAGCTGGTGCCGGTCAGCCGTGGCGGTGACCCGTTTGACCCGGACAACGTGGCACCGGCGCACCGCATCTGCAACCAGAGGCGGGGCAACCGGATGCCGGGAGACGGTGAGATTGACGACCGGGCCACCTCGCCGTGCATCGGACTGGTCGACTGGGTCGCCTTGTGCAGCAAGGCGAAGTAGGGCGCGTGTGACGCTTGCGCCATGAGGTTTTGACGGGGTGGGGGTATCCCCTCCCCGTACCGTCCAGGCCCGCCCCCTCGGCATAGGGCCATTTTAGATTGACAAGTTTCCACAGGAGGTGCCAGATGGGCCGTCCGAAGAAGGTGCTGACGGCCGTACAGTCCGGAGACGAGCGCGAAACGCTAATCGCCCTGCGCAACAGCATCGCAAGGCGCATCGACGAGTGCGAATCAGGGCGAGACATGGCGGCACTGTCGAAGCGGCTCATGGAGATAGTGGACAGGCTGAAAACCATGCCGAATCCTGACGAAAACGAGCTAAATCCCGTTCAGGCGGCGCGCGCGAAGGTGAGGGCGCGCGATGGCGGCACGTAGGTACGGAAGTCAGGAGCCGACCTTCGAGCTCGTCGGCGATTACGCCTACACCGACGACCCGGATGCCGTGCAACTGTTCGAGAACTACCGGGCGACCTTCTACCCGTGCCAGGAACGCGAGATGGAGCTGTTCCTTGCACGGGACGCGAGCGGAAGCTACGCGACGCTCACCATAGGCATCTCGAAGCCGAGGCAGAATGGCAAGTCCTACGGGGCCAGATGGTACGCGGTCTGGGCCGCGCTCATCGACGGCAAGAAGGTGCTCTATTCTGCGCACCACGGCAAGACGGTGCGAAAGATGTTCAAGGCGATCCGGGAAATCGTCGAGGGCAACCCGGATATCTACCGCGAGCTCGCGGTAGACGGCGGCGGCATCTACAAGGCGGCCGGAAGCGAGGGAATCTACTTCGCCAACGGCGGAATGATCGAGTTCCAGACGCGCACGACATCCGGCGCACGTGGCGAGACCTACGACATCATCATCGTGGACGAGGCGCAGGAGCTGACCCAGGGCCAGCTCGACGCCATGAAGCCGACGACGCTCGCCTCCGATTCGGGCGACCCTCAGATGATATACCTCGGCACGCCGCCGGGGCCGGATTGCCCCGGCACGGTCTTTCGCAAGATGCACGACAAGGCCCATGCGGGCGGCGAGGGCATCTGGTGGCTCGAATGGGCAGTGGAGGAACCGGTTGACACCGCAGACTTCGACGCGTGCATCGATGCCGCCTACAGGACGAATCCGGCCATGGGCTACCGCATACGCGAGAGGGTCATGGCAGACGCCATACGCACGGCGACCGACGTGGCAGGCTTCAACCGCGAGTACCTGAACTGGTGGAGCAGGCAGCACGTCGATTCGGTGATAGGGGCCGACGGCTGGGAACGCTGCGCAATCGAAGACGCGCCTGGTCTGGACGATGAGAACGCACCGTGCTTCGCGGTCAAGTTCTCGCTCGACGGCAAGATCGCGACCATCGCGGCAGCCGCGAAGACGGACGACGGCCGCGTGTACGTCGAGGTGCCGAGCGGATGCAACGCGAGTTGCGCGAGGGGCATCAGGTGGGTCGAGGACTTCGCCGCATTGGTCGCAGGCGGTGCCGGAAAGATCGTCATAGACGGCAAGTCGCACGCCGATGACCTGTACAGGAGGCTGCGCGAACGCAAGGTTCCGAAAGCGTGCCTTGACATCCCGGCGTCATCAGAGGTCGCAAGCGCCTGCTCGTCGTTTGTCACAGCGATTGACGAGGGGACGCTCGCGCATGGCGGGCAGCAAGCCGCCGCCTACGCGGTGGACAACACGATCAAGCGAAAGATAGGAAACGGTGGCGGATTCGGCTTCGAGGCCGCGACGGAGGATGCCGACGCGACCTTGCTCGAGGCGATGGCACTCGCGTACCAGGCTGCCATGACGAACAAACGAAACCCGAATAAGAAGGGAAGGGCCGGATGCTAGACGAGCAGCCAAACACCTGGCACGCGATAGAAGCTGAGACGGCGTTCGACGGTATCAAGGACGCAGCCGGACTCGACGACGAGACCCGAGCGTGGGTCAGCAGGCTCACTGACGAATACGACAACCACGTAAGCCACAACGAAAAGCTCAAGAAGTACTACGAGGGCACGAACAAGGTCAAGGACTACGGCGTGACGGCAGACATCCCGAATGACCAGAAGTGCCACTGGGCGGCAAAGGCCGTTGACGCGCTCGCCGACCGCATCAGGCTCGAATCGCTCGTGACGGAAAACGGCGACCAGAATGCGCTGGATGCGATGGCAAGGCGCAACAACCTCGTGAGCAACTACAACAGGCACCTTCCGGCGAAGCTGCGCTACGGGTGCATGGCAGCTGCTGTTACCAAATCAGATGACGGGCATTCACGCGTGCGCTTCCACTCGGCCGAGACCTTCACGGCGATTCCATCACCCGACTTCACGGACGGAGTCGTTGCCGCTGGACTCGTGATCGCGAGGCGCGAGATAACCACGTGGAGCAACGGCAAGATGGTGCCGACGGTGGTAAATGTCCATCTTCCGGGCAACATCGGCGAGTTCAGGCAAGTCGATTCCGGCAAATGGACGTACGAACCCGGCAAGACACGTGAGGAGCTGCCGACGCTGTACGTGTTCAGCCACGACGGCACCGGAACGCTCAACCCGTTCGGACGCACGCGCATCACGCGATTCGTGCGAAACCTCGTGGACGACGCCATACGCTGCATGTGGCACATGCAGGTGTCGGGGGCGTTCTACTCCATGGCAAAGCTCTACATGACCGGCCTCACGGACGACCAGTTCGAGGGTTATAGGACAAAAAGTGTGTCTGGTTTCGGGCGTCACCTCAGGTGGCGCCCTTCTTTTTTGAGAAAAAGTTGATGCCTCCCAACTTTTCTGCCTGGACAGAAAGTGTGTCCGATTTCGCTGGAAACCCCTGCTCAGACCCCTTAGATTTTAAAAAAAGTTGCCTGAATCCAAGGGGCCGAGATGAAGACGAAGAAATGCCCGTCATGCGGATGCGACATGAAGCGAAACGGCAAGACGAAATCGGGAGCGCAGCGCTGGCGGTGCAGGGGCTGCGGGGCATCCTCCACGCATCGCATCGACACTTCCGCCAAAGACCTCGAGTGCTTCTTGGACTGGCTGTTCTCCAGGAAGCGCCAGATCGACATGCCGGGCCAGGGAAGGACGTTTCGGAGGAAGACGGCCAGGTTCTGGAAGCTGTGGCCGATGCCGCCCGAGACCGGAGAGATCCTGCGCGTCGTCTTCGTCGATGGGATATACCTCGCGCGCCAGCTCGTCGTGCTGATAGCGTGCACCGACAGACACGTGGTCGGCTGGCATCTGGCCAGAAGCGAGAACTCGAGGGCCTGGGAGGCGCTGCTTTCCAAGATCGCCCCTCCAGAGGTGGTGGTGAGCGACGGTGGAAGCGGGTTCGAGAAGGCCAGGCGCCGCGCATGGCCCTCCACGCGCGTGCAGCGCTGCACCTTCCACGCCTTTTGCCAGGTGAGACGCTACACGACCTCCAGACCCAAGCTTCTGGCCGGAGTCGAGCTCTACTCGCTTGCCAAAGACCTGCTCTCGATCGAGACGCTTCGCCAGGCCGGGCTTTGGGTGGAAAGGACGATGCAGTGGTGCGAGTTCTGGGCGGACTTCCTCGAGGAGCGCTCGTGGGCAAACGGCAGGCGCGTGTTCACCCACGAGAGGCTCAGAAAGGCGAGAAGGGGTCTCGTGAGCCTGATAAACGCCGGCACGCTGTTCACCTATCTCGACCCCGAGTTGGCCGCCGAGGCTCCTCTGCCGGCCACGAACAACGGGATAGAGGGAGGAATAAACGCCCGGTTAAGGTCGATGGTGCGCGACCATCGGGGCTTGAGCGACCTGAGAAGGGCCAAGGCGGTCTTTTGGTGGTGCTACATGCACACGGAATGCCCGCTTCCTGCGGCTCAACTGCTCAAAGAGATGCCGACTGACGACGACGTGGATCTGCTGAGGGACGTCTACGGGATCGATCTGCCAAGGGACGCGGGTCCAGTCGAGTGGGGAAGCGGTGTCGTCTGGGAGGAGCTGCATCATCGGACGCGCTGGCCCTACTCGATCGACTAGCCAGACACACTTTTTGTCCTATAACCCGCAAGCTACGCCGTTTATTGCTGATACATGCGCCTTGCCGTTTGGTAGAGCTTTGTGACCTGCGCACCCGTCTGCTTGGGGAAGATAAGCCCGTAGGGCATGTAATGCGGCTCGGCCAAGGAGATGCGGGCAAGGTTTGGGTGGATATCCTCCCAGATCTCGGTCGTGACGATGGCGCGATTGTTTAATTCGCAATCTGCGAACAGTTCCATCGTGTAGAAGGGGACATCCGTGATTCGGTTGGCTCCGAGACCAACAAGATAGGAGCGTGCGGCATCGTAGTCGGCCGATACGCCCGGCCTCATCATGACGAGGTCAAGGTCATGGAGCAGCTCTGCATCCACCACTTCGGGAATATCCGTTCCTGGCAATTTTGGTACCGCGACGCATAGCCGAGTTTGTGTTAGCTCGAGGAACAGGCACCGATCTCGGTAGAGCTCGGACATGTAGAGCCCCTCCATCACGTCATACGATACGCCGAGTCCACGCAGGTAATTGCCTGGCTCGATTCCCGCGCTTTCGAGCGAGGTGATATCGATGCGGGTGCCCGGTGCGTTTTCGATCATATGCGACCATATTCCTGGAAGCAGGCGGCACTTCATGAGCAATGAAGTTGCCACGCGTATAGGTCCCTCGCCCTTCTGAATCGTCCGTGCGCGAGCGACTGCCTCATCGCAGTGACGCACGATCTCCATGGCATCCCGATAGAGCGATTCGCCCGCTTCGGTCAGCTTGACGCCGCAAGGTCCACGCTCGAACAAGACGATGTCCAATCGCTGCTCGAGAAGGTCGATTTGCTGAATGAGAGAAGACGGCGCGATATAGAGCGCGCGGGCAGCTTTGCTGAAACTCCCCGCATTTGCCGTTTCGATGAAGGACTCGATGTGGCGCGAGTACACGGTCACCCCTTTGTATCAGGTTTAAACCTTATACAGTCATAGAGAAAAGCGCGATTAAAAGGAGATTATAGCAACTACTATAAGGTCGTGTACGAAAGTGGAGGGGGACATAATGGATGTGACCGCGCTCAAGCGTAAGAGGTACGTGTATCTATTTGCATCGGCAGCTTCGTTTCTGGTACTAGGGCTCGTCTATGCCTGGTCGCTTTTTGCAACGCCGCTCGCCACCATCTACGGGTGGGAGCTGAGTGCGGTGAAGGTTACCTTCACGATTTGCATGGCGGCGTTTTGCATGGGTGGCCTCATTGGGGCGCAGGTGTTGAAGCGCCTTGGCGTCAGGGGAGCCATTTTGCTTTCGGCGACGCTGCTCGTATGCGGTTTTGCGGGAACCGCGCTGCTCGCTCCCCAGGGTATCTGGGCGCTCTACCTGTGCTATGGCGTTCTGATTGGCTGCGGCACGGGGTTGGGGTATAACGTCGCCATCGCCACGGTTACCTTGTGGTTCCCTGATAGGACCGGTTTTGCCTCGGGCGTCATGTTCATGGGCTTTGGCCTGGGCTCTCTCACCTTGGGAACGCTCGCGAACACCATTATCGCGACAGCGGGGCTTGCCATCGCCCTGACCGTCGTTGCGATAACCGCCGGCGTCGTCATGACGTGCCTGGCGCTGCTTCTGAAGCGTGCTCCCGACAACATCGGCGAGCTGCTGGGCGTGGAGAAGAAGGCGGAGGCCGTAGCCGACGAGGAAGCCGATAGGCGCAGGTTGTTTCGCGATCCGGCTTTCTACATCTACTACCTCTGGGCAAGCATCCTTTTGGGTGCGGGTGTTCTCGTGATCGGCACCTCCAAGCTGGGTGCCCTGGAGCTTAAGCGAGGTCTTCGCCACGACGCTCGTGGGCATCATCCCCATCGTCAACGGGGCGGCTGGGCTTACCATGGGTGTCATCTACGACAAGAAGGGCCTGCGGTTCTCGATGATTCTGGCCGCAGTGGTGTCCTTCGTGTCCTGCACGATGATTGCCTGCTCCTTCTGGGGCAATGTCGACATGCTCTATGTCGCGGGGTGCCTGATTCTGGTGACATCCTATGGAAGCGTGGCGCCCCTTGCCACGGCCTTCGCTCGTGAGCGATACGGGGCGAAGCGCTTTGCGCACAACTTGCCCGTCGTAAACACCGACATTGCGGGTGGCTCCGTCTTCCAGCAGGTGGTGGTAAGCGCGAGTGGTGGGGGCAGCTCCATCATCTACACGGTCATGTCCGTCTTCGGTGCCGTCGCCCTTGCGCTCAGCGGCGTATTCGCCCGTATCACGAGGCCGAAGAAGAGGTAGGGAAGGGCGTTGCATTGGGATACACGAGGGCGTCTTGCCCGTCCCTCCGACTAGGCGATGCGGCCCCCATCTGCAATGACGCAGCGTCTGATTTCGGACAGCGCCCTCGCATCCAGAGCACGACCCTATTTTCGAAAGCGCTCTTCGCAAAAGATGCATGACAATTCCTTGCGCCCGCTGAGGTGGTCGAACATGAATGATGCTTTAGGCATGCACTCTCGTCGGCCTCCGCTGTCACGCAGCGGGGGTCGATTTGTATGAAGGGAGGTGCGCATGCCTACACAGCAAAAAGTCGAGCAAGTTGAGAAGCTCACCGAGCTTTTCAAGAACAGCGAGGGTTGCTGGTTCGTCGATGCTCGTGGCCTTACCGTCAAGGAGTCCCAGGAGCTTCGTCGCAACATTCGCGAGGGTGCCGGACAGATGCACGTCTTCAAGAACAACCTCGCCGCCATCGCGCTCAAGAACCTCGACCTTCCCGAAATCCCCGAGATTCTGGCTGGCCCCACGGCCTTCGTGTTCTGCGATGGTGACGTGGCCGCTCCGGCCAAGGCTCTCAAGGACTTCGCCAAGGACCATGAGGCTCTGGAGATCAAGGGTGGCATCGTCGACGGCAAGGTCTATTCCGTCGAGGAGGCACTCAAGGTCGCCGATCTGCCCAGCAAGGAGCAGCTCGTTGCCATGCTTCTGTCCACCATGCTCGCACCGGTCACGGGTCTCGCCCGTGTCTGCGCGGCGCCGGCGGAGGGTTTGGCTCGCACGATTCAGGCTATCGCAGACCAGAAGGCTGCATAGCGCCACGTTTGTTATGTATATGCAAGGTGGCGTGATTGCCGCCGCAACTGAAAGGTTTTAGTTATGACTAAGGAAGAAATTCTCGAAGGTATCAAGGGCCTGACCGCTCTCGAGCTCTCTGAGCTCGTCCATGACCTGGAGGAGGCCTTTGGCGTCTCCGCCGCCGCTCCTGTTGCCGTTGCCGCCGTTGGTGGCGCTGCTGCCGGTGGCGACGCTGGCGCTGCCGAGGAGAAGAGCGACTTCGACGTCGTGCTCGAGTCCTTCGGCGACAACAAGATCGCTGTCATCAAGGTTGTCCGCGAGGTCACCGATCAGGGCCTCAAGGAGGCCAAGGCTCTCGTCGAGAGCGCTCCTGCCACCATCAAGGAGGGCGTGAAGAAGGACGAGGCCGAGGAGATGAAGGAGAAGTTCGAGGCTGCTGGCGCCGTCGTCACCCTCAAGTAGTCCAGAGCACGCAATCTTGGCCTTTACCGGAGGGCTCACGTACTTAGTACGCTACGCCCTCCGCTTCAGGCCAATCTCACGCACTCTGAACTACTTGTCTTTGGGTGCGCGAAACCTGCTCGAAAGCCCGGATTCCGTTACGGAGTCCGGGTTTTTCTTGTGGTAGCGTTGTAACGGGGGTAATCTATATAAGGTTATGCCCAAGCGGAGGGGGAGAACATGCTCGAGAAGGCCGATCTCAAGAAACGCATCGACAAGGAAGAGTACGAGCAGCGCAAGAACGAGCTCACCGAGAAGCTCGTGCGTTTGCAGCAGCAGTGCATCCGCGAGAAGTTTCCCGTTGTCGTATGCGTGGATGGCTGGAGCGCATCGGGTAAGGGCACGAGCATCTCCAAGCTGGTAAAGGACCTCGACGCCCGTGCGTTCACCGTGTATTCGATGAACGACCCCACGGAAGACGAGTGCCGCTATCCGCTCATGAAGCGTTTCTGGGAGCGCATCGGCCAGTACGGCACCATGACCTTTTTCGACAAGAGCTGGTATTCCGAGATCATCAAGAACCTCTCGGGCATGATCAGCGGCGACAAGGGCTCCGCCCATCTGCCGCAGCCCAAGATTCGCGACCATGTCGATTACATCGTAAAGTCGCGCAATGGCCAGACGGGCCTGTTTGCCGAGTCCACCCAGATTCTCGAGGGGCAGCTCGTCGCCGATGGATACCTCATCATCAAGCTGTTCTTCCACATCAGCAAAAGGGAGCAGACCAAGCGCATCGAGGCACTCGAGGCGGATAAGAACACTGCCTGGCGCGTCAACGACGAGGATCTCTACCAGAACAAGAACTACGACAAGATCTATCCCATCATCGACAAACTGCTCGAGCTCACCGATTCCGCCGACGCCCCCTGGCATATCATCGCCGCCGAGAATCGTCGCGTGCGTCGTATCGAGTTCCTCGAGACGCTCGTCACCGAGATCGAAGAGGGCCTCGCGCGTCACGTTAAGATGAAGGAGAACCCCGTCATCATTCCCGATGACTTTCCGCTTCCGCGCACGCGCCATGACCTCGTGAAGGTGCAGTCAGTCGAGGAGATTCGCCATGACCTTACGATTGACCCCGAGGAGTACCGCAGCGAGCTCAAGAAGGAGCAGGAACGTCTCGCCACCTTGCAGCTCGAGATGTACCGCAGGCAAATCCCGATGATGCTCGTGTTTGAGGGTTGGGATGCGGCCGGCAAAGGTGGCGCCATCAAACGCATCGCCTCTGCCCTCGATGCCCGCGATTATCGCGTCGTTCCCTCCGGTGCGCCCACCAAGCCCGAAAAGGAGCATCCCTTCCTGTGGCGTTATTGGATTAGTCTACCCAAGAGCGGGCACACCGCAATCTACGACCGCTCCTGGTACGGCCGCGTCATGGTCGAGCGTGTGGAGGGGTTCTGCACCGATTCCGATTGGCGCCGTGCCTTCGAGGAAATCAACGATTTCGAGTGGGAGATGTTCCGCACGGGCACGTTGCTCATGAAGTTCTGGGTCAACGTGAGCCAGGACGAGCAGCTCGCGCGTTTCGAGGCGCGCAAGAACGACCCGGACAAGGCCTGGAAGCTCACCGACGAGGACTGGCGCAATCGTGAGAAGTATCCGCAGTACTGCGTGGTCATCAACGACATGCTGCGCATGACCTCGACGTACTTCGCCCCCTGGAACATCATCGAGTCCGATGACAAGAAATACGCGCGCATCAAGACGATCAAGGCCATCAACGCCGCGATCGAGGAGCGTCTGAAGCAGGACAAGAAGAGCTAGCCCATGTCTCTAGTGGGAATCATCTCGGATACGCACGGACGCATCAGCGACGAGGCCCTCGAGGCACTCGCTGGCGTCGACTTCATCATCCACGCTGGCGACATAGGCTCCCTGGACGTCCTCATGGAGCTCGAGGCGATAGCGCCTACCATCGCCGTGTTGGGTAACAACGACTATAACGTCGACTACGGGCCCGGCGTGCGCGAAAGCGCGACGCAGGTCATCGATGGCGTGAGGTTGTTTGTTTCGCATTATCCCAAGGATGCCGAGCGTGCAGCTGCGAGCGGGGAGTATGACCTGGCGATTCACGGCCATACGCACGTGCCGCGTGACGAGATGCGGGATGGCTGCCGCATCATCAATCCCGGCGGCGCCTTCCGGCCGCGCTGTGGCTCCAAACGCAGTCTCGCACTCGTTGAGCTCGAGGACGGCAAGGTCGGCTCTGTGCAGAGCGTGACGGTGTAGTGCCTGTCGCGAAACGAGCTCCTGTGCTCGCAAGCTCGCCCAGGAAGCCACAATACAGGGCATATCAACATGCATCTGCCAAGAAATGCGTTCCTGTGACCGTGGGCTCGACCATGACGTCACATTACGGGACATATTCGCCAAGAAGTGTGCTTCCATGGTCATGAGTCCGACCATAGTGCCACAGTATTGGGCGCAGCAGCACATACCTGCCAAGAAATGTGCCCTCATGACCATCTGTAAAACCACGGGGCCACATTCTGAGACGCTCACTCCCTTTTCCTATTGCCAAGAAAGATGAAATGCGCATTGGGCCTGACTGACGTCAAAATAAACTTAGTTTGAGATAATAAATCACCAAAAATATACCGTTTGCCGATAAATTGGGCACGTTTACGATTGTATTTGTCTTGAAACGACCGTTCATCCAAAAACTTCTTGACCCCTTATACGCGCGCGCATATCCTCTCGCTCGTGTATCACCCGTTTCATAGCTTTATCGGACAACTATAAGGAGGATATAGTGCCGACTACCGTAACGTCCCAGGCCAACGTGTATCGCGATCGCCTCAGTTTCGCGAAGCTCCCGGAGGTCATGGACATCCCCAACCTGATCTCCATTCAGGTCGATTCGTTCAACAACCTGATGACCGAGGGCCTCGACGAGACCTTCGCGAGCATGTCTCCCATCGAGAACAGCGCGAAGACCCTCTGCGTCGAGTTCGGTGCCCACGAGTTTGGCGACCCCAAGCATTCCGTCGAGGAGTGCAAGAAGCGCGACATCTCGTACCAGGCCCCGCTCTTCGTCGACATCCGCTTCATCAACAAGGAGACCGGCGAGATGCAGGAGTCCAACGTCTTCATGGGCGATTTTCCGCTCATGACGAACCGCGGCACCTTCATCATCAACGGCACCGAGCGCGTCGTCGTCTCTCAGCTCGTTCGCTCACCGGGCGTGTACTTCTCCGCCGAGCGCGACAAGACGAGCGATCGCACCATATACAATGCGAAGGTCATCCCCACGCGCGGCGCATGGCTCGAGTTCGAGACCGACAAGCGCGACGTGCTTTCCATCCGCATCGACCGCAAGCGCAAGCAGCCCGCGACGCTTCTTCTGCGCGCGCTCGGCATCGCCGAGACCCGCGACGAGATCATCGACCTGCTCGGTGATAGCGAGATGGTCGAGCGCACGCTCGAGAAGGACCCGTCATCCTCGCGCGAGGAAGCTCTCATCGAGCTCTACCGTCGTCTGCGTCCGGGCGAGCCGCCCACGGTCGACTCCGCGCGTAGCCTGCTCGAGGGCCTGTTCTTCAACCCGCAGCGCTATGACCTCGCCAGGGTCGGCCGCTATAAGATCGACAAGAAACTCGGCATCGAGAGCGACTCCTCCACGCTCACGGTCGAGGACATCGTCACCGCGATGCGCTACATCATCAACCTTGCCCAGGGCAAGCCCGGCTACCAGATCGACGACATCGACCACTTCGGCAACCGTCGCATCCGCACGGTCGGCGAGCTCATCAAGAACCAGTTCCGCATCGGCTTCAGCCGCATGGAGCGCGTCGTGCGCGAGCGCATGTCCACCTTCGACCCCGAGGACATCTCGCCGCAGTCGCTCATCAACATTCGTCCGATCGTCGCCGCCATCAAGGAGTTCTTCGGATCCTCGCAGCTCTCGCAGTTCTTCGACCAGACCAACCCCGCTGCCGGCATCACGCACAAGCGCCGCCTGTCCGCACTTGGCCCGGGCGGTCTGTCCCGCGAGCGCGCCGGCTTCGAGGTTCGCGACGTTCACACCTCTCACTACGGTCGCATGTGCCCCATCGAGACGCCTGAAGGCCCGAACATCGGCCTCATCGGCTCGCTGGCAACCTATGCCCGCGTCAATGACTTTGGCTTCATCGAGACGCCGTATCGTCGCGTCGTCGATGGCAAGATCACCGACGATGTCGATTACCTGACCGCCGACGAGGAAGAGAACTACTCCATCGCCCAGGCAAACGAGCCCTTCGACCCCAAGACGCGCGTGTTCGGTTCCGTCGACGAGAAGACCGGCAAGTTCGTTGCCGCCAAGCGCGTCGTCTGCCGTACCAAGAACGCCGACGGCGTCTTTGGCGACCCCGAGGAAGTGCCTGTCGAGGACGTGCAGTACATGGACGTCTCCCCGCGCCAGATGAACTCGGTCGCAACCGCGCTCATTCCCTTCCTCGAGCACGATGACGCAAACCGCGCCCTCATGGGCTCGAACATGCAGCGCCAGGCTGTGCCGCTGCTTCGTCCGCAGGCCCCGCTTGTCGGCACCGGCATGGAGCATCGCATCGCCTCTGACTCCGGCGAGCTGCCCCTGGCCAAGCACGCCGGCACGGTCACCTACGTTGATGGCGCGCGCGTCGAGGTCACCAACGAGGACGGCGATGTCGACACCTATACGCTGCCCAAGTTCCAGCGCTCCAACCAGAGCGGCTGCATCAACTACAAGCCGCTCGTGAAGTACGGCGACGAGGTCCACGTGGGCGACGCCCTGGCCGATGGTCCCTCCACCGACCACGCCGAGCTCGCCCTGGGTCAGAACCTCATGATCGCCTACATGCCGTGGGAAGGCTACAACTACGAGGACGCCATCATCGTCTCCGAGCGTGTTGTCGCCGAGGACCTGCTCACGTCCATCCACATCTCCGAGCACGAGATCGACGCACGCGACACCAAGCTTGGTCCCGAGGAGATCACCCGCGAAATCCCGAACCTCTCCGAGGACATGCTCGGTAATCTGGATGCCGACGGCGTCATTCGCATCGGCGCCGAGGTGCATCCGGGCGACGTGCTCGTCGGCAAGGTCACGCCCAAGGGCGAGACCGAGCTCACCGCCGAGGAGCGCCTGCTGCGCGCCATTTTCGGCGAGAAGGCTCGCGAGGTTCGCGACACGTCCCTGAAGATGCCGCACGGTGCTTCCGGTCGTGTCATCGGCATCTCGCAGTTCTCGCGCGCTGCCGGCGACGAGCTTCCCCCGGGAATCAACGAGCTCGTGCGTGTCTACGTCGCGCAGAAGCGCAAGGTCCAGCAGGGTGACAAGCTCTCCGGCCGTCACGGTAACAAGGGCGTTATCTCCCTCGTTCTGCCGGTCGAGGATATGCCCTACATGGCAGACGGCACGCCCGTCGACGTCATCCTCAATCCTCTGGGTGTTCCCTCCCGTATGAACGTCGGCCAGCTGCTCGAGAACCACCTTGGCTGGGCCGCGCTCAACGGTTGGAGCGATGACCCCAAGAGCGACGAGCCGGTTGACGGCCCCTTCTTCGTGTCCACGCCGATCTTCGATGGCGCAACCGAGGAAGAGATCTCGGATGCCATCATCAAGAGCAACAAGAACCGCGTGAACAAGGCAAAGGCTCGCTACGGCGACATGTTCTACGAGCCGTTCGTCGCGCAGCTTTCCGCCACGGGCAAGGCCGACCTCTACGACGGCCGCACGGGCGAGAAGTTCCGCGAGCAGATCACCGTGGGCCAGACCTACATGCTCAAGCTCTCGCACATGGTCGACGACAAGATCCATGCCCGCTCGACCGGCCCTTACAGCCTCATCACACAGCAGCCGCTCGGCGGCAAGGCCCAGTTCGGTGGCCAGCGCTTCGGCGAGATGGAGGTTTGGGCCCTGTACGCATATGGTGCGGGCAACGTCCTGCAGGAGATCCTTACGGTCAAGTCCGACGACACGGCTGGTCGTGTCAAGGCGTACGAGTCCATCGTCAAGGGCGAGAACATCCCTGCTCCCGAGCTGCCCGAGTCCTTCAAGGTGCTCGTCAAGGAGATGAAGTCCCTCGCGCTCGACGTTGAGCTCATCGGTCGTGATGGCAAGGACGAGACCGCCGCTCTCACCGAAACCGTCGAGATTCTCGATGCGAGCAGCGAGGTCGCCGAGGCTGGCGACTCCGGCATCGATCTGGATCTCGATGCGCTCGACATGCTCACCGACGGCATCGCCCAGATGAACGCCGGCGCGGATGACCTGCTCGGCATTCCCGAAGGCGGCGAGGAGCTTCTCGGTTCCTCCGTCTCCAACGGTGGCGACGAGGTCATGATTGGCGCTGCCACGCCCGTTGACGACGACGCTTCGGTCGGTGTCGACGAGGGCCTGCTTGGCGGTGTCATCACCGAGGACAATCCGATGCATGACGAAATCGCGGAGGCCCTCGAGGATCATGTCGCCGAGTCCGCAATCGAAGAGAATCAGGATGCGTATGTCGACGAAGCCGAGGAACTCCTCGGCGATGCGTCGGCTGATCCCGGCATCGCGATTGACGTGAATGTGGATGAGCAACCCGAGATGGACGACGACCCTGAAGGAGAGGAGTAGGCCATGACCGTATTTGACGTCAATAACTTTGATGAGTTCCACATTGGCCTGGCAAGCGCCGAGAAGATCCGCTCCTGGTCGCATGGTGAGGTCAAAAAGCCCGAAACCATTAACTACCGTACCCTCAAGCCCGAGAAGGACGGCCTGTTCTGCGAGAAGATCTTTGGTCCGACCAAGGATTGGGAGTGCGCCTGCGGTAAGTACAAGCGCATTCGCTTCAAGGGCATCGTCTGCGAGCGTTGCGGCGTCGAGGTGACGCGCGCGAAGGTTCGCCGCGAGCGTATGGGCCACATCGAGCTCGCAGCTCCCGTGAGCCACATCTGGTACTTCAAGGGCAGCCCGAGCCGTCTTGGCTATCTGCTCGACATCTCGCCGAAGGACCTCGAGAAGGTTCTGTACTTCGCGAGCAACATCATCACCTGGGTCGACAAGGAGGCTCTGGCCGAGGATGCCGCCGAGCTCGAGGAAGAGCTCGCAGCCGGTCTCGAGGAGCTCGATTCTGAGCGTGACCGCCTCATCCAGATGACGCGTCACCAGTCGACCGAGTACTTTGACGAGAACGGCGAGCGCGAGTACGACGAGGAAGATCTCATGACCCCGGAAGAGGTCGAGGAGGAAATCGCCGACCTGCGCGAGGAGTTCGAGGAGCGCAAGGACCTGCGCACCGAGGCCTACGAGACCCTCATGCGCATCGAGCCCAAGATGCTCATCTCCGACGAGACGCTCTATCGCGAGCTGCGCCTCAACTACCGTGACTACTTCCGCGGTGGCATGGGTGCCGAGGCCGTGAAGAAGCTGCTGGCCGACATCGATCTGGAGCAGCTTTCCGTCCAGCTGCGCGAGGAGCTGCACCATGCCTCCGGCCAGAAGAAGGCCCGGATCGTCAAGCGCCTGGA
>OIBI01000548.1_pt1 | contig 15651 bp, 18 predicted proteins | sample 1580951 | NCBI WGS metagenome assembly OIBI01 (sample SAMEA3882516, study PRJEB24775) | human gut metagenome | biome: human-associated habitat; feature: intestine environment; material: feces | place: Netherlands | collected 2009/2010 | reverse complement strand
AAATCGGGGGCAATTTCACAATTGCCTCCCATTTTTTTCTTGACAATTTGGAAGTTTCTGTGTATAATAAAAGCATCTGAAATGGAAAGGATTGAAAAAAATCAGGATGAAGCGAAATGATGAGAGAAGAAAATGGCTGCCATTTTTCGTTGTCTTGTTGACATTGATGACGGTTGCAATCGTTCTTTTTTTCTATACCTGTCAGACGACAGTAAAAGTAGAAACCCCTGCACAATTTCCGGTTATTACGGAAACCACGACGACGACCACGACCACTACAACCACCACAACGACTGTGACCACCACAACCACGACCACCACAACCACCGTATCTGTGGACTATACGATGCATATTGACATGACATCCGTGAAACAGCATAAGGCAAGCAGTCCGAAGCTGGTCGGCTGGATTTATATTCCGGATACGGTCATTGATTACCCGATTATGCAGGCAGAGGACAACAATTATTTCTTGCATCTGGACTGGATGGAACAGGAAAGCTTTGCAGGCTGCATCTATGAAGACTATCGGGGCAATATTGACAAAACAACGATGACACTGCTGTATGGGCACAATATGGCAGCCGGTACGATGTTCAGCAACATCAAGTATTTCAAAGACCCGGCTTGGGGCAAGAGCCACCCATATTTTGAAGTTGCCTCTACTGAGAAGCGGTATCTGTATGAAGTGCTCTCTGCCAACGTGCTGTATGGGGAATCCGGAGCAGAATTTGCTTACTGGCGACCGAATAAGGGCTTGACCATGAACAAAGAAGAGTATCTGGAATACTTACAGCAAATCAAGAAAACATCGCTCGTGTGGTACGGAAAAGATGATGTGAAAGAATACTTAGACAGCAATGTCATTGTGTTACAGACGTGCAATTCCGGCGATGATGACGGAATGCGGTGCGTGATTTTTGCCCGTTGCTTAGGTGAGCGGTAATATCAACAGAAAACGGAAAAGCGGAATTGTTGCGTACAGTTCCGCTTTTTTATCCAGAACGAACAGGAGAAAGAACAATGCAAGAATTATCATGGAAAACCATTTGCGGATATTTTCCGAAGCGAAACCGAAACAGCCACAAGGGAACATTTGGCACGCTGCTTTGCATTACAGGCAGCAACCGGATGCCGGGAGCGTGTGCCCTGTCCACATTGGCAGCATTACGCAGCGGAGCAGGCTTAGTAAAGGTTGCAACCACCGAGCGAAATCTGCCGATTCTGGCATCGCAGATTTATGAAGCCGTTTATCTGCCAATGCAGACAACCGAAACAGGAGAAATCTGCTGGGAGAAGAATGCAGTTGTTTTGCAGCCAGCATTGAAACAAGCCTCTGCGGTGCTGATTGGCTGCGGTTTGGGCAACACGGTTGCCACGCAGGAATTGCTGCGAAATGTGGTGAATCTAGTCGAATGCCCACTGATTATGGATGCAGATGGTCTAAATGCCCTTGCTTCCTGCATAGATATCATGCAGAAGCAAAAACCAAATTGGATTCTGACACCGCATCCCGGAGAAATGGCACGGCTATCCGGAACAACTACCGCCGCAGTGCAGGCAAATCGTTCACAATGTGCAGCGGAGTTTTGCAAGCAGTTTTCCGGCACGTTGGTTTTGAAAGGTGCAGGCACAATCATTCAGCAAGGAACAACGGCAATCCAGAATCCGACTGGCAATCCGGGCATGAGCCGAGGCGGTTCAGGGGATGTTTTAGCAGGTATGATTGCAGCTTTCGCTGCACAGGGGCTTTCCCCGTATGATGCGGCGTGTGCCGGAGCATATCTGCACGGGCTAGCAGGTGATTTTGCAGCAGCACGATATTCCGAACAGGCAATGCTGCCGCAGGATTTACTGCGTTGCCTGCCGGAAGTCTTTTTGAAGTTGGAACAGGAACGGACGGCGAAAGAATAAGAAAAAAGCTGACAGCTTTGTGCAGCAGTTTTCTGGCACGTTGGTTTTAAAAGGTGCAGGCACAATCATTCAGCAGGGAACAACGGCAATCCAGAATCCGACTGGCAATCCGGGCATGAGCCGAGGCGGTTCAGGGGATGTTTTAGCAGGTATGATTGCAGCTTTCGCTGCACAGGGGCTTTCCCCGTATGATGCAGCGTGTGCCGGAGCATATCTGCACGGGCTGGCAGGTGATGTTGCAGCAGCACGATATTCCGAACAGGCGATGTTGCCGCAAGATTTACTGCGTTGCCTGCCGGAAGTCTTTTTGAAGTTGGAACAGGAACGGACAGCGAAAGAATAAGAAAAAAGCTGACAGCTTTGTGCAGCCGGAAGACCAAAAACGATATCCTTGAACAAGAAAAACGGAGGCACAGAGATGAAAATACCAATGATTGGATTTGCATTTACCATGACAGCATGTTTTCTGATGACCGGTTGCAGCGGTGTTGGGGTTGGAGGTGGCAGTACTACATCCAGCAACCAGCTGAACACCGCTTTTACAACAGGCGTTACTATGGAACTTGAGGAGATGACCGCAGAGGGAACGATGCAGCGAGTAGGGGCAGGGGAATGGAATGTTTCCTTTTCCGAGCCGTCCCAGCTGGCAGGGGTACGGCTGGATTTCCAGAAAGGGGAAGTGACTGCCTCTTATAAAGGGCTGGCATTTTCTGTTCCGCAGACAGCTTTGCCAGCAAAGTCGATTTTGTATCAATTTATTTTAGCAGCCGACCAGCTTGCAGAGGAGTCCACCTTGCAGGGCACATCGAAAGATGGCGGTATGGTGTTAAGCGGTGATTTGGAGGCTGGCAGCTATGAACTGACCATGACAGCAGAGGGCGTTCCGGCGATTTTCTCGATGAAGAATCAAAATGCGGTTCTGACTTTTCACGATTTTGTTTCCAACGGGGTAATATCAGAATCAGAAACATCCACAGAATCAGAATTGCAGACTACAGAACCAGCGTTGCAAACAGAATTAACAGAACTGGAAACAACGCTGGAATCACAGGAATAAAAATTTTTTTGAAAAACGCTTGACAATTCGTGCGGATTCTGATATAATAAAAGAAATGAATGTGGGCAAAGACGCCTTTCTCAGAAATGAGGAAGGCGTCTTTTCTTTTATAACCTATTCATGGTAAAAGATTGCAGCTACAAGACAATAAAAAGTTACAGATGGGAGAAATGCATATCATGAAAACCAACAACCTTCATGAGGTGCTTCATATAGGAACAGAGCTTATGGAATTTCACAACAAAAAACAAGAACGGGACTTCTATAAGCCAAGATGCAGGCAGATGCAGTTCCGATAAAGTACCGGATTGCAGGGGAAACCGTTGCTTTCTTGCAGCAGCCATGTCGGAGAAATAGAACAACAAACCATACGTGCCATGTTGCTTGATGGTCGACAGGCAGCATCTGACTTGCAGGGCATGAATGGGAAAACCGACAGCGACCAGTTTGCAGCAGAATCAGAACGCGTTTCACTTGCGGATTTCTCTGGGCAAGAACACCGCTGGAACTGCCCGAAAGCCAACCGCATAGACGACACGAATGGCAACCGAAACGGTTGTATGCAGCTTTCATTCCAGTCGACTAGGAAGTGCTTGAAAACGATTCCAGTATAGCAAAAAGACAGGAGATGAAGAATCCTGCGATGTGCAAGAAAAAATACCGCCGTACAAATAATTTGTATTGGCGGTATTTTTATGACTCTATCTCTTCAGGTTCTGCAATCATATTATTACGGGACTGCTGATTCCGGTACTGTTTCGGTGTTAAGTGCGTGTATTTTTGAAACAGTTGAATAAAATGGCTCTGGGAAGAAAATGCAAGCGAAGCAGCAATGCTCCGGCAGGGATAATCCGTATAACGCAGCAGATTTTTTGCCTCCTCCATTTTTTGCATGAGGATATAACTGTGAATGGAGCAGCCCATTTGCTCTTGAAAGAGTTTGGAAAGATAACTGGGATGCAGCTGTAAATATTCTGCAATATCCGGAACAGATAGCTTTTTTCGGATGTTCTGGTGAATGTAATTGATACAAATTGCAATATGTTTCGAGGAAATATCTTGTTTTTGCAGCCGTTTCATTTTCAGTGCGTATTCCATACAGGCTTCATCGTGCAGGGCTTCCATGTCCACCAGTCGGTGGGTTTGGTCGGCAGATTGGATGTAGTTGTCTTGAATGTCGAACGCTTGTACTTCCGGCATGCCGGCTTGTATGCAGAAATGTGTGAGCATGGTAACAGTAACAATGAAATGATACCGCATATTTTGAACGGAAGTTTCTGAAAGAACATTGTTGTCACAGAGTTTTCGGAAATCTTTTTTTTCTAGAAATGCTTCTACTTCCTGTAAATTTCCGCTGCTGACCAATTGATAGAATCGGGAGCGGATTTCGGTTGGATAATGTAGGACTTTTTGTTTCGATTTGTTTTTTTGATAAAAATTCGTTGCCATAATGATTTTGCCCCCTGACCAAGCTGAAAATGAAACTATCTTAATTATAACACATATTTTGTAGAAACACAAGAGGCAAAATCAAAAATATGGCAATTTATTTTTGAAAAATCAGAAATTTTATGAGTTCATCATGAATCGAATCTGGATTCCCAATAAATGGGATGGTGAATCTGTGGCAGAAACTGTTCCAGAAAGACATCTTGCGATAGAAAAACGCTGGAAACATCCGAACAGGGCGAGAACCACCAGTGAGAAACCGACTGAAAATCGGGGTGCAGATAGAGCGGACATTGATTTTGGACATCAAACAGCAGCCCCAACGGTGAGAGCGTATGCGGAAGGCAGTGCAGCAGCGTACAGCATGCAGCGGTCAAGGATTCTGAACCGGATGGTGCAGGGGTTTCTTCTGGGTGCAGATAGAGTGCATAGCCGGATTGGTGCGGAATCACGCTGCAAACTGGCATGGTTGCTTCTAATTTTGACTTTTTCAACAGGCTTTTCCATTGATTGCGGTTGGTGTAAGCCGGATGACAGTACCGCACAAATTGCAGATTGGTTCGCATGAAAAAGGAATAGATTTGTAATGCAGTCGAGTTCATATTGGTTTCTTCCCCTCCTGCTGTGGACAGACAGTATGCAGATAGTAGTCTACAAAATGTTTCGGGGTCAGTCCGGTAAATTCTTTGCATTCCCGCTGGAAATGGGCTTGGTCGGCGTAGTGAAACATGGTAATATAGTCAGAGATGTTCTTTTCTTCATGGGATTGCTGCATCATGGTATGCAGGGCAGCTTGAAAGCGTGTGATACGGGCAAACATTTTCGGAGCATAGCCCAAAGTCTCCGAGAACATCCGGTTGAGGTGGCGTTCGGAATAGCAAAGCGTTTCTGCTATCTCGCTGATTTCCAATTCTCCGTTGGAGGATGCCATTAAATATAGCATATCCTGCACGGTTTCCGGAACGGTGCAGGATTCCGGTTCTGTTTGTGCCAGTTCCGATTGCACGATGGCAACCCGTTCGGAGAGCTGTTCTGTTGCAAACAGCCGCTCCATCAGGGAACAGACTGCCGGAGAAAGTTGCGGAACAAAGGTTTCGGTGTTGGTGACTTCTCGAATCGAAAGCGGAACATCTGGGAAGAACATCCCCGGTTTCATCCGGATTCCGAAGTAGGCAGCATCCGGATAGACAATCAGCGGCTTTCGGGCGAGCGGAGAACCAATGAGTTCCAGTTTGAATTGCTGGTCGTGCTGGATGAATACCACATCCACGCAGCCATCTGGAATACAGACCATGAACAAATCCTGATTCTGCGAACGGTCAATGGTTTTATGCGTGGAGAACTGATAGAACCGTGCGGTATAAGGCGTGGTCTGTACCTGTTCTTCATATTGCTTGACATCAAACGAAAAGAACGGTTGATGCATATGAAATTCCTGATAGGATGGATAAGCATTTTTCATCAAAAAGACTCCTTTCCGGCAGAAACGTCTTGGAATATTTCTTATTATAAAAAGGGTGTCTGATTTTGTCAATTGCACGGGAATGATTTCTTATTTTGGTATGCGACTTTTTCAATGGACTTTCAAAAATAAAGTTTCCAATGCGGAATTTTTCTGTTTTTCGGCAGTGAAAAAAGAAAAATAACGGTTTCAGGATGTCCGATTTTTTCAATAAAAGCGATAAATGCCATGCTATAATAGAGCCATAAACAAAAAACAAATTCGACAGATGCAAAGGTGCATGAGAACCAGATTCGTTCTCGTGCACCTTTTGTTTTTTGTTTCCCATAGCGGATTTTCCCAATATGGAAGAAATCCAGAATGACAATAGAGGAGGTCCTTGTCATGCGAATTAGCGAGCATCCCATTATTGAAAGCTACAACAAGGGAAGAAAGGTCACTTTTTCCTTTGATGGAAAGGAATTAAGCGGCTACGAAGGCGAGTCCATTGCGGCAGCACTGAAAGCAGCCGGTGTGATGGTGCATCGTTATACGGCAAAGCAGCACAAGCCCCGTGGAATCTTCTGTGCAATCGGAAGATGTACGGACTGTGTTATGATTGTCAATGGCGTCCCGAATGTGCGTACTTGTGTGACTCCATTAGAGGAAGGCATGCAGATTCAGACACAATATGGTGTCGAACCGAAGAAGGAGGACTAAGATATGAAACGACATGAATTGATTGTCATTGGTGCAGGCCCTGCCGGCTTGAGTGCAGCCATTGAGGCAAAAAAGAACGGCATGGATGTCATCGTATTTGATGAAAACCAGCGGCCGGGCGGTCAGCTGTTCAAGCAGATTCATAAGTTCTTCGGTTCAAAGGAACATCATGCAAAAGTGCGTGGATTCCGAATCGGTCAGCAGCTGCTGGAAGAAGCCGAGGGGCTGGGCGTTCGAGTAGAATTAGATGCAACCGTCATGGGCATCTATGAAAATAAAGAAGTCACCGTGAAGAAAGACGGCGAAGTCCATCACTATAAGGGCGATGCCATCATCATTGCAACGGGTGCAGCAGAAAACATGATTCCGTTCAAGGGCTGGAACATTCCGGGTGTCATCGGAGCAGGTGCAGCCCAGACCATGATGAACATTCAGGGCGTACAGCCAGGGCAAAAGATTTTGATGGTTGGTTCTGGTAATGTTGGTTTGGTTGTCAGCTTTCAGCTGTTGCAGGCTGGCTGCGAAGTGGTTGCCATTATTGATGCAGTTCCAAGAGTTGGCGGTTATGGTGTCCATGCAGCCAAGCTCACTAGAACGGGCGTTCCGTTTTATCTGTCCCATACCGTTGTAGAGGCAAAGGGAACAGACCGTGTAACCGGTGCGGTCATTGCACAGGTAGACGACCATTTCCAGCCGATTCCGGGCACAGAAAAGGAATTGGATGTGGATACCATTTGTATTGCCGTTGGCTTGACACCGATGTCCCAGCTGGCAAGCAATGCGACCTGTAACATGGAATTGATTCCGCAGAAGGGCGGTCATGTTGCCCTGCTGAGTGAATACGGCGAAACATCCGTCAGCGGCATTTATTGTGCCGGAGATGTTGCCGGAATTGAAGAAGCAAGTTCCGCAATGATTCAGGGCAGAAGTGTTGCCTCTCATGTCAGCATGAAGGCAGGCTATCTCACCGAGGCAGAATTTGAAGAAAAGTATATGGGTTATCAAGAAGCATTGGGTCAGCTGCGGCAGGGGATGTTTGCACCGAAGAATAAGGGCAGAAATGACTTTACCGAAACCGATGAAGGCTATCCGATTTCCAAGACCTTGCTGGCACACGGCTATATGACTGAAGAAGAACTGGCAGCATTTCCGGCAGCCTCTTATCAGAAGCCGGGCATTCATCCAGTCATTGAATGTACGCAGAACATCCCGTGCAACCCCTGTCAGGACGCATGTAAGTTCGGATGTATTAAGGTTGGGGCAAACATCACCCGTCTTCCGGCAATTGATGAAGAGAAGAAGTGTACGGGCTGCGGCTTGTGCGTTGCATCTTGTTCCGGTCAGGCAATCTTCTTAGTGGATGAAACGTATGAAGAGGGCTATGCATCCATTGCGTTCCCGTATGAATTTTTACCAATGCCAAAGATTGGCGACAAGGGAACGGCACTGGATCGGCAGGGCAAGCCCGTCTGTGAAGCAGAAATTGTCGGCGTAAAGCGTGCACCGATTATGGATAAAACCGCAGTCGTTACAATGAAAGTACCGATTGCATTTGTAAAAACGGCAAGATTTTATCGGCCGCTTGTCTGAGAGAGGGGAAGGTGTCAATATCATGCGTAAGATGATTCGTGTTGCAAATCCAGAACCGTTCGTTGCAAAAGACGATGACGATATGATTATCTGCCGTTGCGAAGAAATCACAAAGGGTGAGATTCGGAAAGCCGTTTATGACGGCATGCGAACCACCAATGAAGTTAAGCGGTATTTGCGTGCTGGAATGGGACTTTGCCAAGGGCAGACCTGTCAGCGGCTGGTACAAGGCATCATTGCCGCAGAGTTAAAGACAAGACCGTCTGAATTGGGAATGATTCAGGGACGTGCTCCGGTTCGTCCGGTCGAGATTCTCACATTCAGTAAGAATATTACAGACGTAAAGGAGGACTAAGCCATGCTGGAAAAACGAGAAGCAGATGTCATCATCATTGGCGGCGGTATTATGGGATGTGCGACCGCTTATCGGCTCGCAAAGCAGGGCGTGGACGTTCTGGTGCTGGAGAAGAAAGAAATCGGGAACGGCGGTTCTTGCCGGAATGCCGGCGGTGTTCGGCAGTCTGCAAGAGACCCGAAAGAATTGCCGTTGGCAATGTATGCCGTTGCAAACATCTGGCCGCACCTGAGCGAAGAGTTAGGCGTGGATGTCGAATACCATCAGGGCGGCAACCTGCGGCTTGGTCTGACGGAAAAAGATATTAAGGTGTTGGAAAACCACACTGCAAAGAGCTTGAAGTTGGGCTTGGATGTCAAGATGATTAGTGGCGACGAAGCACGGGAAATCTGCCCGTATATGTCGAAAGAAGTCGTTGCTGCAAGCTGGTGTCCAACTGACGGACACGCAAACCCCTTGAAAGCAACCTTAGGCTTTTACCGAAAGGCATTGGAACTGGGCGTTACATTCATAACAGGGGTCAAGGTAGAAGCATTGGAAAAGGTAAAGGGTAGAATTCGCAGAGTTCTGACGGATGATGGCGTTTATGAAGCAGACCAGATTCTGTTGTGTGCTGGCTATGAGTCCCGAAAGATTGCGAACACCGTTGGCGTAGATGCTCCAGTAGAACGGCAGTTCAACGAAGTTCTGGTAACAGAAGCCCAGCCGAAGATGTTTGATATTATGATTGGTGTCGCTGGCGGTGAATTTTATGGACATCAGTCCGAACACGGTTCGTTTGTATTGGGCGGCAACAGCGGCTTACAGGCGTTCACCTCGAACAATGACAATTTCGTCACCAACAGCCTGACTGCTCCCTGTATTTCACGAGGCATTATCAAGTATTTCCCAATTCTGGACAAGGTGAAAGTCGTTCGTACTTGGTCGGGCTGGTATGACCAGTGTATCGACGTGCTGCCGGTTATCGACAACGTGAAAGAAGTGCCGGGTTTGACGGTTGCCTTTGGATTCAGCGGACATGGTTTCGGCATCAGTCCAGCCGTTTCCATCGCCCTGAGCGAACTCATTCTGAACGGCAAGTCCACCACCATTGACATCAGTCAACTGAATTATGACCGCTTTAAGGCAAAGGGTTAATTTCGCAGAGGAGGGATTGCTTGATTCTACACAATGACGCTGTGGATGCCATTTTAACACGGAGAAGCATTCGCAGCTATCAGGCAAAACAAATTTCCGAAGATGCATTGGAAACCATTCTGACTGCGGGGCAATATGCCCCCAGCGGAATGAATCAGCAGTCTGCAAAGGCGATTGTTGTCCAGAGCAAAGAACGGATGCAACAGTTGGTGCAGCTGGCGAAAGCAGCAGAGCAGGTTGACCACAACCCGTTTTATGATGCACCAACCGTCATTCTGGTGTTTGCCGATGCGACCCAACTCGCACCGCTCGAAGACGGCTGCAATGTACTGGAAAATATGATGCTGGCAGCACACGCCATCGGTTTGGGCAGCTGCTGGATTTATGCAGCAAAGGTGCTGTTTTCAATCGAAGAAGGTGCTGCGTTTCAGAAAGAACTGGGGCTTTCCGAAACCGATCAGATTGTGGGTTCGATTGCGGTTGGTTATCCCGACGGTGCAGCTCCGCAGCCAAAGCCACGCAAGGAATCATTTTTCCGAATTGTGTAAAAATAGGGCTTGACAAATTGCAGGGGATGTGCTATGATGAAGTTGCATAAAAGTGCAAGGTTCGACTGGCGGTTTCACTGACAAAATCGCCAAATCGAATCATAATAACAATCAAATATTTTATGGAGGGAAATACCAATGAGCAGATTTACAATTCCAAGAGATCTTTACCACGGCAAGGGTTCGTTAGAAGAACTGAAAAACTTGCAGGGCAAAAAAGCCATGGTCGTTGTTGGCGGTGGCTCGATGAAGCGGTTTGGCTTCTTAGATCAGGCGGTTGCCTATCTGAAAGAAGCTGGCATGGAAGTCGCTCTGATCGAAGGCGTAGAACCGGATCCGTCTGTTACCACGGTTTTAAAGGGTGCAGAAAAGATGCGGGAATTTGAGCCGGATTGGATTGTTGCCATGGGCGGCGGTTCTCCGATCGATGCTGCAAAGGCAATGTGGGCATTCTATGAATATCCGGATACCAAGTTTGAAGACCTTTGCACACCGTTTAATTTCCCGACATTGCGGACAAAGGCAAAGTTCTGTGCAATTCCGTCTACATCCGGTACGGCAACCGAAGTAACTGCATTCTCGGTTATCACCGACTATGACAAGGGTATCAAGTATCCGCTGGCAGACTTCAACATTACGCCGGATATTGCCATTGTCGATAGTGCACTGGCAGAAACCATGCCGAAGAAGCTGGTTGCTCATACGGGTATGGATGCCATGACACACGCTATCGAAGCATATGTTTCCACGCTGCATTGCAATTATACCGATGCAGTTGCTCTGCACGCCATCAAGATGATTCACAAGGAACTGAAGAAGTCCTTTGACGGCTGCATGACTGCAAGAGCAGAAATGCACGATGCACAGTGTCTGGCAGGGATGGCATTCTCCAATGCTCTGCTGGGAATTGTACATTCTATGGCACATAAGACCGGTGCTGCTTATACCGGCGACCATATCATTCACGGCTGTGCAAATGCCATGTATCTGCCGAAGGTGATCAAGTACAATGCAAAGAATGAAGAAGCTGCGGAACGCTATGCACAGATTGCAGACCATATCGGTTTGGGCGGCACGACCACAGCAGAAAAGGTCGATGCTCTGATTGCAGAACTCCGTTCGATGAATGACCAGCTGGACATTCCGCAGGCAATCAAGTTCTATGGTGCAGGCGGTGTGAAGGCAGAAACTTCTATCATTGATGAAGCAGAATTCTTGGAAAAGCTGCCGACTGTTGCAGCCAATGCCATCGGTGACGCTTGCACCGGCTCGAACCCACGGCAGCCATCGCAGGAAGAAATGGAAAAGCTGCTGAAGGCTTGCTATTATGATTTGGAAATTGATTTCTAAATTTTATTTCGATAAAAAAGAATTTTCCAAAAAGAAAAAGGATTTTTTCGTTTTGCAGAAAACCGGTTGACAAATTGAAATCGGCTTGCTATAATAAGCACATCAAAACAAAAGATACCCCATACCAAAGAAAAGCGGACAACGAGGTCAAAGAAAACCAGTTGTCCGCTTTTTCTTGTTTTTGAAAGCGAAAACCAAGACAATGGCGTCTATTTCAGTCCCATTGCCTTGTTTTTTTATTTGCCCATATGGAGGGGAAACTTCCATAAATAAACCAATAAAGGAGCGTATCAACATGAGTTATCCGAAGGTAGACATTCTGTATTTAAGTGAAAAGGATATGCTGGCAGCAGGTGTAAACAACGTCGTTTCGTGTACTGACTGTATGGAGGAAGTAGTAAAGCTGCTGGATGATGGCGATTACCGGATGGGCGGCGAGAATGGAAATTCTCACGGCTGCATGATCAGTTTTCCAGACAATCCGGAATTTCCGAACATGCCGAAGAATGGCCCTGACAGACGGTTCATGGCAATGCCGGCATATTTGGGCGGAAAGTTCGATATGGCTGGCGTGAAGTGGTATGGTTCTAATGTAGAAAACCGGGAAAAAGGTTTGCCTCGTTCCATTCTGATGGTCATTCTGAACGACAAGGAAACGGGTGCACCAAAGGCATTCCTCTCCGCAAACCTCATCAGTGCGTATCGTACCGCAGCGATTCCGGGTGTTGGTGTAAAGCTGCTGGCAAAGAAAGATGCAAAGGTTTTGGGTGTTGTTGGCCCTGGCTTCATCAATAACATTACAATTGAAACATTTGCAGCGTTGCGTCCAACTTTGGACACCCTGAAGATTAAGGGACGTGGCAGAGCCTCCATTGACCGTTGTATTGCTTATGTCAAGGAACACTGCCCGCAATTCAAAAACATTATTGTTTGCGACACGCTGGAAGAATGCTGCAAGGATGCGGATATTATGACGATTGCAGTTTCTACACCGACTGGCGGTCATCAGAATTACCCATTTATCAAGCGGGAATGGCTGAAGCCGGGATGTCTGGTTTGTGCACCGGGTGCGGTAGATTTCCCAGATGAATTGGTTTGCGACCCGACTGTGAAGCTGGTCGTTGATAACAAGAAGCTGTATGAAGCATGGGCAGAAGAATACCCATACCCGACTTTTGATAAGATGTTCCTGCTGGGTGATAAGTTCACCGACTTGGCACACGATGGAAAGTTGGATTGGGGCATTGTGCAGAACATCGGTGCAATTGCAAACGGAAAAGTTCCGGGCAGAGAATCGGATGACCAGATTATTTTGTATTCCATCGGCGGTATGCCAGTAGAAGACGTTGCATGGGGCAAGACCGTTTATGAAAATGCACTGGAAAAGGGCATTGGTGTCAACCTGAATCTGTGGGATCAGCCGTACTTGTATTAATAGAACGTTACAAGAATGAAATAAAATCATCCGCCGCTTTTCAATGGAGAAGGTCTGCTGAAAAGCGGCGGTTCTTTTGAGGATAGAATGGGAGGGAGTTTGATATGGCTGGAAATGTTGCATTTATGTTTCTATGTACCATTATGGTGTTGGGAATGACACCGGGGTTAGGGATGTTTTACGGCGGCATGGTACGGCGAAAGAACGCCTTAAATACAATGATGTTTTGTTTTGCCATGATGGGAATCGGTATGCTGCTGTGGGTTTCCATTGGGTATTCGCTTTGCTTTGGGGAAGACCACGGCGGTATCATTGGCAATCTGCACTATGCATTTTTGCAGAACGTGCCGTGGACATCGGACAGTGACGAAGTTCCGCCGATGATGCTGGCGTTGTTTAATATGATGTTCGCTGTCATTTCTCCGGCAATTATTCTCGGCTCGCTGGCAGAGCGAATGAAGTTTTCCAAAATGATGCTGCTTTGCATTATCTGGACGCTGGTGGTCTATTATCCACTGGCACATATGACATGGGGCGGTGGATTCTTGGATGACCCGATTGGTTCAATTGACTTTGCAGGCGGAAATGTCATTCACATCAGCACCGGTGTTTCCGGTCTGGTTGCCTGCATAATTTTGGGCAGAAGAAAAGGCTTTGGGGCAATGTCCTATCATCCGCACAATATTCCATTGTTCCTGATTGGTGCAGCTGTGTTGTGGGTCGGCTGGATGGGCTTCAACTGTGGCTGTGCTGGCGGTGCAAATGAAATTGCCATCTTGGCTTTGGCAAATACTACGATTTCTTCCGCAGCAAGTATGGTGGTTTGGATGCTGATGGAAACCATCCTACAAAAGAAATGTACGGTTATGGGTGCGGTAACCGGTGGTATTGTTGGCTTGGTCGGCATTACGCCGGGAGCAGGTTATGTCCCGATTTGGTCAGCGTTTTTGATTGGTGCGATTGCAGCCCCGATTTGTTTCTTTGCCATCAGTAAGGCAAAACAGAAGTTCGGCTATGATGATGCCTTGGATGCCTTTGGATGTCATGGCGTTGGCGGTATCTGGGGCGGCATTGCCACCGGATTATTTGCCAACAGTTCCGTAAATGCAGCCGTTCCGCATAATGGACTGGTCTTTGGAGAATGGCGGCTGTTTGTTGCACAGCTGGCAGCCAGTGCCATTAGCATTGCCATTGCTGCCAGCTTTACCGCTGTAATTATGCTGATTCTCAAGAAGTGCGGCGGTGTTCGGGTATCGGATATGGAAGAAGCACAGGGCTTAGACCAAATCGAACACGGCGAGCGTGCATATCCGGCATTCAATGGCTTAGACTGAGAAAGGGTGTGACCATATGAAAAAAATTGAAGTCATTTTCCGACCGGAAAAATTAGAACCACTGAAAGAAACGCTGCTGGGGGCAGGGATTAAGGGGGCAACCTTCTATCAAGTCAGCGGCTGCGGCAACCAGCACGGCTGGATTGCCTATCACCGAGGCAGCGAAGTTATGATGAACACCTTGCCAAAAGTGTATATGATGACGGTTGTACCAGATGCGGAAGTGGACGAGATTTTGAAGCTGATTAAACAGTGTGTCTATACCGGAACAGTCGGAGATGGAAAGATTTTCATTTCCACCGTGGATGAATGTATCCGGATTCGGACAAACGAAACGGGTGATACGGCTTTATAAAAATCCAAATAGAACAAACAATCCTGACGAGTGGGCATTTCCCGTTCGTCGGGATTTTGTGAGTAGAAAGCGAGATGGGACAGATGAACCGACAACCAATCATTGGTGTAACGCCATTAGTAGATGCAGCAAAAGAAAGTTATTGGATGTTGCCCGGCTATTTCAACGGGATTTTACAGGCAGGCGGATTGCCGTTGATGTTGCCTTTGACGACCGATGCCAGCCGGATTGCACAACTCTGTCATTTGTGCGATGGCATTCTATTGACGGGCGGACAAGACATCCAGCCGGAATTATACGGGGCAGAACCACTGCCATGCTGTGGCGAATGCAGTCCGGAACGGGACACGATGGAATTGCAGCTGCTGGAACTGGCATTTCAACAGGATTTTCCCGTTCTGGGCATCTGCCGAGGAATTCAGCTTCTGAATGTCTGCTTTGGCGGAACGCTGTATCAGGATTTACCGGAGCAGGTTTCCAGTTCGATTTCCCATCACCAAATACCGCCCTATGACCAGCCAGTGCACACCGTTTCAGTGTTGCCAGAAACGCCGTTGGCAGCATTGTTAGAACAAGAAACATTGGCAGTGAACAGCTATCATCATCAGGGCATTTTGAAATTGGCGGAAGCCTTGCAGCCTATGGCAGTTGCACCAGATGGATTGATTGAAAGCGTATGGCTGCCGGAGAAAGCGTTTGTGTGGGGCGTGCAGTGGCATCCAGAATATGATTACCAGAAAAATATTGCCAGTCAGCAGATTTTTCAGGCGTTTGTACAAGCTGCTGGCAAACAGAAAAAATGAGAAATTTTCATAGATACAGAGGTTTGCACTTGATTTTTTCCGGAAAACGTGTTACACGAATAGCATGAATAATGACTGATAACAGCATCGCCGGAACAAGAAACATTGGCAGATTTTTCAGGCGTTTGTACAAGCTGCTGGCAAACAGAAAAAATGAGAAATT
>OIBI01000545.1_pt1 | contig 15706 bp, 13 predicted proteins | sample 1580951 | NCBI WGS metagenome assembly OIBI01 (sample SAMEA3882516, study PRJEB24775) | human gut metagenome | biome: human-associated habitat; feature: intestine environment; material: feces | place: Netherlands | collected 2009/2010 | reverse complement strand
GTGCACTTATATATAATTCTTCTGCCGCTTTACTAAAACTTCCAGCTTCTACAACACAGATAAATGTATCAAGTTGTGGATTATACATCATGTAATTCACTCCTCTACGCTCCGCTTCGGTCCGCGCTGGGCAAAGGTCCCCTGGACCTCTAGCGCCTCTCAGCCGCCGTTAAATCCATCTCGTCCATGTCAAGTCTCACATTCACATGATGCTTCGCTTCGTGGAGTTTGGACAATAAACATACCGTCTCCACATGAACCGTCTCGCAGAATTGATCCACCGCCGTCATCTTCTCCACGCGATATCCTGCCAGCTGCATCATCTCCAAATCTCTTGCCAGGCTTGTCATCTTACAGGAAATATATACAATCTTATCCACCCCATAATTCAAGATCTTCGGGAGTGCCTTCGGATGAATTCCGTCTCTCGGCGGATCCAGTACGATCACATCCGGCTTCTCTTCAATCTCATCAAGTACCTTAAACACATCTCCGGCAATAAATCTGCAGTTGGAAAGTCCGTTTCGGACAGCATTTTCTTTTGCTGCCTCGACTGCTTCTTCAATAATCTCGACACCGATCACTTTCTTCGCAACCGGAGCAAGCACCTGACCGATTGTTCCTGTTCCGCTGAACAGATCGAATACAACCTGATTATCAATATCTCCAATATATTCTCTTACTGTTTCATACAGCACTTCTGCACCTTTTGAGTTTGGCTGGAAGAAGGAAAATGGTGTAATCTTGAATTCCAGTCCGAGAAGCTTCTCATAAAAGAAGTCCTGTCCATAAAGAATTCTTGTCTCATCACTCTTCACGACATCGGACAGAGAATCATTCAATATATGAAGGATTCCAACAATCTTTCCTTCTAATTCTAATGCCAGAAGTTCTTCTACTAATGGAGTCAAGTCATATTCTTCCTGCGTTGTCGTCACAAGATTCACAAGAATCTCGCCTGTTGTATCGCCTCGTCTTAAAAGAAGATGGCGAAGATAACCGACATGCTGCATTTTCTTGTAATAACTTACATTTCTTTCTTTGAAATAATTCAGCACACAAAGGAGAATCTTATCCATATCTTCATGGACAAGCTGACAGTCTCCTGCTGTCAGTACATCATAAGTACTTCCTTTTTTATGAAGACCGAGAGATAACGGACCGTCTTTGAATTCATCTCCAAAAGAAAATTCCATTTTATTACGATAATGGAATTCCTTCGGACTGTGCTTCACACCTTCAAAAACATATTCACCTTTTACTACCGGATCCATGATTCTGCGGATCTGTCCTTCTTTCATCTTCACCTGTTCTTCGTATGGCATCGTCTGATACATACAGCCGCCACAGGCAGGAAAGATACTGCAGACCGGCTCCCTTGTCTCCAGTGGAGATTTCTCCAACACTTCAAGAAGTCTTCCTTCTGCATTTCCTCTTTTAAATTTATTTATCATAAAACGGATCTTCTGTCCCGGAATCCCATTTTTCACAGTAACATACTGTTCTTCCTCCGGAACAAATACAATCCCCTTATTTGGGAAATCTACACGTTCAATAATACCCTCGTAGATCTGACCTTTTTTCATCCTAATCTCCTATCAATTCTAATCTATTTTAACAGAAAAACAGACAGGATGGTTTCTTCTCTCACCCTGTCTGCACTTTTGCAATTCATTCAAGAATTATACCTGATCATCCTCGCTGAAGTAATCATCAAAATCGTCATCAAAATCATCTTCAAAATCATCAAGATAATCCGGTGATACAAAACGATATACTGCATAAGCGATTGCAGCTACTGCTGCTACTGCTCCGATGATAGCCAGTGTCCAGATTACTGTGTTCTTCTGCTTCTCAGCCTCATTCTTATGAAGAATCTCGTTCAATCTTGTTTCTGCAATGATGTCTTCTATTCTCTTGTTCATATTAACACGTCCTTTCTTCACCTTTTGCGGTGACAGATAATCTGTGTTTATTATAACACCTGACGATTCATATTACTACTGATTTATCATTTTTTTATAACTTTCTCATACCTTTACAAGCCTGGCAAATTTTGCAAACATCTTGCGTGTTCCGACACTGTCAAATTCAATCGTAACCTCGTGATCTCGTCCGCCTTCTTTGATATCCGTTACTGTTCCTTCCCCAAACTTCACATGACGTACCCGGTCTCCGACCTCATAACCAAGTGGACCATTCCCACCTGCTGCCAGCTGACTTCCCTTCTGCAGGGATGCCAGTGCCTGATTTCCTGTAAGTGGCTTACCTGTCCCCTGATTCTTCGCAGGTGTCATTCCGCCAAATGTTCCTCCAAATGCCTGTGCCCTGAACGCTTCTCTGGCACGTGCATATGTATTCTGCTGTACCGGCATCTCCGTCTCCTGGGTAAACTTCTTGTTTCCTGTATCAAGCAGTTCCCTCGGGATCTCTTTCACAAATCTTGACATCGGATTGTACTGTGTCTCACCGTGCACCATTCTTCTGCGCGCACTTGTCAAAGTCAGTTCCTGCTCTGCCCTTGTGATTCCAACATAACAAAGTCTCCGCTCTTCTTCCAGTTCTTCTCTGTCTCCTGCATTAATACTCATATATCCCGGGAAAAGCCCATCTTCCATCCCTGCAAGATAAACACGTGGAAATTCAAGTCCCTTTGCACTATGTAAAGTCATCAGAACAACATATTCCTGGTCTTCATCCAGACTGTCAATATCCGCAACCAAAGCAACTTCTTCAAGGAATCCGCTCAATGTTGCCTTTTCATCTTTATCCTGACAACTTTCCTCATAAGTTGCCGCTTTACTGATCAGCTCGTCTATATTCTCTTTTCTTGTTTTCGCCTCTTCTTTATCTTCATTTTCAAGGCTTTCTATATATCCTGTCTTCTCAATCACTTCCTGTAAAAGATCTGTGATGTTCATCTCTTCTGCCAACGTCTTAAAATACTCGATCAATGCCGCAAAAGAGTCCAGTTTTGTTGCACTTCTTCCCACTCCTGCGATCAGCTCCGGTGCCAGTAATGCCTCATAAAAACCAATTCCACGTTCTGTTGCAGACTCCTGAATCCGGTTAATTGTTGTGAGACCGATTCCTCTCTTTGGGACATTAATGATTCTTCTAACCGCAACATCATCACGTCCATTGTCGATTGTCTTGAGATAAGCAAGAAGATCCTTAATCTCTCTTCTCGCATAGAAATTTACACCACCGACAATCTTATAAGGAATATTCATGGCAATAAATTTCTCTTCCAGCAGACGGGATTGTGCATTCGTACGATAAAGAACTGCACTGTCATTATAGGAACCTCCCTGTCTGACAGCATTTTTGATATCTTCGCCTATGAAATCCGCCTCATCAAATGCAGTATCAAACTGACGCAGACGGATCAGTTCACCTTCTCCGTTCTCCGTCCAAAGTGATTTCTCCTTTCTTCCGCGGTTATTCGCGATCACACTGTTCGCTGCATTCAGAATATTCCCTGTAGATCTGTAGTTCTGCTCCAGTTTGATCACCTTTGCATCCGGAAATTCATGCTCAAAGTCAAGAATATTCCGGATATTCGCTCCACGGAACTTGTAGATTGACTGGTCATCATCTCCAACGACACAAAGATTCTTATATTTTCCTGCAAGAAGGCTTACCAGCTGAAACTGGACTGTATTTGTATCCTGATATTCATCTACCATAATATAGCGGAATCTTTCCTGATAACTCTCAAGCACATCCGGCTGTGTCTGCAAAAGCTGTACTGTCTTTACAAGCAGATCATCAAAATCCAGTGCATTATTCGCTCTCATCTGCGTCTCATACTCACGGTAAACCTTAGCAATCTTCATCTTTGCAAAGTCTCCTCCGGCATTCAGTTCAAATTCATCCGGAAGGATCATCTCATTCTTGGCAGATGAAATTGCTGAAAGCAGACTTCTTTCTTTAAACACTTTCGTATCCACATCTACTTTCCGACAGACTTCCTTAATTAGTGTCTTCTGATCATCTGTATCATATATAGTAAAATGATTCTCATACCCTAATCTGTCAATAAACCTTCTCAAAATACGCACGCACGCAGAGTGAAATGTACTCACCCATACACTTTCCGCTCCAAAACCGACAAGGTTATCCACACGCTGGCGCATCTCTTCTGCCGCTTTGTTCGTAAATGTGATTGCAAGGATATTCCATGGGTTCACGCCACGTTCTCCGATCAGATATGCGATCCTGTGCGTCAGAACTCTTGTTTTTCCTGAACCGGCTCCGGCAAGGATCAGAAGAGGGCCGTCCGTGTGGTAAACAGCCTCTCTCTGCGGTTCATTTAATTTATCATAAATGCTCATCTTTCCACTCCTTTAAAGTTATAAAGATATCTGTAAATGTATTCCCATTATCAAACACACGTTCCTGTTTGTCAACTACATTTTCCGGCCTTCTTATCTTTTGCTTGCTATCTAGTTTTAAATACTATATAATAAATGTATTGAGGTGATAACATGAATATAGACACAAGTAATCTGTTAAACAGCATTTTAGAAGAACTTTCTTCTTTAAGTTATGTGCATCCCGGCGATGTTCCGAATATTAATCTTTACATGGATCAAGTAACTACTTTTATGGATGAGCAGCTGGCTTCGACCAAACGTTACCCTGATGATAAGATCCTAACAAAGACCATGATCAATAATTATACGAAGAACAATCTTCTTCCACCCCCGGTGAAGAAGAAGTATTCCAGAGAGCACCTGCTCCTTCTGGTCTTCATTTATTATTTTAAAAATATCCTTTCAATCAAAGATATTGAGACAGTTCTTGCACCGCTCACAGAGAAATATTTTCCGGATGGAAGCTCTTTTGAATTAGCGGATATTTACAAAGAAGTCTGCAAGATTGAAAAAGAACAGCTGGATTCCATCAAAGAGAATGTAACTGCTACTTATGAGAAATCTGCTGAGACTTTCACTCATCTTACTGATGGCGAAGATAAGGAGATCTTACAGCAGTTTGCATTTATATGCAGCTTGAGTTTTGATGTATATATCAAGAAAATGATCATTGAACGGATCATTGATGACCTCTCTTCCAAGTCTTCAAAAAACGAAGAGAAAAAGAAAGGGAAATAAACATTTCTGTTTAAAACGAGATACAGCCTGCGAAAGACTTTATCAGGATCTTCCGCAAGCTGTATCTTTTGATTAATAAAAGGTATTTTATTGTAAGCTTAATTCTTAAGTGTTATTCTTCCGTTCCATTCTCTTCCTCAGCAAGCCCTACACGTTTGAAAACCATATCATATCCGTCATTCCCATAATTAAGAGAACGGTTCACACGACTGATTGTCGCAGTGGATGCTCCTGTCTTCTCCGCGATCTCCAAATATGTCTTCTGTTCACGGAGCATTCTTGCCACTTCAAATCTCTGTGACAATGAAAGCAGCTCATTGATCGTACAGATGTCTTCAAAAAATGTATAACACTCTTCTTTATTCTCAAGGCTTAAGATTGCCTGAAACAGATAATCTACTGCCTCGGTTCTGATCTTCTTACTCATACGAAACAATCTCCTTCTCAACCGGCTAATTATATGATGGCTTACGGCATACCATAAACCATAACAATACCTTTTGCCTTCTCAGGCCACTTTTTGATTTTAACACATTAAATTTTTAAAGTCCACCATTTCTTATGAATTTAAACTAAATTCTTGCACAATTTTGATTTTTTTCTAAAACATTTTATGTAAAACACACTTTTTTCGTTGTTCTTCCTCTTTTAAGATGCTATAATAAGTCTGTTATAAATATTTTGATACAAAAGAGAGGAGTACATGATTAATATGAAGTGCCCAATATGTGGAAAAGACCTGGATTTGCAGAATAAGCAGATTGGCACCAGCGAAAACGGGGATCCAATCTTTAATGAATATGCAATCTGCCATAGCTGTAAAAAGCAATGGAACCTTGATAAACAACGTGCAAAGAAGATCGCTGCCAAGAAAGCTGCAGAAGAGAAAGCAAAAGCTGAAGCTGCCGCCCGTGCTGCTGAAGAAAAAGCGAAAGCTGAAGCTGCCGCCCGCGCTGCTGAAGAAAAAGCGAAAGCTGATGCCGCCGCCCGTGCCGCTGAAGAGAAACGAGCTGCCCGCAGAGAAGCAAAAGCCCGCGCCCGCAAAGAAGCGATTGCCCGCCTTGCTGCTGACAAAGGGATTTCAGAAGAAGAAGCTGAACGTATTCTTAAGGAGAGAGCCAGAGCCCGCAAAGCCGCTGCACAGAAAGCTGCCACTGATAATTCCGAAGAGCAGAAATATGGGAACATTCCAGCGGAAGAAATCCGTGATAAGCGTGAAAAAGCAGTTCGCAAGGGATACGAAGATATGCTTGCAACTGACCCTGACAGTAAAGCCGCCAAGAAGAAAAAGAAAGAGGAAGCCGAAACTGCGAAAGCAAAAGAAGATGTAAAATCCAGAAAAATGGATGACTATGATGATGAAGATGATGATGAATATGAATATGTAGACGAATATCCACGTTTCAGACCTGGACGCATCATCCTTGGAATCATTTCCCTGCTTACATTTGGTTTCTGTATTTATAAAGGTTTCGTAACAGGACTCAGCACATCAGGAGCTGACGTGACTTCTGCCTCTGGCATGAATTATGTCATTGTTGCTCTTTGTATGCTTGTCACTGCACTGTTATACTTCATCATGAATAACCGTGATACACTTTTTGCATTCCTTATCCCGATGATTCTCTATATCGGTTGTGCTGTTTTTGCTTTCCTGAAACATGGAGATGAATTCGAGCTTCTGATTTTAGCCGGTGTAAGTGGTGTACTTGCTGTTATTTCACTGATTCTCGCAATTGCTTCCCGCGGTGGAGATGATTACGATGATGAAGATGATTACGACGATCCATTTGAAGAAGAACACGATAATTAAAATCGCGTTGTAAATCTTTTTGGTTTCTAAGAACAATTTATATAAGATAATTACAAGGGAGTATCATTTTGCGGTACTTCCCTTTTTTTGTCCTGATATGCATTTTTTATATCATATATCTAAAATATTTTTAGGTGTCAAAAACTTTTTTAGAATAGTTGTTGCTTTTTGTTGAATATGTGATAAAATATAACCATAGGTATCTTTATATAATTAAAAATACACAACAAACACATACTCCTCAAAGATTTTTCTTTGGGGATTTTGTTACAAAGAAAGGAGTAACTGACATGGCATCATTTATAGTAAATGGTCAGGAAGTCTCACCTTCAAAGAATCAGAAACTGTTACGGTTCCTGCGTGATGAACTGCACATTACCTCTGCAAAGGATGGTTGCAGCGAAGGCGCTTGTGGAGCCTGTACTGTTATCATTGATGGACAGACTTGCAAATCCTGCGTACCTGACACAGATTCATTGGCCGGAAAGAATGTCATCACAGTCGAGGGGCTTTCTGATTGGGAACAGAAAGTTTACACTTATGCTTACGGGAAGGCAGGCGCTGTACAGTGCGGATTCTGTATTCCTGGTATGGTTATGTGCACAAAAGCACTTTTGGATGTAAATCCGGAACCAACCGATGATGAGATTCGCTATGCGCTGCGCAACAACTATTGCCGCTGTACAGGATATGTTAAGATCATGGACGCGGTACGTCTGGCAGCTAAGATTCTGAAAGAAGGAGTTTTACCAGATGACGGAGATCCTAGCTGGACTCTTGGTTCCCGTGTTTCTCGTATAGATGTTGAAGAAAAAGTGCTTGGAACAGGTAAATATCCGGATGACTATTATCCGGAAGGAATGCTCTATGGTGCTGCTCTTCGTAGTAAATATCCACGAGCTCGTGTACTTTCTATTGATACCTCTGCTGCCGAGGCTCTGCCTGGCGTAGAAGCGGTTGTAACAGCCGATGATATTCCTGGGGAGAATAAGATCGGACACTTAAAACATGATCAGTATTCACTGATTCCGGTTGGTGGACTGACACATTATCTCGGAGATGCAATTGCCCTTGTAGCTGCAACTGACATGGCAACTGTAGAAAAAGCAAAGAAACTTATTAAAGTTGAATATGAAGTACTTCCTCATGTGCATACAGTGGAAGAAGCTGCTGCTCCGGATGCACCTCTTGTTTATGATGAAGAAGAGACTAACGTATGTGCTTATAAGCACATCAGCCGCGGAAATGCGGAAGAAGCAATCAAGAATTCCAAGTACGTGATCTCACATCACTTTGAGACACCTTGGACTGAGCATGCTTTCCTTGAACCGGAATGTGCTGTTTCTTTCTATGATGAAGACGGTGACATTTTCGTATATTCAACAGACCAGTCCGCTCACCAGACACTACACGAAGTTACACTTATGCTTGGAACAGATAAAGTAAAGGTTCAGAACGCATTAGTCGGCGGTGGTTTCGGTGGTAAAGAGGACATGACTGTTCAGCATTTAAGCGCATTGCTTACTTACGTAACAAAGAAACCGATCAAGATGAAATTATCCAGAGCGGAATCCTTGCTTGTTCATCCGAAACGTCACCCATTCTACATGGATATGACAATGGGATGCGATGAGAATGGAGTGATCCAGGGTGTAAAAGCGATTGTTAAATCTGACACAGGTGCATTCGCTTCTCTTGGCGGCCCGGTTCTTGAACGTGCATGTACACATGCAGCAGGACCTTATCATTATGAAAACTTTGAAATTGAAGGAACTGCCTACTATACAAATAACCCACCTGCCGGAGCATTCCGCGGATTTGGTGTTACACAGACTTGTTTCGCAACAGAGACACTTCTGAACATGATGGCTGACAAGGTAGGCATTACACCTTGGGAGATTCATTACCGCAATGCGATCCGCCCAGGCGAAGTACTTCCGAACGGACAGATTGTAGATAACTCTACAGGTCTTGTAGAGACACTGGAAGCTGTCAAAGAAGAGTATGATGCTGCACTCGCGGCCGGTAAGGCTGTTGGCCTTGGTTGTGCTATGAAGAATGCCGGCGTTGGTGTTGGTATCCCGGATACGGGACGTGTAAAATTAATTGTTGAAGAAGATGAAAAACTTCACATCTTCACTGGTGCTTCCTGTATCGGTCAGGGACTTGGTACTGTACTTGTACAGATGATCGTTACAAATACAGATCTTTCCCATGATGATATCGTCTATGAGCGAAGCAACACATGGATTTCACCTGATTCCGGTACAACTTCCGGTTCTCGTCAGACACTTGTAACTGGTGAAGCATGCCGCAGAGCATGTGAAAAATTCATGGAAGCGAAAAACAGCGGTAAGTCCATGAAAGATATGATTGGAGAAACTTTCTACGGAGAGTATCTCGCTAAGACTCATCCACTTGGTGCAGATGTGCCTAATCCGATATCTCACGTTGCTTATGGATATGCAACTCAGGTCTGCATCCTTGATCCTAAGACAGGTAAGATTGAGAAAATGATTGCCGCACACGATGTTGGTAAAGCTGTCAACCCACTTTCCTGCGAAGGTCAGATTGAAGGCGGTGTTGTAATGTCTATGGGATTCGCACTCAGAGAGCAGTATCCAATCGATGAAAATTGTAAACCAATTGACAAGTATGGTTCCTTAGGACTTTTCCGTTCTCACGAAGTTCCTGAGATTGAAGCAATCGTTATTGATAAACCTGGTCTGGATGTTGCCTGTGGAGCAATCGGTATCGGAGAGATCACATCCATCCCTACTGCTCCTGCAATCGCGGATGCATATTGCAGATTTGACGGAGAAAGACGCTACAGCCTTCCTCTTTCTAACACACCATACGAAAGGAAGAAATAATCATGGCAATTAAAAAGAGATTTCCTTACCGGGCAGCTCTGGTTGCCTGTAACGGTGGCTGCCGCGCAGCCGGCTCTGAAGACGGTGGATGCAAAGATGGCTGCATCGGATGTGGAGCCTGTATAGAAAAATGTAAATTCGGCGCGATTTCCATGAATGAATATGGCGTTGCCGAAGTAGACGAAGAAAAATGTATTGCCTGTGGACAGTGTGCAAAAGTCTGTCCACAGAACCTGATCAAAATCCACGACTGTGCAAACTACATTGTAGTAAAATGCTCTAACAAAGAAAAAGGAGCTGTTGCACGTAAGCAGTGTGAAGTCAGTTGTATTGGATGCGGTATCTGTGAAAAAACATGTACTGCAGGTGCAATTCATGTAGAAGATAATTGCGCAGTAATCCAGGAAGACATCTGCTTAAGCTGTGGAATGTGCTCTGTAAAATGTCCAAGACATGTAATCCATGATCTCCGCGGAGTATTTACAGCAGTAAGATAATACAAAAGCTATCGACTACGATAACAACACAGATATGTGTTAAGTTATTGTAATCGATAGCTTTTTTATCTACTCATCTTCATCCAGAAACTCGATATCATCATCGTCATCAAGATAATCTAAATCATCCAGATCATTCAAGTCATCTAAGTCATCCGGATCTTCATCAAAATCATAATCCTCTGTCACATCTGCCTCATCAGCAGTTACTTCAATTTCGACGTCTTCCTCCCAATCTTCCTCGTCTACATCAAACTTCTCTTCTTTAAAGTTCTCCACTTCATCCTCTTCCAGATCATCTTCAAGATCATCAAATTCATCCATGCTGACAACTGTTGTGCCCTTGTCTTCTTTCCGGACATTTTCCGGAAGACTCTCTATAATCTCATCCAGCTCATCAAAATCATCCAGATTCTCAACCAGTGCCCTTGCCTTCTCGACTTCATTTTCTGTAGAATGTTCTTCACGGATCTCTGCGGCTTTAAGTAAATTCTTTTTCTTACGTTTTCCGGATTCCAAAAGAAGCTGGATCCAGATACTAAGTGCACCAATTGCAGCACAAAGTGCCACATGGATCATTCCGTTTTTATATGGCTGCAGATAAAAGATACTGCTGCCCGCTGCCATTGCTCCAAACACAGAAGAAGCAGCAATTAGCATAAAGTTATGAAACTTAATAGAAAGCAATGCACACACAAGACCAATACCCGCACAGATTCCATAGATAATAAAATCCTGTGGTTTCATCAAATGTACACTGACAACAAAGACGAGTACCGCTACTGTCACAAATCCACCAATCTGCTTCTTCCATGCACCAAGCACCGCCAATACAAGTCCCACACCTGCTCCTGCCGCCAATGCGATCGTCTGATCCAGACCTGCAATCGCTCCGACCGCAATTCCGGCTGCGCATCCTGCTGACAATCCTGCGATCACAGACCAGAAACGTACCAGTTTCAGCCCCGTCAGACATAACAGTACCGCTCCGGCCGTTATAACGATCAGAGAAATAAATTCCATCTGACTCAAATGATGACTGCTTTCATTAAGTCCAGCCAGAACAACATCCAGGTCAAAATTCAGAATTGTATCAATCATATCATTTACATTCATTATTTACACCTTCGTCCCTTACTATTTATTACTCACTACTGCTCATTTTAGCAATTTTTTTTACTGATTACAAGTGTTCATTTCACCTTTCCATTGACTTCTTATTCTTCTCCACTTAAAATAGAAGAGAAATGCTATTGCTGACCGCATAATACTGTGAACAGCAATAAAATGCTAACATAAAGGAGTTTATTATGGAACAGTTAAGAATACCTGCTGGCTATCATTCCCCTCTTACAATTCGTGAGACAGAAGTAGCCATCAAAGAAGTGAAAGACCACTTCGAGCGTGCTCTTGCAAAGAATCTCCACCTGACACGAGTGTCAGCACCACTGTTTGTCCGTCCGGAATCCGGTCTGAATGATAACTTAAACGGTGTGGAACGTCCGGTTTCCTTTGACATCAAAGAACAGGATGGTTCTGTTGCAGAGATCGTTCATTCTCTTGCAAAATGGAAGAGATATGCATTGAAGAATTACAATTTCCATTCCGGCGAAGGGCTTTACACAGATATGAGTGCGATACGTCGTGATGAAGATACAGACAACATCCATTCTCTGTATGTTGACCAGTGGGACTGGGAAAAAGTAATTTCTAAGGAAGAACGTAACACAGAGACACTTCAGTACACTGTCCGCAAAGTCTACCGGGCTCTGAAAGATACAGAAGAATACATTTCCAGACGTTACAACTATATTGATCCTCTTCTTCCTGATGATATCTTTTTCATCACTACACAGGAGCTGGAAGACCTTTATCCGGATCTTACTACCAAAGAACGTGAAAAAGCGATTGCGAAGGAAAAAGGCGCAGTGTTTATCTCCAAGATTGGTGGAGTACTTGCTTCCGGCGAAAGACATGACGGTCGTGCTCCGGACTATGATGATTGGGAGCTGAACGGTGACATTATCGTTTACTATCCGGTTCTTGACATCGGTCTTGAACTCTCTTCTATGGGAATCCGTGTTGACGAAGACTCATTAAAGGCACAGCTAAAAGAAGCCGGATGTGAAGATCGTGCAGAACTTCCATTCCAGAAGGCACTGCTGAACGGCGAGCTTCCATATACAGTCGGCGGCGGTATTGGACAGTCCCGTATCTGTATGTATTACTTAAGAAAGGCTCATATCGGTGAAGTACAGTCTTCCCTCTGGCCTGAAAATGTAGTTGAAGCTGCTGCTGATGCCGGCATTCACCTTCTCTAAACACAAGACAGACCAGTCAATTATATGACAAAAAGCAGATTCGAATTCTACCGGAGCATCTCTCCTTTGAATTCGAATCTGCTTTTTTCATTCTCCTCTTATTCTACAATCAGCAACTGTTCTTTCTCTTCCTCAGACACCCTGTTCCAAAAAACATTAAAATCATCAAATTCCGGCAAATAGATATCTGCCGTATTCCAGATCTGCGCCAGATTCTTGTCATTTGCCTTATCATAAACTGCTACTGTCTTAAATCCCGCATGCTTTGCCGTTCTCAAAGCCTGGTAAGTATCTTCAAACACCCAGGTCTGTTCCGGCTCCGTATCCAGCTGCAAAAGTGCTGCAAAATAAATATCCGGCTGATCCTTACCGCTTCCGATCTCAGATGCTGTAAAAACTCCTTGAAAATAAGGTAATACCTTCAATCTGCTCAGAGCTGCTTCTGCATTCTTCCGGTCACCGGTTGTTGCGATCACCATAGGAATCTTCCGCTCTCTGAATTCCTCCAGATACTGACGAACCCCTTCTTTCAATGGAACTCGTTTTGCATAATAGTCTTCCACTTCTTTATTCAGTCCCTGTACAACCTCTTCCACTGTCTTCTCCAGGTTATAATGTGAGATCAGATAATCTGCCGCCTCCTCCAGGCTCATCTCAAATAATGTCTCCCCCAGGTTCTTCTCGGCCTCAATTCCCAAATGATCCAGATACAATTCTCCAAGATTCTCCCAGACAGGCATGGAATTGAGAAGGACACCATCTACGTCAAATATTACACCTTTTATCATGTCATTCCTCTTTTCTGCTATGCACTACATTATAATCTCCCTGGAAACGCATGTCAACCGTTACTGTTCACACGATGTGCGACCAGCAACGCATCTCGCCATTTTAAATCGCCTTTGGCGATGGGGCGAGATGCATTCAAGTCAAAACACGCATCCTCCGTGTCAATCAGCGGAGTGATTGACACGGGAGTGAACAGTAACTGTCAACCATCAGAAAAAGACCTTCTGCCGGCAGATCAACCACTTGCAAAAGGTCTTTATAAAATGCTGTTATTTATTTTGTCTCAAGGATCTTATCAACACTTGCCAGTTTTACACTCAATACAAATACTTCAGCGGCAACTGCAAGTTCTTCCGGTGTTGGATAAGACGGTGCGATACGGATATTGCTGTCATGTGGATCTTTTCCATAAGGGAATGTTGCTCCCGCTCCTGTCATAACAACGCCAGCTTCTTTCGCCTTCGCAACAATCGCTTTCGCACATCCATCCAGCGCATCAAAGGAGATGAAATATCCTCCGCGTGGCGCGATCCATGATCCAATCTCAAGTCCGCCAAGTTCTCTTTCAAGAACTTCAAGAACAGTCTCAAACTTCGGACGCAGGATATCTGCATGTTTCTTCATATGTTCTACAATTCCGTGAATATCTCCGAAGAATCTTACATGACGCAGCTGATTTACCTTATCATGTCCGATCGTCTGCACACGCATTGTGCTTCTGATATCCTCCAGGTTCGCATCAGATGCTGCCATTGCTGCAATTCCTGATCCCGGGAAACTGATCTTGGATGTAGAAGAAAACTTGTAAACCATATCCGGGTTACCTGCCTTCTTACACTCCATCAGAATCTCAATCAGATAATCCTGTTTATCTTCATATAAATGATGTACGCAGTAAGCATTATCCCAGAAGATACGGAAATCTTCTGCTGCCGGCTTCAGGTTCGCAAAACGGAACACTGTCTCATCAGAATATGTGATTCCCTGTGGGTTAGAGTACTTCGGTACACACCAGATTCCTTTGATTGCCGGATCACTGCTTACAAGTTTCTCAACCATATCCATATCCGGTCCTGTTGATGTCATCGGTACATTGATCATCTCAATTCCGAAATGCTCTGTAATCGCGAAATGTCTGTCATATCCCGGAACCGGACATAAGAATTTTACCTTATCAAGCTTACACCATGGAGTACTTCCCATGATACCATGTGTCATTGCACGTGCTACCGTATCATACATTACATTCAGACTTGAGTTTCCGAAAATGATCACGTTATCTTTCGGAACTTCCATCATATCTGCAAGAAGCTGTTTTGCTTCATCAATTCCATCAAGTCCGCCATAGTTACGGCAGTCAACACCATCTTCACAAGTCAGATCAACACCACTTGTCAGTGTATCCATCATCCCCATTGACAGATTCAGCTGGTCTGCTGACGGTTTTCCTCTGGACATATCCAGCTTTAATCCCTTTTCTTTTACTTCTTCAAAGCGCGCTTCTAATTCGCTTTTTAATTCCAACAGCTCTTCTTTACTTAAATCTTTATACGCAGTCATTACAGGACTCCTCCGTTTTATTTTTTCATCACTGTATCGTATTGTATACATTTTTTGATATTTCGTCAATGCTTTCCGTCATTTTTTTAATTACGAAAACACTTTTTGGAGGAATTTTATAATAATTTTGAAATTTTGAAAGGCTTTTCATTCATGGTTTGATCTTTTCATATCATTTTTCTTTCTACAAACATCAGAAAGCGGCTATGGGATTTCACAGAAAACATTTTGAGAATTTAGATTTTTTTCTAAATAGATATTGACTTTTTATTTCCGCAGTGCTCTAATATATTTAGAAATATTTCTAAATACTATTTAAAGTAAGGGGGAATGTTTTTGAGCTTTGCCGAAACGTTTAAAGCATTATCCGATCCGGTAAGACGGGAAATTCTGGAACTTCTGAAAAAGGGCAGAATGTCTGCCGGAGAGATCGCAAGTCATTTTGATATGACGCAGGCGACTGTCTCCTATCATCTGAAGATTTTGAAAAAAGCAGATCTTATCAGGGAAACACGGGAGAAAAATTTTATTTTCTATGAGCTGAGCCTTACCGTATTAGAGGAGATTATGGTATGGATCTCAGACTTGAAAGGAGAAAAAGAGACATGAAAAAATATAAAACCACAATCATTATTACAACTTTGATCACATTACTTCCTATTGTGATCGGACTATTTCTTTGGAACAAACTTCCCGATACACTGGCAACACATTGGGGAAGCGACGGAACCGCAAA
>OIBI01000494.1_pt1 | contig 16953 bp, 20 predicted proteins | sample 1580951 | NCBI WGS metagenome assembly OIBI01 (sample SAMEA3882516, study PRJEB24775) | human gut metagenome | biome: human-associated habitat; feature: intestine environment; material: feces | place: Netherlands | collected 2009/2010 | reverse complement strand
GGCCTCAGCCGGGGCGCGCCGTTGTTTTTTTATTGTTCCTGCGCGCGGATGAGATTCTTGTAGAAATCGACCGCGCCGGGCAGGCAGCTGTATTCGATGTTCTCGTTGATGCCGTGCATGCCCTTCATCTGCTCCGGGCCGTAGATCACGGGGGCGAAGCGCACGCAGCTGTCGCAGATCTCCTGATAGAAATGCGCGTCCGTCGCGCCGGTCATGACATAGGGGCTGACAGGCAGGCCGGGGAACGTCTCGCCGATGACCCGCTCCACCTGACGGAACGCCTCGCCGTGGATGTCCACGGGCTCGGAGTAGTCGTTCGTGTGCACGACCTCCATCTCCAGGCCGTGCTTCTCGGCGAGCCGGCGGATGATGGCCAGGCTCTCCTGCTCGCCCTGGTGCGGGATGAAGCGCATATTCGCGCCCAACGTCGCCTCCTGCGGCAGAACGTTGTACGCATCCGAACCGGACTGCATCGTGAACGCGATCGTCGTGCGCAGCATCGCGCCCGCCTGCGCCGACACGCGCGGCAGCACGACCTTCATCAGCGGGGCAAACAGCCAGAGATTGCCCATTACGAGCCGCAGGCCAAACGGCGCATACGGCGCCAGGCGCGTGAACATGGCCGTGACCTCGGGCAGGAACTTCTTGCGGAACGGCGCGTGCTTTTCCACATCCGTCACGAACGCGGACAGGCGCGCAATGGGGGTGTTCGCTGTCGGGGCGCTGGCGTGGCCGCCGGTGCTGCGGGCGGTGAATTTCACGTCCGCCTTGCCCTTTTCAAACACACCGACCATGGCAAAGTTGCCGGGGATGCCGCCGATCGGCTCGGTGATGATGCCGCCGCCCTCGTCGCAGACAAGAAACGGCCGCACGCCACGGCGCTTGAGCTCGGCAACGAGCTTCGGCGCGCCGTCGCCCGCCCACTCTTCTGTGCACGACGAGGTGATATAGACATCGTTGGCCGGCTCGTATCCGGCGGCGAGCAGCTCCTCGACCGCCTGGAAAAACGCCATGACCGAGCACTTGGTGTCCGACGCACCGCGGCCCCAGACCTTGCCGTCGGCAATGTCGCCGGAAAACGGCGCGTGCTCCCACGTGCCCTCGGCGGGCACGACGTCCTGATGGCTCATGAGCACGATCGGACGGTCGTGCGCGCGGCCCGGCCAGTAATAGAGCAGGTTGCCGTCAATGTCCGTGCGCTCCAGCTTTTCATGCACGAGCGGGAAGAGCCCGGCGAGCAGCGCGTGGAAGCGCTCGAACTTTTCCGGCTCACGGACGTTGGCGTAGGATGTGGTGTCGCACTGGATCATGGCCGAGAGCTTCTCGGCGTAGGCCATGGCGCGGTCAGGATCCGGCTGCGGCTGATAAGCGGACGTTTTGCGCGATGTGAGCGCAGCGTGCGCCACGGCCGCCCCCAACGGGACCAGCGGCGCGAGCGCAAGACAACCGGGACGGAATTTCATTTGACATCTGCCTCCTTTTTCTGCTTGCGGTACATGCTGTAGGCAATGCCGATGGCCAATGCGCCGCTCGGAATGATCATAAAGCTCGTGGAACTCGTCAGCGACGGGACGAGCATGAACAGCAGGCTCATCACGACCAGTGGAGCGACGGCAACCTGCACGTTCTTGCGGAAGTACTGATATGCCATCGCGCCGAAGAGCGCCGGGACGACGTTGGCAAACGCCGGCTGGAGCACGGGGCTCTGCAGCACAGGCTGCAGCGGCACGAGCAGCGCCACGCCGAGCGCGAGCACGACGATGGTCACAAGCGAGGATGTTGCGATTGAGAGCGTCGAGATGATCTCGTTTTCGGCCGTGCCGGTCTTCGTGCCGACGATATCGCGTGCGTTGACGGCACACGGGATCTTCATATTGATGAGGTTGCCGGTGATGAAGGCGAGGTAGCCGCCGCCGGCGCCGAGCATGGGCGTGTAGATGAGAAACTCCGCCACGCTGCTGACCGTCCACACGAGGCCGACGGACAAAAAGCCCTTGGCGACGGCGCCCATGTCGGGCATGGCGCCGAGGAACGTGCCGATGAGAAACGGCGCGCCGACGAGCAGCATGAGCGTGATCGCGCTCACGATGCGGCCGAGGACGTGCGTCCGGCGGTTGAACTGTTCGAGATATGCTTTGCGTTCGGTTTCGTTCATGATGTTCCCTCCTCACAGCCGCACGAGCACGGCCGCCGCCATGCCGATGAGCATACTGCCGGCGATAGAGAAGCTCTCCAGCCAGGCCATGTTCTTTTTCTCCGACAGGTACACAAACAGCGCCATCACCGCAGCCGACACGGCCACGACGATCAGCGGCGTCCAGTCGCCGGTGCAGGTGAACAGTCCCTCGTCGGACACGAACGCGCCGATGTAGCTGCCGATGTACGCGCACACGAGACCGATGAACATGGCCGTCATGGCGCTGTCGCCGAAGCCGACGCCGGAGGCGGACTTGGCCCCGTCGTTGCCGAGGCGCTTGAGGTAGCGCTTGTTGAAAAAGATCGACAGGATCATGCCCCACATGATGCACACGCTCATGAGCAGGGCGATCGTCGTGAAGCCCTGCGGCGTCATCTCGGCGGCGGACAGGGCGTGCATGCCGACCTGCTCGGCCGCAGCCTGCGCGACCTGCGTCTCATAATGCAGCGCGCCGATGACGGACAGGCGCAGCCACGGCCACGGCGTGCCGAGGCTGCCGGACAGGGCGATGACGCCGAGCAGGATGCCCACGCTCGGCAAGACAGAGAACGTGGCGCTCGACGTGATGGCGCGCTTCATGCGCGCTGGGTCGATGCCGATGGCAAGACCCGCGCGGTAAGAGCGCACGAGGAAAATGACGCACACCACCGCAACGAACGCGATGATGCCGCCGCAGATCGCGTACATGGGTACGCTGTTGAGCTGGGCCAGGATGTTGTTCATAGACGTTTCTCCTCTCCGGCGGATGCCGGTCTCTATATGGAAAGGCCCGCATGGCAGCGCCATGCGGGCTTTTCACAGCTTATTGCGCGCCGCCGACCGGCCCGGACACGGCCGGGCGGATGTTGGATGCGGTCAGGTAGGACTGAAACAGCAGAATGCCCGCGATGGCCGCCAGCATGAGCTGCTGCCCGCCGGCGCGGTCATCCGGCAGCGCCGTGATGCACAGGAAGGCCGCGAACTGGCTCCAGAAAATGCTCTTGATCGCCTTCGGGCGGCCGTAGGCGAAGCCGGCAAACTCATAAGACGCGATGAGCGCGGCGCACAGCGCCAGGATCTCGACCGCGTAGGCAGAGACGGTGGGGTTGATGATATTGACCTTGTAGCTCACGATCAGCCAGAACGCGAGCAGCACGATCGGTATGGACGCGCACACGACCGCGCCGGACGCCGTCTCGGCATCGCCGGGGGCGAGCATCTGACGCGCGAACGCCGCGCCGGCCGCGATCGTCAGCACGGCCAGGACCCGCTGCAGCCCCGGCGACGCGAGCGTGCCGCTGCCAAGCAGCAGCCACAGGCCGCCGACTGCCAGCAATGCGCCGAGCACGATGCCGCCGATGGTGCGCACACGCGGCGACGCGGCAAGCGCGGCCGGAAGCGAATCCGGAAAATACGTATGCGGCTGGTTTTTCATCCGAAAGCACACCACGGCCAGCACGACCGCTGCGATGACGATCATCAGCGCGACGGCGTACGGCCAGATGCTGCCGCGCACGGCAAGGCCGGTGTCGGCCTCAAAACAGACCTGATCCTGCAGCCAGCGGAAAAAGGTCCCGAACGCTGCCAGCACAGCCGTGCAGCAGCAGATTACCCAAGCATTTTTGCGCATAACAAACTACCTGTCCCAATACATATTGAATAGACTTATTTTATACTGATTTGCCCCCTGCGTCAAGGCGCAAAACGCCTCCGCAGGGCAGAAAGGAGGCAGCGCACGTGCGCAAAGTTTTCCTGCTGTCGCTGCTGCTCGTGGTGCTCTCGCTCGTGATCCCGTGGCTCGTGGTCACGCTCGGCCCGGCCCAAGAGCCGGCGGCGCAGCCCATCCCGTCCGTGACGGCGTCGGCCGCTGTCGCGCCCGACAGCGAGACGGCCATCACGGCGCTCAGCGGCGGCGAGCTCGTCGAGACGACGATGGCCGACTGGCTGCCCGGCGTCGTGGCCGCTGAGATGCCCGCGTCCTTCGCGCCCGAGGCGCTGCGGGCGCAGGCGGTCGCCGCGCGCACGTATATCCTCCAGCGCGTGCGCGGCGGGGCAGCCAACCACCCGGAGGCCGGCGTCTGCGACCAGTACACCTGCTGCTGCGCGCGCAAGGACGACGCCGCGCTGCGCGAGCAATGGGGCGCGGACTACGCGCGCAACATGGCGCGCATCCGTCAGGCCGTGACCGACACGGACGGGCAGTACCTCACCTATGGCGGGCAGCTCATCCGCGCGGTGTTCCACGCCTCGTCCGCCGGGGCAACCGAGAGCAGTGCCGCGCTCTGGAGCGGCGATGCGCCGTATCTCGTGAGCGTGTCCTCACCCGAGACGGCGCAGGACGTGCCGAACTACGTCTCTACGGCCGAGATCGCAGCCGACGCCGTGCGCGCGGCCGTGCTCGACAGCTACCCGGACTGTGTGCTCGGCGACGATCCGGGCACATGGTTCGGCACGCCGGAGCTCGATGACAGCGGCCGCGTGGCGCGCATCCCCGTCGGCTCCGAAACGCTCACGGGCGCGCAGGTGCGTGCACTCTTTTCCCTGCGCTCGGCGGCGTTTTCCGTTGCCTACAGCGACGGGACGTTCACCTTCACCGTCACGGGCAGCGGCCACGGCGTCGGCATGAGCCAGTACGGCGCGAACGTCATGGCCATCCGCGGCAGCGGCTATGCCGACATTCTCGCGCACTACTACCCCGGCACCACGCTCATCCGCGCGGAGGGGTAGATGAAGAAAAGAGACGTTCTCAGAACGTCTCTTTTCTTCGTTGATCGTGCAATTTACTGCATCGTTTCGTCCGCATAGGTGTTCTCGTCCACATAGTAGACCATCACGGACGCGGTGGCGAGCAGCTCGCCCGCATCATTGAACACCTCCGCCGTCACAAGGCCGGTCGTGCGGCCCTCCTTGACGACACGGCCGTGCGCCACGAGCTTGGATGTGTCCTTGCCCGGACGCAGAAACTGGATGCTGCTGTCGAGCGTCACGGTGATGCGCCCGCCGGTACGCGCGGCAACGCCGGTCGCCACATCGCACATACTGAAGATCAGCCCGCCGTGTGCCATGCCGAGCGGGTTCATGGCGTCCTGCGTCATCTCGACTTCGACGACGCTCGTGCCTTCGCCGACCTCGGTGACAACGATGTGGTTGTGTGAATTAAAGCCGTGAAATTGATTGTAACGAAACGGGTCGAGATAAATTGCCTTGTTTTCCTCTTGGGTATTCTGTGCCATGTTGGGGTATGCCTCCGTCCAGATTGCTATTCAGGACGTTATCGTACCATGTTCGCGCGTTTTCGTCAAAATAATTTTTCCGTCGTGCACCTCCGCCATCACGACATCGCCCTGTTGGAGCGTGCCGTCAAGCAGCATGCCCGCCGCCTGATCGGCGATCGTGCTCTGGATGGCCCGGCGCAGCGGCCGCGCGCCGTACACGGGGTCATACCCCGTGGCCGAGAGCGCATCGAGCGCCGCGTCCGGCACCTGCAGCTCCACGCCCGCGCGCTCCATGCGCGTGTTGACCGTGTCGAGGAGCTTCTGCGCGATCTGGCGGATGTTGGCGCGCGTGAGCTTGTGAAAGACGATGATGTCGTCGACGCGGTTGAGAAACTCCGGCCGGAACGTCTTTTTCAGGTCGGACATGACCATGCTGCGGATCTCGGCGTCCGTGCGCCCGGCGCCCTCGCTCGTCTGCTGCGTGAAGCCGAGGCTGCGGCGGCTGTCCGTGATGGCCTTCGCGCCGACGTTCGAGGTCATGACGACGACGGCGTTGCGGAAGTTCACCTTCCGCCCGAGCGAATCCGTGAGCTGGCCATCCTCCATGACCTGCAGCAGGAGGTTGAACACATCCTCGTGCGCCTTTTCGATCTCGTCGAACAGCACAACGGAATACGGCTTGCGGCGCACCTTTTCCGTGAGCTGGCCGCCCTCCTCGTGGCCGATATAGCCGGGGGGCGAGCCGATGAGCCGCGAGACGCTGTGCCGCTCCATATATTCCGACATGTCCACGCGGATGAGCGCCTTCTCGTCGCCGAAGAGCGCCTCGGCCAGCGCGCGGCAGAGCTCCGTCTTCCCGACGCCGGTCGGGCCGAGGAACAGAAAGCTGCCGATCGGGCGGTTCGGGTCGCCAAGACCGACGCGGCTGCGGCGGATCGCGTTCGAGACCGCGTGCACGGCCTCCTCCTGCCCGACGACGCGGCGGCGCAGCGACGCCTCCATCTGCAGCAGCTGCTTGCTCTCGCTCGAGGTGATGCCCGCGACGGGGATACCCGTCCAGAGCGAAACGATCTCGGCCACGTCCTCGCCCGTCACGGCGCGCACGGGGCCGGCATGCGTCTGCTCCCACTGACTGCGCAGCTGCTCGAGCTCCGTGCGCAGTTTCTGCTCGCGGTCGCGCAGGCGGGCCGCGCGCTCGAAATTCTGCGCGCGCACGGCGCTTTCCATATCCGCGGTCGTGTTCGTCAGCTGCATCTCCAGCGCGTGCACCCGCTCCGGCTGCACGAGCGCCTGCATGCGCACGCGCGAGGCCGCCTCGTCCACAAGGTCGATGGCCTTGTCCGGCAGCCAGCGGTCGCCGATATAGCGCACGGAGAGCGTGATGGCCTTGCGCAGCGCATCGTCCGTGATGTGCAGGCGGTGGTGCGCCTCGAGCCGTTCGCGCAGACCGCGCAGGATCAGCAGGCTCTGCTCCGGCGTGGGCTCTGCAATGCGCACGGGCTGAAAGCGCCGCTCGAGCGCCGCGTCCTTTTCGATATACTTGCGGTACTCCTCGAGCGTCGTCGCGCCGATGATCTGCAGCTCGTCGCGCCCGAGCGCGGGCTTGAGAATGTTCGCCGCGTCGATCGCGCCCTCGGCCGAGCCCGCGCCGACGATCGTGTGCAGCTCGTCGATGAAGAGAATCACATTCCCCGCTCGCTGCACCTCGTGCAGGACGCACTTAACGCGCTCTTCAAAGTCGCCGCGGTACTTTGTGCCCGCGAGCATGGCCGTCAGGTCCACACTCACAATACGCTTGTTGCGCAGATCCTCGGGCACGTTGCCGTCCGAAATGCGCTGCGCCAGCCCCTCGGCCACCGCCGTCTTGCCGACGCCGGGCTCGCCGATGAGCACGGGGTTATTCTTGCTGCGGCGCGAGAGGATCTGGATGGCGCGCTCGATCTCCCGGTCGCGGCCGATGACCGGGTCCATCTTCCCGCCGGCTGCCAGCTCCGTGAGGTCGCGGCCGTACTGGTCGAGCGTTTTCGTGTCGGCGGCGCGGCGCGTCTGGGACCGCGGAGCCGACTGCTGCGGCCGGGGCTTATACTCCGGCCGGCCGAACACGTCCATGATGTCCGTGTAGATCTTGTTCAGGTCGCCGCCGGCCGCCACGATGATGCGCGCACCGGCGCTGTCCGCCTCGCGGAGGATGCCCATGAGGATGTGCTCCGTGCCAACGTAACAGTGACCGAGCCGGTTGGCATCCTCGGCGGCCAGCTCGATGACGTGCCGCGCCCGGGGGCTGAGCCCCTGCTCGGGCGCGCCGGGCACGCCGCGGCCGACCGTCTCCGTGACCATGCGCGTGAGCACGGCGTCCGTCAGCGCGTTATCGGTCAGGATGCGGGCGCCGAGCCCCTCCCCCTCCCGGATGATGCCGAGCAGGAGATGCTCCGTGCCCACATAACTGTGCCCCATGCCCAGGGCTGCGTCGTGCGCCTTTGTGATCGCCGTGGATGCCCGCTGTGTAAACCGTTCGCTGCCGCGCATAGATCGTTTGCCTCCTTCGCTGGTCATACGCCTCTATTATCCCCCGGCCGGCACAAGGAAACTGCCGAATCCGGGAAGCTGATTTTTATTATTTCCACCCCTTCCTGTATTTTAATCAACATGCTTTTCCGAATTTCGAAAATGACGGTTGATTTTTCGGATTTTTGTGCTACAATGACTCCATACCAGAGGAAGAGAAGTCTGGTCAAAATCATAGGAGGTAATTACAATGGCATTTGTTATTGGCGACGATTGCGTCATGTGCGGCACCTGTGCTGCGAACTGCCCGGCTGAGGCGATTTCCGAGGGCAATGGCAAGTACGTCATCAACGCGGACAGCTGCATGGAGTGCGGCACCTGCGCTGCGAACTGCCCGGTGGGCGCGATCTCTGTCGACTAATTCGACCGAGAACAACGCAAACGGATGAGGCGATATGCTCCAGGCATATCGCCTCTATCTATTTCAGACGATTTTCGCGGAAGGAGCGGATGCCATGCCCCCCTGCGCACAATATGACGATCTGTGGCCGCGCGGGCCGCGGTTTGCGCGCTCCGGCGCCGGGTTTGCCCTCGGCACGGACAGCGTACTGCTGGCCGATTTTGCGGCTGACCGCCGCGTGCGCCGCTTTGCCGACCTCGGCTGCGGCGCCGGCGTGCTGACGGTGCTGCTGCTGCACGCGCTGCCGCAAGCGGCGGCCGTCGGCGTGGAGCTGCAGCCGGACGCGGCGCAGCTCTGCCGGAACAATCTCGAGGCCAACGGCCTGACCGGACGGGCGCAGATCCTCTGCGCCGACCTGCGCGAGCACCGCGCGGTGCTCCCGGCCGGCAGCTTTGACCTCGTCGTGGCAAACCCGCCGTACTTCGCCGCGGGCAGCGGCTATACCTCGCCCGACCCCATGCGCGCGCACGCGCGCGACGAGCGCACCTGCACCATGCAGGACATCTGCGCCGCCATGGCCTATCTCACGCGCTGGGGCGGCTCGGCCGCGCTCGTGCACCGGCCGGAGCGGCTGAGCGAGCTGCTGTGCGCGCTCACAGCCGCCGGGCTCGAGCCCAAGCGCCTGCGCACCGTGGCGCACACGGCGCATGCGGCGCCCAGCCTCGTGCTGGTCGAGGCACGCCGCGGCGGAAAGCCGGGGCTCAAGCTCCTGCCGCCGCTGGCACTGTGCGCACCCGACGGCACGGACTCGGAAGAGATCCGCAGAATTTATCACAGGAGGACGTGACTATGAGCGGAACACTGTATCTGGTCGGCACGCCGATCGGCAACCTCGGCGACCTGTCCGTGCGTGCACTCGAGACGCTGCGCAGCGCCGACTTCATCGCCGCCGAGGACACGCGCGTGACGGCGAAGCTCCTCAACCATTTTGAGATCAAAAAACCGTGCGTGAGCTACTATGAGCACAACAAATACGCCAGCGGTGAGAAGATCGTCGCCCGGCTGCTCGCCGGTGAGACGTGCGCGCTCGTGACCGACGCCGGCATGCCCGCCATCTCCGACCCCGGTGAGGACATCGTGCGCCAGTGCGCCGAGCAGGGCATCGACGTGCAGGTCATCCCCGGCCCGTGCGCGGCCATCGCGGCGCTGGCCGTTTCCGGCCTGCCGACGCAGCAGTTTTGCTTCGAGGGCTTCCTCGCCGTGAGCGGCAAGACCCGGCGCGAGCATCTTGAGCGCCTGCGCGGCGAGACGCGCACGATGATCTTCTATGAAGCACCGCACAAGCTGCTGCGCACGCTCTGCGACCTGCGCGACACGTTCGGCGGCGCGCGGGAGATCACGCTCGCGCGCGAGCTGACCAAGCTCCATGAGCAAAAGCTGCGCACGACGCTCGACGGCGCGGTGGCCTACTTCACCGAGACGCCGCCGAAGGGCGAATTCGTGCTCGTGCTGCGCGGCGCACCCGAGCGCTCGGAGCCGGTCGTCACGGCTGAGCAGGCGCTCGAGATCGTGGCACGCTACCGCAGCGAGGGCCGCGCGCTCAAAGAGGCGTGCAAGCTCGCCGCGGCAGACACCGGCTTCGGCAAAAATGAGCTGTATCAGATGGCGCTCAACGCCTGAGCCCCCGCAGACGATAAAAAAAGTCCCCTGACCGACGGTCAGGGGACTTTTTTGCTCCGTGCTCAGAGCTTCTCGTTCATGGCGCGGATGCAGTCGGGGCAAATGTTCTTGCCTTTGTAGTTGATGATGTCTTTCGCGTTATCACAGAAGATGCAGGCCGGCTGATACTTGCGCAAGATGATGGACTCACCATCCACGAAGATCTCAATGCGGTCTTTTTCCTCAATGCCGAGGGTTCTTCTCAGCTCGATGGGGAGCACGATACGGCCGAGCTCGTCAACTTTTCTCACAATGCCTGTGGACTTCATAGTAAATGCCTCCAATGCGAATGGAATAAATTGAGAAAGATTCGATCATTCATTTCAACACCTGCATTATACCAAACGTTGACAAAAAGTCAACGAATTCGCAGCAACTTGTCCGATGAATTGCGTTTTTCTACCATTTGTATATTTTTGCATGCTTCAAATTCATCTGTTTTGTGAATAATCACCGAAAACATAAAATTTTTTAATCATCAGCGACCACGCCAAATCGTCCTAATGCCGTGCGGCAAAACATATACTGCACTGGTTGCCCGTGCCGGCGCCGGCCGCACACAGCCGGACGCAGCGCCGCGGACAACCGCAGTTTTCAGGAAAGGACGCAAAGGCATGGCATTGACCTGGGTCTGGGTAGGCATGGTGTGCGTGGCGCTGATCTACGGCGCGGCGACCGGGCAGAGCGCGGCCGTCGGCGCGGCGGCGGCGCAGGGTGTGCAGCAGGCGGTGACGTTTTGCCTGACGGTGGGCGGCATGATCTGCCTGTGGTCCGGCGTGATGGAGGTCATGCGGCGCAGCGGCATCGCGGCCGGGCTGTCCAGACTGCTGCAGCCGGTGCTGCGGCGGTTGTTCCCGCGAGCGTCGCGCGATGCACAGACGCTCGACGCGCTGAGCATGAACGTGAGCGCGAACCTGCTCGGGCTCGGCAACGCGGCGACGCCGGCCGGCGTGCGCGCCGCACAGGCGATGGCGCGCGAGCTCCGGGGCAGCAAAGCCAGCGACGAGCTGTGCCTGCTGGTGGTGCTCAACACGGCGTCGATCCAGCTGCTGCCGGTCACGATCGCCGCGGTGCGCGAGGCGGCGGGCGCGGCCGTGCCGTTCGATATTCTGCCGGCCGTGTGGGTGACCTCCCTGTGCTCGGTCACGGTCGGACTGCTGACCGGGAAGTGCCTGTCGCGCGTATGGCGGTGAGCGATGTGTTGGCGCTGACCGTCCCGGCGCTGCTGGCCGGTGTGGGGCTCTACGGCGCGCTGACGGGGACGGACGTCTTTTCTGCGCTGACGGCCGGAGCGCTCGACGGGCTGCGGACCGTGGTGCGCATCTTCCCCGCCCTGGTGGCGCTGCTGGCGGCTGTGAGCATGCTGCGCGCTTCCGGGGCGCTCGATGCGCTCACGCGCCTGTGCGCGCCGGTGCTGGCGTGGCTCGGCATCCCGCCGGAAACGGCGATCCTCATGGTCGTGCGGCCGGTCAGCGGCAGCGGCGCACTGGCCGCGGCCAGCGACATCATCGGCGCCTACGGGCCCGATTCCCGCATCGGCCGCACCGCCGCCGTCATGCTCGGCTCGACCGAGACGACGTTCTACGTGCTGGCCGTGTATTTCGGTGCCTGCGGCGTCCGGCGCAGCCGCTGGGCGATCCCTGCCGCCATCGCCGCCGACCTGACCGGCTTTCTCGTGGCCGCCGCGCTCGTGCGCTGGATCTGGGGCGCATAGTGCCGCCGACAAATTGCACAAAAGCGCCCATCTGGACTGATATTTTTTTGACGAAACGCCTATTTTGCAAAAATTCGCACTTTTCACTTTACAACGCCGCACGAATGTGTTATAAAATAATCACGTTAGTTAATAAATTAACTCAACGTTCTTCCGATTTCTTTCTTTTCTCTTCTTATTTTTGCTCTCTCGACAGCAGCGTGTCGCCACTCTCCGGCGGCACGCTGTTGCCGTTTCTGTCCGGAAGCGCAAAAATGCCCTCCCCCGCGTGCGCGGTGGGAGGGCATTTGCTTGTCTCAAAATTCCGGTCACATTTTTTCCGGTGCGGTCACGCCGATGATATCCAGACCGATCTCGAGCACGCGGCGCGTCGTGTCGGCCAGCTTCAGGCGCGCGTCGCGCACGGCGGGCTCCGCGTCCTTGATGCGGCAGACATTGTAGAACCGGTGGAAGCGCGCGGCCAGCTCCGTCACGTAGCGGTTGATGCGGCTGGGATCGTAATCGCGCGCGGCAAGGTGGATCTCCTCCGGGAGCATGGCGATCTGCTTGATGAGCTCGTGCTCCTGCGGCGTCGTGAGCAGGGCCACGTCCACATCCGCCGCAGCGGGCACGGCGCAGCCGACCTCGGCCATGGCGGCGAGCAGCGTGCAGATGCGCGCGTGCGCATACTGGACGTAGTAGACGGGGTTTTCGCTGTCCTGCCGGATGGCGAGGTCGAGGTCAAACTCCAGATGCGAGTCCGGCTTGGCGTTGAAGAAGAAGCGGCAGGCATCCACGCCGATCTCGTCCATGAGGTCAGCGAGCGAGAGCGCCTTACCCGTGCGCTTGGAGACCTTGACGATCTCGTCGCCGCGCATGAGGCGCACCATCTGCATGATGAGGAAGTCGAGCTTGCGGCCCTCGAGCCCCAGCGCGGGCGCGCGCATGGTCGCGGCGAAGCGAATGGCGTGGCCGTGGTGATCCGCGCCCCAGACGTCGATGACGCGGTCAAAGCCGCGCTCGATGAATTTGTTGCGGTGATAGGCGATGTCGACCGCGTAGTACGTATAAAACCCGTTCGAGCGGCGCAGGACCTCGTCCTTGTCGGCGCCGAGGTCGGTGTTGCGCAGCCAGAGCGCGCCGTCCTTTTCATACGTCAGGCCGGCGTCCACAAGCAGCTGCACGGTCTGGGCCACGTAGCCGGAGCTGTGCAGGCTGCTCTCAAGAAACCACTGGTCAAAATGGATGCGGTAGCGCTCGAGGTCGCGCTGCATACGCGCAATGTTGTACGGCAGGCCGAAGGCCACGAACGCCGCGCAGCGCTCGGCGCTCGGCATGGTGAGGTACTTGTCGCCGTCACGCTCGTAGATCAGTTTGGCAAGCTCCCGGATGTCGTCGCCGTGGTAGCCGTTGTCCGGGAATTCCACGGCGTCCTCGCCCTGGATGAGCTGAAGATAGCGCGCCTCGATGGACTTGCCGAACAGGTCGACCTGATTGCCGGCATCGTTGACGTAAAACTCGCGCCAGACATTGTAGCCCGCGCGGTCGAGCACGGACGCGAGCGCGTCGCCGAGCACGCCGCCGCGCGCGTTGCCGATCGTCATGGGCCCGGTCGGGTTGGCGGATACGAACTCCACCATGACCTTTTCCCCGTGGCCGTCGTCCACGCGGCCATAGTCCGCGCCGGCTTCGTCCACGGCAGTCAGCACGTCCTGATACCACTTGTCGGACAGGCGGAAGTTCAAAAAGCCCGGCCCTGCCGCCTCAACGGAGGCAAACCACGTGCCGTCCAACTCCATGTGCGCGATGAGCGCCTCGGCGATCTTGCGCGGGGCCATGTGCATGGTCTTGGCCGACGCCATGGCGTGGTTGGCGGCAAAGTCGCCGTTGGCGGTGTCCTTCGGCTGCTCGACGGAGCCGCGCACGTCCGCGCCCTCGGGCAGATCGCCCGCCGCGGCGGCGCGCAGATATGCTTCCCGGATGCACGCATCCACGGCGGCGCGTGCCTGTTCGATTCGATTGGCCATAATCAGTTACCCTCTATTCTATAATCTTATTGTTCTCGGACGGTGATCTTCAGCTGGTTGCGGTTGGCGCAGGCATGGTCAAAATCCACGACATACAACAGATCCAGCACCCCGCCGTGCTCGCCCAGCGTGGAGCGGTAGCGCTGCGTCTCCAGCCCGACCGTGCTGGTGCCATACGGTGTCTGGTACAAAAACGTGTTGCGCGCGCCGGGGGCAAAGACCATCCGGCTCGTGACGGTACCGGTGCGCTTGAGCACGGCGCTCGACGGCGTGAAAGTGATGGTCGTGAGCGTGCCGGCCATACCGGTCAGCTCGCTCTCGGGATAGGTGAGCACCCCGCAGCCGTCGACGCAGGTATACTCCCCGTCGGTCGAAAACTGCACCAGCTCGTCCGGCTCCTGCTCGAAAACATCGGCCTGGGAGCCCTCGATCGTGATAACGACCTGCATACGCCGCCTCCTTTGCATAACAGTGCGATTCTATTATCATATACTGTTTTGTCCAACTTCGCAACAGAAAAATGGTGTAGAATTTCCCGCCGCCGTTTGCTATAATGGTAGCACAAGCGCATCCGCCGCCGACCGCTGCGGATGCCAGCCATTTTTCGGGGGCGCAGGCTCCCGTCGGGAGGGATGACCGGATGAACATAGAACTCACCGACAAGGAGTTCCGGCGGCTGCTGGATCTCGTCTACATCGGCAACTGGATCCTCAACTCCACACGCGAGAAAGACCGGTTTGAGGATTACGATATTTTGCAGGAAAAGCTCTTTGCGCAGTGCGCCAAAAACGGCATGAACGCGCTCATTTCCCGCTGGCAGGGGCACATTTTCCCCTCGCCCGCCTACGAAAACGGCGGCATTCACGAGGCCATTGCCGACTATGAGGACGCCGTGTTTTTCGACATTCTGGCCGAGGAGCTGGCGCGGCGCGACCTGGGCTGTCTCGACAGCGAGCCCGCCGACTATACCGAGCTCAACGCCCGCATGGATGAATACATGGACGAATTTGAAAAGTCCGGCGTGGAAAATCTGGTGCTGGAGACATGAGCACACGCACCATCGAAACGCCTATCGGCCTGCTGACGCTCCAGGCGGACGAAGCCGCCGTCACGGCCATCCGCTTCGGCGCGGACGGCGCGCAGGACGCCTCGCCCCTGCTCGACGCGGCCGAGGCGCAGCTGCGGGAATACTTTGCGGGCACGCGGCGGACATTCGACCTGCCGCTCGCCCCGCGCGGCACCGCATTTCAGCAGCGGGTCTGGGCGGCGCTGCGCGCCATCCCCTACGGCGAGACGCGCACGTATGGCGAGCTCGCCGCCGCCATCGGCAGCCCGAGTGCCAGCCGCGCCGTCGGCATGGCCAACCACCACAACCCGATCCCGATCGTCATCCCCTGCCACCGCGTCATCGGCGCGAACGGCACACTCACCGGCTATGCCGGCGGGCTGGAGATTAAGCGAAAGCTGCTGGCGCTCGAGGGGATCACCATTTTAAAATAAGCAACATATGGAAAAATGACCGCCGGCAAGACTCTTTGCTGCGCCCCGCGAGCAGTCCCGTGTTTTATCTCTGCCGCTTTTTCTTCACGAGCGCCATCGGACTTCTTTGGCTCGCATACCGAACGAGCGGTTTTCGACATACAAAAAACCGGTAAACCGGTACATAGTACATCAAACATGCATTTTAAAAAACAACAAGCGTCTCCGTGCATGCCGTGCGGAGGCGCTTGTTGCATAGTTTTGCGCGCGCGCGGCCATACTGTGCGCAGGAGATGAGGACAATGCGCATGAGCAACGAAGAATATGCGGCGTTTGTCGATTCGCTCTCGCCGCGCTCGCCCATCTGGGGCGACCTGCTGCGCGCGGGGCTGGTCGGCGGCGCGATTTGCGTGGTCGGTCAGGCACTGGTGAACCTGTATGAGCACTGGGGCGCATCGGCGGCCACAGCGGCAACGTGGTGCTCGATCACACTGGTGTTTCTCGGCGCGCTACTGACGGGGCTGGGCGTTTACGACGATCTGGCGCGGTTCGCCGGGGCAGGATCTCTGGTGCCGATCACGGGGTTTGCAAACTCCGTGGTGTCCCCAGCGCTGGAATTCAAGACCGAGGGCTTCGTCACGGGCACGGCGGTCAAGATCTTCACGATCGCAGGGCCGGTGATCGTCTACGGCATCAGCGCAAGCGTGATCTACGGGCTGATCCTGGACGTCTTCGGACTGGTCTGACAAGGAGGAACACATGAAAGAAGATAAACGCGGCGGGCGCAAGCCCGCGCCTGTGCCGACCGGGCACGATCAGCGCGCGGCGGCGCGCGACCACAGCGTCCCGCACGGCAACCGGAAAAACGACGCCATCCCGCCGAGCAAGGCGCACGCGCCGGACGGCATCTCCGGCTACTGGGGATAAGCGCACCCATCTCGAATGGGATTGTTTGCTTTTGTCTGCGCACGGCGCAAAGTGGAAGCCCGTCGGCAATCGGCGGTAACTTCCAATAGGCACCCCCACTCCCGTGGAAAACTTCTGAGCAGCGGGGGAGCTCGAGGGGGCGAAGCGCCCGCCTCGAATGGGATCGTTTGCTTTTTTCTGCGCCATGCGCAGAAAAAAGCGGCCGCTGATCACTCAGCGGCCGCTTGCGGAAATTACTTAGAACTCGGTCGTAACCGGTTTGCGGGTATGGAACTCATGGAGGACATTGTACAGCCAGCCAACGAGCTTCATATCCAGATTGAACTGGTACACGGTGAACAGAGCGCCGGAGGTAGCCAGCAGGATGGTGAGAAGCTTCTTCAACAGTTTCATGTAATCGTCTCCTTACTTCTTGGCGAGACCCTTCTGACGAGCGTACTCGGCAGCACCCAGAGCGCCCATCAGCTGCGGGTCGGTCTTCAGCTCAACGACTTTGAACTTCAGCACGTGCTCGATGGCCTGCTTCAGGCCGGCGTTCTTCGCGCAGCCGCCCGTCAGCGTGATGCTGTCGGTGGCGCCGGCCTTCTTGGCCATGACGAAGCAGCGCTTGGCAACGGCCATCTCGATGCCGGCGGCGATCTCGTCGGTCGGCTTGCCTTCGCCCACGAGGGTAATGACTTCGGACTCAGCGAAAACGGTGCACTGCGCCGTGATCGGGATGACGTTCTTCGCCGTCAGGGACAGGTTCGAGAACTCCGGCAGGCTCATCTCGAAGGAGCGGGCCATGGCCTCGAAGAAGCGGCCGGTACCGG
>OIBI01000490.1_pt1 | contig 17106 bp, 10 predicted proteins | sample 1580951 | NCBI WGS metagenome assembly OIBI01 (sample SAMEA3882516, study PRJEB24775) | human gut metagenome | biome: human-associated habitat; feature: intestine environment; material: feces | place: Netherlands | collected 2009/2010 | reverse complement strand
TGCCGCACCTCGCTCGCCGTATCGGCACTTAGAATTATGCGGTATTGCCTTAAATATTTTACGTTTACAACAGATCAGATGCTGAACTGCACGGCGCAGAAGGCGGCATAGATGCACAGCAGTGCAATGCCCTGCGGGCGGCTCAGCTTGCCCTTGATCAGAGCGGGCAGGGTGAGCAGCAGCATCACGGCAAACATGACCGGGATATCCATCACCAGCGAGGCGTTCATGCCTGCGATGGTGGAGTTCTGCGGGATGCTGAAGGGTGCCAGCGTGACAGACACGCCGCTGACCAGCACTAGATTGAACACGTTTGCACCGATGACGTTGCCCAGCGACAGCGCGCCGTGACCCTTGGCCAGCGAGGTGATGGCGGTGACCAGCTCCGGCAGCGAGGTGCCCAGTGCCACAAAGGTCAGCGCAATGACCGACTCCGGCACGCCCAGCGCCTGTGCGATGAGGGTGCCGTTGTCCACCAGCAGGTCAGCGCCCACAGCAATGAGCACTGCGCCGATGGCCAGCAGCCCCAACTCCTTGGCAAAGGGGCCTTCCTCAGCCTGCTCTTCCTCTTCCGGGGCGGGGGTATTTTTCATAGCCAGCACGTTGCACACGATGTAAGCCACGAACATGGCCAGCAGGATCAGGCCCACCGGGCGAGTGAAGGAGCCGGTGGTGTAGGCCACACCGGCATAGAAAGCGGCAGCCACAAAGAAGAAGGCCACCGGGGTGCGCAGGCTCTTGGGGTCAACCTTGCCCGGGCGCACCGCAATGGTGATGGCGGCGATCAGTGCAGCGTTGCAGATGACCGAGCCGATGGCGTTGCCGTAGGCGATCTCGCCGTGACCGGTGAGGGCTGAGGTGGTGGACACCATGACCTCCGGCAGGGTGGTACCGATGGACACCACCGTGGCACCGATGAGCAGCTCCGGCACATGGAAGCGGCGGGCGATGCCGGTGGCACCGTCCACAAACCAGTCGCCGCCCTTGATCAGGCACAGCAGACCCACGATAAATAACAGAACAGGGATCAGCATAATATCTCTCCTTTTTAATAATAGCGGCAGAGGCACAAAAAAAGGCCTTTATCACATCCAGCCCAAAACGGGAAAATGTGATAAAAGTCTCAAGCATCCGGTACTGCATCGGGCATTTCTGCCGGGGGTGTCGCTGCAGCACAGCGCACCCGTTTTTCAACTAAAGTACGCCCCTTACTCCCTTTTATCCAGAAAATATTATACCTGTTTTCCAGCAAAAGCACAAGAGAAAATATGGGATTTATTCTGCCTTGGTCACTTTTTTGGCGTTGGGGTAAATATGCTCCATGCGGGCGTTGTCGAAATGCTCATCAAGGAACACTTCCAGCTGGCCGTTGGGCGCATCGCCGCTGGTGCGGGCATCGTACCGCGCCAGTGCCAGCGCGCTGGTAAGCATATTCACCGCCATGAATACCGCCAGCGCTGCTGTCATCCACGGACGGATATGGCTGCGCACCTTTTTCATCAGCTTCAGCACCAGCGGGTAGCCGTAGCGCATCCACATCACCGCCGCAATGCCCCAGAAAAAGCAGTACAGCAGGTTGATGCGCCCGCCCAGATTGAACTTGAACTTGCTGTAATCCCAGAACACGGTACCGAACAGCAGCTCTGTAACAGCGCTGCACACATATTCATATACGCCGCCCAGCACTGTGCCAAAGGCAAAAAGATAGCGGTCGCTTTTATCCTGATTCTGCCGCAGCAGCACGGTAGCCATGGCCAGCGCCAGCCCCCACACCACGCTGAAAGGCCCCCACACCAGACTGGAACGGCTCATCCACACCCCGGCGGTCAGGCGGCAGAACACGGTCTCCACCATGTCGCCCAGAAACGCCCCGATGACAAACAGCCACAGCAGGTCTGCCGCGCTGAGGAAGTCGGCTTTCCCCTTCTGCACTGCCGTGGGCTGCCGCCGGGCGGCCTCCGGGTAGGCGCGCTGGATGTGCTTTTCCACATACACGGCAATGCGGCGGCGCAAGGTATCGGATCGTGCCTCCAGTTTCTGGTTCAGCTGTTCCAGCACCGGGTGCTGCGCCGCGTACCGCCCCACCAGAACCGCCGAGCCCAGCTGGTCCAGCGCCGCGATGCCGTGTGCTTTAGCCGCCGTCGTTTTTGGAATCCCGAAAGTTCAGAGCTGCCATCAGGCATCCAAACGCACCTGCCCAGAGAAGGCCGGTATAGCACAAAGTCTTTTTCTTTGCGGCCAACTTTCCTTGGCAAAACTATACGGTTCTTGAATCGTTGCGGTTCGTCTAAATCTGCAAACAAAACGAAAGACCGCGCCGTAAACGGAACACAGCTTACGCAAGCAGGGCATTCGTCTATACAAATCCCTTCCCCAGAAGGCTATCCTTCTGGAATACGCCAAGAAGAACCACTTCCCGAACCCGGTATTCTTTGTGGATGATGGCTGCTCCGGCACGAACTGCGACCGTCCCAGCTTCCAGCGTATGCTGACCGAGATCGAAGCAGAATATAGGAACAATTATCGCAAAAAATCATGGTGAGATCACAGGACTAAATCAGAAAGACCTTGAAAACCAAGGCATTCTGGCTTAGTCCCTTCTTTTTTTGACCGAAAGCAAAGGACTTTCGCAAGAATCAAACAAGCCGGAGTGCCGGTTTTTTCACGGTAACTGCAAAAGGCTGCCCTCCCCCTGTATTGATCAGGTGGTGCGGCAGTCTTTATTTTGATTTTGTTCTCTTTCTGGTGATCTTTACTCCACCTTGCAGACTGGTTCCCGGATAACGGTCTTGCATTTTTCCGGGGCAGTGCGGCGGGGATCGCTGAGGTAAATTTCGTGGTGCAGGCGAGCGGAGGTGCAGTCAATTTTATAGTGCCGCTCCGCCGCAAACTGCTCCATTGCGTTGAGCGTTGCGGGCTCGGTATCATAGTTGCCAAGGTGCATGCACTGCACGCACAGGCCCTCATCATAAGTAAAGTACTCCACTTTGCTGAGATCCAGCTTTTTCTTGGCGGCAGCTTCGGCCACGGCCCAATCGAACTCCTGTTTGGTTACAAACTCCGGCAGGCGAATCATGGCGATCCAAGAGAATGTTTCCTTATGGGCGTAATCGACCCGGCTTTGCCCCTCCTGCCACCAAAGGCCCTCCAGCGGCGGCACCACATATTCAAAATAGCCGGGGATCTGGTGGGTACCTTTGTAGCTCATTTTTATGGTAAAGGCAACCGCATACAGCATACCAATGGCCGCCTGATATTCTCCATCCTGCGCGTTGGGGTCACCATGGCCGCGCACCGCCACATAGTTCATGGGCGGCACTTCCAGCAGCTGCGGCTTTTGGGGCGGGAGATAAAATTCCTTATACTCCTTTTTATAGTCAAACGGCATCGGTCAGGTCACTCCTTTTTTCTTTTTGGGCTTTGGCATGGGCAGTTCGCGGCAGGTGGCCTGCACAAATGCAATCATGTGTTCCCGGTCATCCACATCCTCGTACAGAAAATAGTCTTTTGCACCATCATACGGCGGGGCTTTGGGCAGCTGCGGAGCAAGGGCTGCCCCCTCTTTGGTAATTTTGATGAACAGCTGGTCATCACACACCAGGGCAAACATTTTGCCGTCCAGATACACGCCATAATCGCCAAACATTTTGTGGTAGGTCACCTGCCCGGCCGGGGCAAGCTGGTCCGCAATATACTGAACAAATTCGGGATTGGAGGCCATAAAAGGTTCCTCTCTTTTCATCATCATTTTATGATATTATATCATATTTCCTTACTCTTTACAACCTTTTTTCTTATATAACAACCAATTATTGTATGTCGCCGATGCTATAGCCACATTTTTTAGCCGCATTTTTTACAACTCAGCGCTTTACAGTGGTGCTTGGTTCGGTGTATCATAAAAGAATATTAAAAAGGAGATGAGCGCATGAAATGCCCGAATTGGGGTAAAATTTTGGCTGCGGCGGCGCTGTGTGCTGCGCTGTGTGCCTGCAGCAAGCCGCAGGATGTTCTGCCCGATCATATCGCCACGCCGGAAACATCCGCCACGGTTGCCCCAACTGCCGCCGTTGTTCAGGCCACCGCCACCCCCACCCCAACAGATACCACCGTGCCCACTATTCTGCCGCAGACAGCAGATGCCGGGCGCAGTTATGTGGACGACACCCTGTTCATTGGGGATTCCAACACCGTGCGCTACACCATGTACGCCGATGACACCGGAACGGCGTTTTCCACGCTGAAAAACAACATTGGCGTGGTCAGCATGGGGGCCGGTTCCATCACCACCCTGAAATGCGAAAAGTTCAAGGGAGACAGCACTCTGTACACCATTCCGGATGCCGTTGCCAAGTTGCAGCCCAAACGCATTATCATTGGTTTCGGCTCCAACAACCTTGGTGGCAGCTCCACGGATGCCACCAAGTTCATCGCGCAGTACCGGGAGGGGCTGGCCGCCATCACCAAAGCATGGCCCTATGCGGATATTATCGTCAGCGCCATTCCCCCGCTGGACCAGCAGCGGGACAACACCAACCTGACCATGACCCAGGTAGATGCGTACAACGCCGCCCTTGTGACGATGTGCGAGGAGAACGGCTACAAATTTTTGAACACCGCCGAAGTACTGCGGGATGACGCCACCGGCTGGGCTAAAAAGGACTATACCCTTTCGGACGGGGTGCATCTTTCCAAAGAGGCTGTCACTGCCTATTTTACTTATGTGCGCACCCACGCTTATGTCACGCAGGACCGCCGCCCCGAAAGTACAGCCGCCATCCCGGAGCCGGACGGCGTACCGCTGGGGTTAATCTCCTCGGATCCGATCGCCGTGCGCGGCGCTAAAGTGCCGGTGGAATTTGTGGCCACATCCGGCGGCAGCATCAGCGGTTCCACCAGCCAGAAAGTGAAAAAGGGCGGCACCTGCTCCGCCGTGAAAGCCGTACCCGATGCAGGCTGGAAGTTTGCCGGGTGGACGGCGTCGCTGGGGGCGGCCTCCAGCAGTTCTTCCCTGAGCTTTACCGTGCCCAGCAATGCGGACGCCAACGGCGTAATTGTGACAGCACACTTTGAGCCGGACGAACACGAACATGAATTTGTGGAAGTAAAGGATACCCGCATTGAGCCCACCTGTTTGGAATACGGCACCGTAAAAGTCAAGTGCACCATCTGCGGCAAGGTAAAAGAAAAAGAACTGCCCGCCCTGGGGCATGACTATGACAAGGGCGTTATCACCTTGCAGCCCCAACCCGGTGTGGCCGGGGTGATGACCTACACCTGCCAGCGCTGCGGCTACATCAAAACAGCACCCATTGAACCGCTGCCCACCGCAACGCCGACAGCTTCGCCCACGTCACCCCCTTCACCGACACCGGCAGTTACCCAGACGCCGGAACCTGTTGTCACACCAGAGCCGATAACCACCCCGGAGCCTACGCAGGAACCTGTCATTACGCCGGAGCCCGAACCGACGGGTGCACCGGAGCCGGTAATTACCGCGGAACCGGCCCCTGACCCGGAGCCGCCGCAGGAAACCGAGCCTGCCAGCGAAGCCCCCACCGAGGTTCCTGCACAGGAACCGGAAGCTCCGCAGGAATAACCCTGATTTTTTGAAAAGAAGAGGAACTTAATCTTATGAATGACCCCAGCCAGCAGCACATTGGCACCCCGGCGCTGATCCGCCGGTTTGCCCCTTACCTGATGCGATACAAACGCATTTTGATTTTTGATTTGTTCTGTGCCGCACTGACCACTTTGTGTGATATCGTGTTGCCTAAAATCATGAGCTACCTAACCAACGCCGCCACCGATCCCGGCATTGTGCTGACGGTTGATGCGGTGTTAAAGCTCGCCCTGCTGTATCTCATTTTGCGGCTGATTGATGGTGCCGCACAGTATTTTATGTCCGGCACCGGCCACATCATGGGCGTTTACATTGAGACCGATATGCGGCGGGATGCCTTTGCCCACCTGCAGCGGTTGAGCCACACCTATTATTCCAATACCAAAGTTGGGCAGATCATGGGCCGCATTACCAACGACCTGTTTGATGTGACCGAATTCGCCCACCACTGCCCGGAAGAATTTTTTATTGCGGGCATCAAAATTGCGGCTTCGTTCATCATCCTGTGCGGGGCCAGCGTACCACTGACTTTGGTGGTGTTTGCCTGCGTGCCCTTGATGGCGGTTGTATCCATCAAGCTGAACCTGAAGCTTCGCGCCGCATTCCGCCGCCAGCGGTTCCAGATCGGCGAGCTGAACGCTTCGATTGAGGACAGCCTGCTGGGCCAGCGGGTTGTGAAGGCGTTCGCCGCGGAAGAGGAAGAGAACAAAAAGTTCGAGCAGGGCAACACCACGTTCCAGACCATCAAGAAGAAAACCTACCATGCCATGGCCGCGTTCAACACCTCCACCCGGCTGTTTGACGGGTTGATGTATCTGGTGGTCATTGTGGCAGGCGGCCTTTCGCTGGTATATGGCACCATCAGCGCTGGCGATTTGGTTGCCTATGTGCTGTATGTTTCCACTCTGATTGCCACCATCCGCCGCATTGTGGAGTTTGCCGAGCAGTTCCAGCGCGGCGTGACCGGCATTGAGCGCTTTTTTGACATTATCGATACCCCCGTTGAGATCACTGACGCCCCCGACGCCAAACCGCTGCGGGTGGAAAAAGGCGGCATTGAGTTCCGCGATGTGAGCTTTGAATACCCGGACGACCACAACAAGGTGCTGCGTCATGTAAACCTGAACATCCGCCCCGGCGAGAATCTGGCGCTGGTTGGGCCTTCCGGCGGCGGCAAAACCACCCTGTGCAACCTGATCCCTCGCTTTTATGATGTGACCGGCGGCGAGATTTTGATTGACGGGCAGGACATCCGCCATGTTACCCTGAGCAGCCTGCGCAATGCCGTTGGCGTGGTGCAGCAGGATGTTTACCTGTTCAGCGGCACGGTTGCCGAAAACATCGCTTACGGCAAGCCGGGTGCCACGCGGGAGGAGATCATTGCCGCCGCCAGGCTGGCCGGTGCTGATGGCTTTGTGCGGGAGCTGAAAGACGGGTATGATACCTATGTAGGCGAACGCGGGGTCAAGCTTTCCGGCGGGCAGAAACAGCGCATCAGCATTGCGCGGGTATTTTTGAAGAACCCGCCCATCCTGCTGCTGGACGAAGCCACAAGCGCGCTGGACAACGAGAGTGAGATTCTGGTTGGGCAAAGCCTGGATAAGCTGGCCAAGGGCCGCACCACGCTGACGATTGCCCACCGCCTGACCACCATCAAAAACGCTGACCGCATTCTGGTGCTGGGCAAATCCGGCATTGAGGAAGAGGGCTGCCACGAGGAATTGCTGGCAAAGAAAGGCATTTATTACCGCCTGTGGAACGGGCTGGTCAGCGGGCAGACGCTGTGATGGAAAAGCGGACGCTATCCGATATAAAATATATAATGCAGAGCCACCCCGCCGTTGGGGCAGAAGTTTCCCGCGGCGGGGTGATTTTTGTGATTTTATAGGGAACGGTTTTGAGCGTTCTATTATCTGCCGCCTGTTTCCAACACATAACAAACCCAATATTTTCTGAGCGGCACACCGCGATCCGCCACCATTATTCATTATTATTTATTTTTTCCCGTCTCCTCTCCGCCCAATTTCTAATTCCTCATTTCTAATTCCTCATTTCCCTCTCAGTTCCGACTTCCTCCCTCCTTAATTGCCTCACCATTCTCCCCGTATTCAGCCCGCAGGTCAGCAGGTTAGAGGCTGTCATGACCGCCAGAAAGCCCGGCATACCGTATTGCGGCATCAGCCACAAAATGCCTGCAATGCGCAAAATGGAATCCAGCACCGAATAGCGGAAGGTCGCCAGCTGCTCCCCCATGCCTTTTAAGATCGCATCCACCATGCTTTCCAGGTACATAAAGGGCGCCACAAAGCCCAGCACCTGCACATAGCGGCCCGCCTGGGCATCGTGATAGAGCAAAATGGCGGCATCCTTGCCAAACAGCACCAGCGCGGCCCCCACCAACAGCGAAAACCCACCCGTCAACCCCATGGCAAGCCGCACAAGGCGGCGCAGGGCAGCGGTATCCCGGGCGGTGTGGGCACGGGTGATCTCCGGCATCAGCAGGCCGGAAAGTGCCGCCAGCACCGAGAACGGAAAAAAGATAAGCGGCAGTGCCATGCCTTTTAAGGAACCATACTGCGCCACGGCTTCGGCGCGGGTGCCAAGGTAAGCGGCAAGACAGGCGGGGATCAGCACGCTTTCCCCTGCCTGCAAAACGCTGGCCACCAACCGGCTGCCGGTCACGGGCAGCACAATTTCCCACAGCTCCCGGCTGGTATAGCCGCGGGGCGGGTCATCGGCGCATGGGCGGAAGCTCGGTTCCTGCCGGGCAAACAGCACCATAATGCCGCAGGAGACCGCCTCGCTGACAGTATTGCCGATGAGCACCGCACAGCAAGCGTAAGCCGCGCCCCAGTGGGCCAGCTTTACCAGCGCCAATGCGGCCACGGCCATCCGCACGGTCTGCTCCACCAGTTGGGCAATGATATTCGGTTCCACCCTTCGCCGCGCCAAAAAGCACCCCCGCAGCGCCCCGGCCGCCGCAATAAACGGCAGGCTGGGGGCCAGCGTACACAGCCCCAGCTCCGCGCGGGAATCATGCAGGGCAAAGCGAGCCAAAGGGTCCGCCAGCGCCAGCTGCGCCAGCATGGCGGCGGTGCCCAATACGGCCGCTGTTGCCGCAAGGCTGCGCAGCGTCGGGGCCATGCCGCGCCCACGGGTCAGGCACTGCGCACCCAGCCGTGTGGACGCCACATTGATGCCCGCCGAAGCCAGCGAAACAAACACCATATAGACGGATAAGATCAGCTGGTACAGGCCCATACCCTCCGGCCCCAGGCGCGCAGCTACAAACACCCGGAACACCATGCCCAGCGCCCGCAGCGCAAAGCCCGCCACTGTCAGCAGTGCTGCATTTTTCAGATAGGTTTTCCCCCGCAGTGCCGTTTTTGCCGCCCCCTTTGCCCGTATAAAGCCAGTATATTCTGCATTGCTGCGGTTTATGGCAGGGTTCTATGAAGAAGTATCGCCCATACAATTCGGACATTTTTGCTGGTTTGGCGTGCTATTCGTTTTGATAGTACTTGCATTTTGTGCTCTGACGCGGTACACTAATAAAGTGCGGCCCATGCCGCAAAACGGAGAACGGTGCCGAAACGGGGCAGTTGCAGCGCCCCGCCCGGCACAGATAAAAGGAGCTATACCCACATGAGTGAAGCATGTACCCACGATTGCAGCAACTGCCACGCTGACTGTTCCAGCCGTGCGCCGCAGCATGAACCGCCGCACGCAAAAAGCCACATCAAAAAAGTGATCGGCGTTGTTTCCGGCAAGGGCGGCGTTGGCAAAAGCATGACCAGCGCCATGATGGCTGTTTCCATGCGCCGCAAAGGCTACAAGGTCGGCGTGCTGGATGCTGACATTACCGGCCCTTCCATCCCCAAATTGTTCGGCGTTCATGGCCCGGCCATGGGCACCGAGGACGGCATCAACCCGGTGGAAAGCCACACCGGCATCAAGATCATGTCCATCAACCTGCTGCTGGAAGATGAGGAAGCCCCCGTTGTGTGGCGCGGCCCCGTGATTGCCGGTGCGGTCAAGCAGTTCTGGCAGGAAGTGATCTGGGACGACGTTGACTTTTTGTTTGTCGATATGCCTCCGGGAACCGGCGATGTGCCGCTGACCGTGTTCCAGACCCTGCCGGTAGACGGCATCATTATTGTATCCAGTCCGCAGGAGCTGGTCGGCATGATCGTTGGCAAGGCTGTGCAGATGGCCGAAATGATGAAGGTTCCCATCCTTGGCATTGTGGAAAACATGAGCTATGTGCTCTGCCCGGACTGCGGCAAGCATATCAACGTGTTTGGCGACAGCCATGTGGACGAGACCGGCAAGAAGTACCACCTGCCCGTGCTGGCCAAAATGCCGCTGAACCCCGAATTTGCCAAAGAGGCGGACGCCGGCATGATTGAAACCTTTGCCGGGGATTATCTGGACGGCGCAGCAGACGCTGTAGCCAAGCTGCTGAAGTAACTTTTTTATTTTGGAATCCGGGCCCCATGCCCTGTTTGCAGCCTGTGTGGGGCATGGCCCTGAAAAATTTATCCATACAGGAGGAAACACATTATGAAAAAGTTTCTGGAAGAGTTCAAAGCTTTTGCCCTGAAAGGCAACATGATGGACATGGCCATCGGTGTTCTCATCGGCGGCGCATTCTCCACGCTGGTCACTTCTTTGACGGACAACATCATCAACCCCATCATTGGCATTTTGTTCCAGACAGATTTCAGTGATGTTGTGCTGCACCTGCCGTTTGACATCAACCTGGGCATCGGTGCATTCATCTCTGCCGTCATTAACTTTATCATTCTGGCATTCGTTCTGTTCTGTATGCTGAAAGCCATGAACAAGCTCATGGACCTGGGCAAGCATGAAGAAGAAAAGCCCGCCGAGCCGGAAGCCCCTAAGGCCCCGACGCAGGAGGAGCTGCTGACCGAGATCCTGGCCGTTTTGAAAGAGCAGCAGGCTGCAAACGGCAAATAACACACCGTTTTGCCCGGCAGTTATTGCCGCAGCTTAATTTTATTAAGTTTGGCCCTTGCAAAGCAAAGCAAATAAGTTTTTTGCGTTAATTTCATAAAAATCTTTTGTTTGATGATTGCCATTCCCCTACTGGTGTGGTATAGTACATACAAGAACAAAGACGTTCCCACAAACGGGTTAGTGTACCCGTTGGGGAACGTCTTTTTTCGTATCTATGCCAGGTTGGGAAATGTGCGTTCCCGCCCGGCCCCGCAGGGAATTACGGGAAGGAGCAAAAAACGGATGGAAAACTTTACAGAGCGCAAGGCCCCCGCCGGGCTGTATGATCCGCGGTTTGAACATGACAACTGCGGCATTGGTGCAGTTGTGGATATCAAGGGCCGCAAAACCCACAAAACGATCGACGATGCTTTGCAGATCGTGGAGCACCTGGAACACCGTGCCGGTAAGGATGCCGAAGGCAAAACCGGCGATGGTGTCGGTATCCTGCTGCAGATCGGCCACAAGTTCTTCAAAAAAGCTGCCGAAGAAGCCGGCATTACGCTGGGCAACGAGCGTGACTACGGCATTGGCATGTTCTTTTTCCCACAGGAAGAGTTGAACCGCAACCAGGACAAAAAGCTGTTTGAGATCATCTGCAAAAAAGAGGGGCTCAACTTCCTTGGCTGGCGCGAAGTGCCCACCTGCCCGGAAATTTTGGGCCACAAGGCACGTTCCTGCATGCCCAGCATCTGGCAGGCATTTGTGGAACGCCCGGCCCGCGTAAAGCCCGGCATTGACTTTGACCGCAAGCTTTATGTTGCCCGCCGCGTGTTTGAACAGTCCAGCCAGGATACTTATGTGTGCAGTCTTTCCAGCCGCACCATTGTGTACAAGGGCATGTTCCTGGTTAAAGAACTGCGCCTGTTCTATCCCGATTTGCAGAGCGAAGATTATGAATCTGCCATCGGCATGGTGCACAGCCGTTTTTCTACCAACACGGCACCCAGCTGGAACCGCGCCCACCCCAACCGCTTTATCCTGCATAACGGCGAGATCAACACCATCCGCGGCAACGTGGATACCATGCTGGCCCGCGAGGAAACCATTGGCTCCAACTACCTGAAAGAGGATATGACCAAGGTTCTGCCCATTGTGAACCAGGGTGGTTCCGACTCTGCCATGCTGGATAACACGCTGGAGTTTATGGTTATGAACGGCATGGAGCTGCCGCTGGCTGTTATGGTCACTATCCCCGAACCGTGGGAAAACAACCATAGTATGGACCCCAAAAAGCGTGCGTTCTATCAGTATTACGCCACCATGCTGGAACCGTGGGACGGCCCCGCTTCCATCCTGTTCAGTGACGGCGATGTGATGGGCGCTGTGCTGGACCGCAACGGTCTGCGCCCCAGCCGCTACTATATCACCAAAGACGGCCGCCTGATCCTTTCCAGTGAGGTCGGCGTGCTGGATATTCCCGCCGAAGAAATCGTGCGCAAGGACCGCCTGCGCCCCGGCAAAATGCTGTTGGTGGATACCATCAGGGGTGAGCTGGTGGACGACGAAAGCCTGAAAGCCGATTACGCCAGCCGCGAGCCTTACGGCGAATGGCTGGATCGCAACCTGGTCAACCTGGCCGATTTGAAGATCCCCAACGAGCGTGTGCCCAGCCACGAGCATGACGAGCTGGTGCGGCTGCAGAAAGCATTCGGCTACCAGTACGAGGATGTTTCCACCATGATCCTGCCGATGGCAAAGAACGGCGCAGAGCCTGCCGGTGCCATGGGCAGCGATACCCCGCTGGCCGTTTTGAGCCACACCCATCCCCCGCTGTTTGAGTATTTTAAGCAGATGTTTGCCCAGGTCACCAACCCGCCCATCGACGCCCTGCGCGAGAAGATCGTGACCTCCACCACCGTATACGTTGGCGCACAGGGCAACCTGTTGGAAGAGGACGCCGAGAACTGCAAGGTGCTGAAAATCACCAACCCTATTTTGACCGAAACCGACCTGATGAAGATCAAGGCCATGAAGGTTCCCGGCTTTAAGGTGGAAACCATCTCCATCTGCTACTATAAGAACACCGACCTGGAAAAGGCCATTGACCGCCTGTTCGTTGATGTGGACCGCGCCTACCGCGATGGTGCCAACATCCTGATTTTGTCTGACCGCGAAATTGATGAGTACCATGTCGCCATCCCCAGCCTTCTGGCTGTGGGCGCAGTTTCCAAGTATCTGGTTCGTACCCGCAAGCGCACCGCCATGGCCCTGATCCTGGAAAGCGGTGAGCCCCGCAAGGTTCATGATTTTGCCACCCTGCTGGGCTACGGTGCCTGCGCCATCAACCCCTATCTGGCACAGGAGACCATCGGCGAGCTGATCAATGAGGGTCTGCTGGACAAAGATTACTATGCCGCCGTGAACGACTACAATAAAGCCGTTCTGGCCGGCATCGTCAAGATTGCCTCCAAGATGGGCATTTCCACCATCCAGTCCTACCAGGGCAGCCAGATTTTTGAAGCGCTGGGTCTGAGCAACGAGGTAGTGGATAAGTACTTTACCAACACCGTCAGCCGTGTGGGCGGCATTACCATCCGCGACATCCAGAACGACCTGGAAGCCCGCCACAAGCAGGCATTCGACCCCCTGGGCCTGGATATCAGCATGGAGCTGACCAGCCTGGGTGAGCACAAGCTCCGCAGCGGCAAGCTGGCCGAAGATCATCTGTACAACCCGCTGACCATCCACCTGCTGCAGCAGGCCTGCTGGACCGGCGATTACAACAAGTTCAAGGCTTATACCGATGCCGTGAACGCCGCGGGCGGCGATGCCATGCACCTGCGCAGCCTGCTGGACTTCAATTATCCTGACGCTGGTATCCCGCTGGACGAAGTGGAAAGCGTGGATTCCATCGTACATCGCTTCAAGACCGCTGCCATGAGCTATGGCGCCCTTTCTGAGGAAGCCCACGAGTGCATGGCCGTTGCCATGAACCGCATCGGCGGCAAGAGCAACACCGGCGAAGGCGGCGAAGCCGAAGACCGTTTTGGCACCGAGCGCAACAGCGCCATCAAGCAGGTGGCATCCTCCCGTTTTGGCGTGACCAACAAGTATCTGGTTTCCGCCAGTGAGATTCAGATCAAAATGGCACAGGGCGCAAAGCCCGGCGAGGGCGGCCAGCTGCCCGGCGGCAAGGTTTACCCCTGGGTTGCCAAGACCCGCCACTCCACCACCGGCGTGGGCCTGATCTCTCCCCCGCCGCACCATGATATCTACTCCATTGAGGACCTGGCCCAGCTGATCTATGACCTGAAATGCTCCAACCGCAAGGCTGCCATCAACGTCAAGCTGGTCAGCGAAGCCGGTGTTGGCACCATTGCCGCCGGCGTTGCCAAGGCCGGCGCCGAAGTGATTTTGATTTCCGGCTTTGACGGCGGTACCGGCGCTGCACCGCGCAACTCCATCCACAATGCGGGCCTGCCGTGGGAGCTGGGCCTTGCCGAAGCACACCAGAGCCTGATCATGAACGGCCTGCGTTCCCGCGTGCGCATTGAAGCCGACAGCAAGCTGATGAGCGGCCGCGATGTGGCCATTGCCGCCATGCTGGGCGCTGAAGAGTTCGGCTTTGGCACCGGCCCGCTGGTTGCCATGGGCTGCGTGATGATGCGCGTGTGCAACCTGGATACCTGCCCCATGGGCATCTGCACCCAGAACCCCGAGCTGCGCAAGCGCTTTAAGGGCAAGCCGGAATACATCATCAACTTTATGCGTTTTATGGCCGAGGATCTGCGCGAATACATGGCCCGCCTGGGCGTGCATACCGTGGATGAACTGGTTGGCCGCACCGACCTGCTGAAAGTCAAGGATGCCCCGGCCGGTTCCCGCGCAAGCGAGATGGACCTGACTGCCCTGTTGAAAAACCCGCTGGTGGAAAACAGCAGCGTACACTTCAACGCCAAGGATGTTTACAACTTCGGCCTGGAAAAAACACCGGATATGCGCGTGCTGATGAAGAAGTTCAAGAAGAGCTTTGACATGGCAGAGCCCAAGCCGATGACCGTTGAACTGGAAGTTGGCAACACCGACCGCGCGTTCGGCACGATTTTTGGCAGTGAGATCACCCGCAAGTTTGGCAACACCCTGCCGGAAGATACCTTCCATGTGATCTGCAACGGGTACGGCGGCCAGAGCTTTGGTGCCTTTATCCCCGCTGGCCTGACCTTGGAACTGGTTGGCGATTCCAACGACTATATGGGCAAGGGCCTTTCCGGCGGCAAGCTGATCGTTTACCCGCCCAAGGATGTCACCTATGACCGCAGCGAGAACATTGTCATTGGCAACGTTGCCCTGTACGGTGCAACCGCTGGTAAAGCGTTCATCAACGGTGTGGCTGGCGAGCGTTTCTGCGTGCGCAACTCCGGCGCTACCGCTGTTGTGGAAGGCGTTGGCGACCACGGCTGCGAATATATGACCGGCGGCACCGTGGTGGTGCTGGGCAAGACCGGCAAAAACTTTGCAGCCGGCATGAGCGGCGGCATCGCCTATGTGCTGGATGAGGACTGGGATTTCTACACCCGCGTCAATAAAGACATGGTCAGCCTGGAGCCGGTGGAACACAAGTATGATGTTTCGCTGCTGAAGGATTTGATCCGTGAACATGTGGAAGCCACCGGCTCCCCCCGCGGCAAGGAAATCCTGGATAACTTTGGCGAGTATCTGCCCAAGTTCAAAAAGGTCCTGCCCCATGACTATGACAAGATGCTGCGCCTGATTGCCCAGATGGAAGAAAAGGGCGAGGACAGCGAGCAGGCACAGATCGAAGCGTTCTATGCAATGAAGAACGCTGCTAACAAATAAGGGAGGCGCAAACGATGGGAAAACCGACAGGATTTATGGAAATTGCCCGGCAGACCAGCACGGAGCTGCCGCCCGAAGAACGCATTCAGAACTTTAACGAATTTCACATCCCGCTGCCGCAGGATGAACAGCAGGCGCAGGGTGCCCGCTGCATGGATTGCGGCGTACCGTTCTGCCAGGCTGGCATGATGATTGGCGGCATGGCAAGCGGCTGCCCGCTGAACAACCTAATCCCCGAATGGAACGACCTGGTCTACCAGGGCAAGTGGGATCTGGCTGTACATCGCCTGCGCGCCACCAACCGCTTCCCGGAGTTTACCAGCCGGGTATGCCCCGCTCTGTGCGAAGCTGCCTGCACCTGCGGCTACACCACCGGCAGCCCCGTTACCGTGAAGGAGAACGAGCACGCCATTGTAGAATATGGCTATGAATCCGGCCTGCTGACCGCCTGCCCGCCCCCGACCCGCACCGGCAAAACCGTTGCCGTGATAGGTGCCGGCCCTGCCGGCCTTGCGGTTGCCGATTACCTGAACAAGCGCGGCCACAAAGTGACCGTATACGAGCGTGAGGACCGCGTGGGCGGCCTGCTGATGTACGGCATCCCCAACATGAAGCTGGAAAAGCAGGTCATTGACCGCCGCGTGAACATTATGAAGGCCGAGGGCATTGACTTTGTAACCTGCGCCGATGTTGGCGGCAGCACCCCTGCCCAGGATGTGCTGGATGCACACGATGCCGTTGTGCTGGCCTGCGGTGCCAAGCAGGCGCGTGACATCAACGCCCCGGGGCGCGATGCACAGGGGATCTACTTTGCCGTGGATTACCTGACCAGCGTGACCCGCAGCCTGCTGGATTCCGGCTTTTCCGATGGCAAGGCCGTGAGTGCCAAGGACAAAAAGGTGTTGGTCATCGGCGGCGGTGATACCGGCAACGACTGTGTCGGCACCGCCATCCGCCAGGGCTGCGCAAGCGTGACCCAGCTGGAAATGATGCCCTGCCCGCCCACAGAACGCACCGCCGCCAACGCCTGGCCCGAATGGCCCAAGGTGCTGAAAACCGATTACGGCCAGCAGGAAGCCATTGCCGTGTTTGGCAGCGACCCGCGCATTTACCAGACCACGGTCAAAGAGTTCTATAAGGACGAAGCCGGTCAGGTTTGCGGTGCGCTGATTGCCAAGCTGGAAAGCAAAGTGGTGGATGAAGCCACCGGCCGCCGCGCCATGGTGCCCACCGGCGAAGAATTTGCCATCGAGTGCGACCTGGTGCTGATTGCCGCCGGTTTTACCGGCTGCCAGCCCTATGTGGCCGAAGCGTTTGGCGTTGACCTGACCAAGCGCGGCACCGTTGCCGATACTAAGTACGCCACCAACGTGCCCCATGTATTTACCTGCGGCGATATGCGCCGCGGCCAGAGCCTTGTTGTTTGGGCCCTGCGCGAAGGCCGCGATGCCGCCGCCGAGGTGGATAAGAGCCTGATGGGCTACACCAACCTGTAACAAGCCATTTTCTTAACATCCTTTTATAATAGACAGCAGCCCCCGTACCGATGTGCGCACAAAATCATCGGTGCGGGGGCTGCTGCTTTATGATTTTATTATGGCTTCAGGTTATTTATGGCAATACCGCATAATTCTAAGTGCCGATACGGCGAGCGAGGTGCGGCA
>OIBI01000445.1_pt1 | contig 18251 bp, 9 predicted proteins | sample 1580951 | NCBI WGS metagenome assembly OIBI01 (sample SAMEA3882516, study PRJEB24775) | human gut metagenome | biome: human-associated habitat; feature: intestine environment; material: feces | place: Netherlands | collected 2009/2010 | reverse complement strand
TAGGAAAGGCAAAATTTTTTACACTTCTATTACTTCTTTATCACACATAAGCAAAGTCGCAGGGCATGAAGCAGCTGATGTCCGGCGGCGGTGTCATCCTCATCGGCACCCAGCTGATCCCGCTGCTCTCTGGTTTGTTCGGCTAATCAACAAGCGATAGGAGGAAAACCCGCCATTGTTCGATAATATTTTCGCAGCAATCGAAAAATGGATGAGGGAACTTCTTTCCGGCATGGTGGAGTCCAACCTGAGTACGATGTTCACAGCGGTCAACCAACAGACCAGTGAGATCGCTGCTCAGGTCGGGCAGACACCGCAAGGGTGGAACAGCAGTATTTTCAGCATGATCCGCAACATTTCGGATTCGGTGGTGATTCCCATTGCGGGAATCATCATTACGCTGATCCTTTGCTACGAACTGATCTCGATGCTGACGGAACGGAACAATCTGCACGATGTAGACACATGGATGTTCTTCAAGTATTTCGTGAAGATGTGGATCGCGGTCTATCTCGTCAGTCATACGTTCGATATTGCAATGGCGGTATTTGACATTGGGCAGTCGGTGGTAAATTCTTCCTCCGGCATTATCCGTGGCAATACCGCCATTGATATTAGTTCTCTTTCCATGCAGATGCAGGCGGCAATGGCAACAATGGCGATTGGCGAACTGGTGACGCTGGCATTGGAAACCCTTGTTGTAAGCTGGTGTCTGAAAATTCTGTCGGTGGTTATCACAGTGATAATGTACGGCAGAATGATAGAAATATACCTCTACACTTCGCTTGCTCCGATTCCATTTGCAACTATGAGCAACCGTGAATGGGGTCATGTGGGTACGAACTACTTCCGGGGACTGTTCGCTCTGGCATTTCAGGCGTTCTTGATGATGGTCTGCGTGGCAATCTATGCAGCCCTCATCGGCAGCATCCGAGTATCTTCGGATATTCACTCGGCGTTGTTCGGCACGATGGCCTACACGGTGATTCTTTGCTTCTCGCTGCTCAAAACGGGAAGTCTGTCCAAACAGATCTTCGGTAGTCACTAAATCCGGGAAAATCCAATGAAAGAAAAAGACAGCAGACAACGCCGTTTCCCGGCGGCGGTCTAGCTGTTCTGGTGATAAATGGCCTATGTAACGATTCCCAAAGACCTTTCCAAAGTGAAAAACAAGGTCTTTCTGAACCTGACGAAACGCCAGCTAGTGTGTATGGGGTTTGCAGCAGGCATTGGCGTTCCGTTCTATTTTCTTATGCGCGACACGCTGGGAACCAGCAATGCAGCGGCAGGCATGGTGCTCCTGATGCTGCCGGAATTTTTCTTTGCTCTGTACGAGAAAAACGGGATGCACCTTGAAACCATCCTGACGAATTTTATCAGTGTCCGATTCAAACGCCCTGCGGTACGCCGCTATGAGGTCGAAAACCTGTATGAGCGGGAATTGGAAACCGCAGCACCGATCCAGAAGAAAGGAGGCATCCTTGGTAAAAAGTGAACCGAAGAAGAAACCGCAGTTCGGCGGCTTCTTCCAGAGGTTCTTTCGGAAATCCGAAAAGAGCCAGAAGGAACAGCGGTTGACTGTGCAGCGTTCCATTCCATATCTGGAAATGGGGCGCGACGGTATCTGCCGGGTGGAGGAACATCTGTATTCCAAAACCGTCCGATTCTACGACATTAACTACCAGCTGGCGCAGAACGAGGATAAAAATACCATCTTTGAAAGCTGGTGCGACTTCCTGAACTACTTCGATGCCAGCATCCGCTTTCAGTTGTCGTTCATCAACCACAAAAGCGATATGAGCGAGTACAACAAGGTCATCCAGATCGAGCCGCAGCATGACCGGTTTGATGATGTGCGCATGGAATATGCGCAGATGCTGAAACAGCAGCTTGCCAAGGGCAATAACGGTCTGGTTCGCACGAAGTACATCACGTTCAGCATTGAAGCAAAGAGCGTCCGGGAAGCAAAGCCCCGGTTAGAGCGTATCGAAACCGATATTCTCAATAATTTCAAGGTGCTGGGCGTGAAAGCCTACCCGCTGAACGGCGTGGAACGGCTGCAGATCATGTACGAAACCTTTCATCAGGAGGAGCAGCAGAAGTTCGATTTCAGCTATGACCGCATCCTGCAGAGCGGCATGACGACGAAAGACTTCATTGCCCCGACCAGCTTCCTGTTCAAGAGCGGAAAGGACTTTATGATGGGTGACACCTACGGTGCTGCATCCTATCTGAACATCCTTGCCCCGGAACTGACGGATAAGGTGTTGGCCGAGTTTCTGGATATGGACAAAAATCTGGTGGTCAGCATCCATGTGCAGTCGGTAGACCAGTTGAAAGCAATCAAACTGATCAAGGGCAAAATTACCGACCTGGATCGTATGAAAATCGAGGAACAGAAGAAAGCTGTGAGGTCTGGTTATGATATGGAAATTATTCCGAGCGACCTTGCAACTTATGGTGGCGAGGCCAAGAAGATTCTGGATGATCTGCAAAGCCGCAATGAGCGTATGTTCCTTGTTACGGTGCTGTTCCTCAATACGGCCAAGACCAAACAGGAGTTGGATAGTGCTGTGTTTCAGACTGCTGGTATCGCTCAGAAGTTCAACTGTACGCTGAACCGTCTGGATTATTTGCAGGAGCAGGGCCTTATGAGCAGCCTGCCGCTGGCAAATAATCTCGTTCCCATCAAGCGCGCACTGACGACCACTTCCACCGCGATTTTTGTTCCGTTTACGACGCAGGAGCTTTTCATGGAGGGCGATTCCCTCTATTACGGTCTGAACGCGGTATCCAACAACATGATTATGGCAGACCGCAAACAGCTCAAAAACCCGAACGGCCTAATTCTCGGCACACCGGGAAGCGGTAAGTCGTTCAGTGCAAAGCGTGAAATTACAAACGTGTTTTTCACCACAACGGACGATATTATCGTGGCAGACCCGGAAGGCGAATATTATCCACTGGTGGAAGCACTGGGTGGTCAGGTTATCCATATTTCATCCACCAGCCGGGATTACATCAACCCGATGGATATTAACCTGAACTACGCGGACGATGATAACCCCCTGGGCATGAAATCGGACTTTATTCTTTCCCTGTGCGAACTGATTATGGGCGCACGGGATGGCATGGAGCCGGAGGAAAAGTCGGTCATTGACCGCTGCCTGCCACTGGTCTACCAGAAGTATCTGAACGACCCGAAGCCGGAAAATATGCCAACGCTCGGTGATCTGTACGACTGCCTGCGGGAGCAGAAAGAACGGCAGGCGCAGCGTATCGCCACGGCACTGGAAATCTACGTTAATGGTTCGCTGCGGGTGTTCAACCACCAGACCAATGTGGAACTGGATAATCGCATTATCTGTTTTGACATCAAGGAGTTGGGCAAACAGCTGAAAAAACTGGGGATGCTCATCGTTCAGGATCAGGTCTGGAACCGCGTTACCATCAACCGCAACAGCAAAAAGAACACCCGGTACTATATAGACGAGTTCCACCTCCTGCTGAAAGAGGAACAGACCGCTGCATACAGCGTCGAAATCTGGAAGCGGTTCCGAAAATGGGGCGGTGTACCGACAGGAATTACGCAGAACATTAAGGATTTGCTGGCCAGCCGGGAAATCGAGAACATCTTCGAGAACAGCGATTTTATTTATATGCTCAACCAGGCATCCGGCGACCGACAGATCCTTGCAAAGCAGCTGAATATTTCACCGTTCCAGCTGTCGTATGTGACGAACAGCAACGAGGGCGAGGGGCTGCTGTTCTACGGCAATACGATTATCCCGTTCAAGGATAAGTTCGACACTTCGCTGAAACTGTACAGCCTGATGACAACGAAGCCCAATGAGATGGGAAAATATAAGGAGAAAAAAGAAGCATGAACACATCGAATGTTTTTGACCGACTGAGCCGCAAAATTCATCATCACTCTGACATGGAGCCGCACGAAAGCGATTCCGGCCCGCCCTTTGGTGAGGTGGAGCCGCTCAACTTCCACGATGAAGAATCGGTGGTGCATACGGTGCTGGAAGATTTCTATGCCGTTGGCACACTGGCCGATGAACTGACTGACAGCTTTCACATGGAAGCCCGCGGTTATCTTGACCGTGAGGAAGTGGACGCCCGTCTGATCGCCTTTGCCCGGAAGCTGGAACAGGTGCTTGACAAGTGGGAAACCCACGCAGCCCTGATCGCATGACGGTTCCAGCCGGAAGGAGGTGATTTCCATAGCAGACAAAAAGTTTCGGGGCAGAGATAAAATCGTCCAGAAAATGACCAAGGATGGTCTGGTGGATGAAAACCTCCGCACCGGGGAACAGAAGTCCGCAACCGCAGCAGAAAAGCCGGAGCAGGAAGATTCGGCAAAAGAAACTGCGGAAAAGGAAACAGACAAAGAACCTGTCATGGACGAAGAAATCTGTATGGATGCCGAGGATGGGAAAGAGGAACCACCCCGGCATCACAGTACCGCCAAGCAGAGCGCAGACTATTATAAAGCGCATCAGGAGGATGGTAAGCCGAAAGATGCGTCTGCGGAATCGGATGCAGAGCCGCCCACAAAGAAAGGCCGACTTTCTTTTGAGGATGAAAAAGGCGGCATTGTCCGTGGCATGGGGATGGGCGTTAAGAAGGTGGCCAAGAAAGGAGTGGATACCGCCACCGGGTTCGCCCATCAGAAAGTACATCAGGTAGAAAAGGACAATTCCGGTGTGGAAGCTGCTCACAAGTCGGAAGAAGCCGCCGAACGCCTGCACCACTTTGTCAAAGGCAGGAAAAAGCCCAAAGACAAATCTGCCAGAGCAGAGAAAAGAGGTGGCGAGGATCAGAAGTCCAGCCGCCTGAAATTCTCTGAGAGCGAGGGCGGTACTGCAGAAAATGCAGCAGAACCGCCGCTGAAAAAGAAACAGCCCCAGCCACCGCCGACTGCCGCAGGAGGTGAATCAAAAACAGTCGGTGCGAAGTTTTACCAGAAAAAGCAGTATAAGGATGCTTATGCAGCCGCCAAGCGCGGCCAAAAAGCCGGAACTGCCGCCAGCAAGCAGGCAGCAGCGACAACCAACACCATTACGGAAAAAGCAAAGGCGGCGGTGCAGGAGATCGTCGCGCAGAATAAAACCCTGTGGGTCGGTATTGGTGTTGGCATCCTTCTGGTGATGGTCATGCTGGGAGCCTTTTCAAGCTGTGGTGCAGCAATTCAGGGAACAGGCAGTACCTTTGTGGGAACGACATATCCCAGCAAGGATGCCGACATGAAAGGTGCGGAAGAAGATTATCTGGAACTGGAAAAAGAACTGGATAAGCAGATTCGGCAGATGGAATCCACCCATCCGGGCTATGATGAATACCGCTATCAACTTGACGAGATCGGGCATGACCCATATCAGCTTATTTCCCATCTGACTGCGGTCTATGAGCAGTTCACCAGAGGACAGGTCAAGCCTGTTATCAAGGAACTGTTCAAGCAGCAGTATCTCCTGAAAGTGTGGGAAACCATTGAGATTCGCACTCGTATGGAAACCAGAGTAGGGGTTCGGCCAACGATTGATGCTTTTGGAAATGTCAGCATGGAAACCTATACCTATCAGGAAGAAGTGGAGTATGAATACAAAATCCTCAACGTCCTGCTGAAAAATAAAGGCTTCGACACCATCGCGCGGAAGAATATGAACCAGAAGCAGACCGGGCGGTACGATGCCTATAACCTGACCTACGGCAACCGCCCCGAACTGTTCGGTGCAGGCTCCCCGACATACAGCGGCGGCACAACGGGCAGTATCGGCACAGGCGGCGGTACTGGTGGTTCCGGCGGTGGCTTCAAGTATGATATTCCATCGGAAGCATTGTCGGACGAAAAGTTTGCAAAGATGATAAAGGAAGCCGAAAAGTATCTCGGTATGCCGTATGTGTGGGGCGGAAGTTCCCCAAGCACCAGTTTTGACTGCTCCGGCTTTGTCTGCTGGGTCATCAATAACTGCGGCAATGGGTGGAGTGTTGGGCGCACAACGGCCAACGGCCTGCGCGGGAAGTGCAGCTATGTTTCTCCTGCGGATGCGCAGCCCGGCGACCTGATCTTCTTTGAGAAAACCTATAATACCGTTGGCGCGTCGCACGTTGGAATCTATGTCGGCAATGGCATGATGATCCACTGCGGCGACCCCATTTCCTACACCAGCATCAATTCGACCTACTGGCAGAGCCACTTCTTAGGCTTTGGCAGAATCAACTAAGGAGGGACGATGGGCAAAAAATTACAGAAATATCTGGATGAAGCCGAAAAGACAGAACAGCAGATCGCGGAACTGGAGGAACGGCTGAAAACCATCCGGGCAGCACAGAAAAAGGAAGAGGACAGCGAAATCATCCGTGCCATCCGCAGCACCAAGATGGGCGGGCGCGAACTGCTGGCTCTGCTGGACAACATTCAGGCGGGCAATGTGACGTTCCTGACCGCTGTAAACAACGCTTCGGAAGAAGCAGAAACGGAGGAAGCGATTGAAAAAGATGCTTAAACGGCTGGGTGTTGTTATTCCCAGCACAATTCTGACCCTGCTGATGGCGGTGGGCTTTTCGACCCCGGCCTTTGCCTATGTGGATACCACTGAGGTGGCAGAGGAACCTGTGCAGGTAATCGAGGAAGCAGAGCCGACCGAGGAAGAAAAGATTCCGTTCACCATCGCGGGCAACGGTGAGGTGGAGGACAACATGGTGGATGACCCCAGCAAGGAGTTCTTCACGGTCAAGACGAAGGGCGGCAACACGTTCTTTCTGGTGATCGACCGGGCGCGAAACAGCGAAAACGTCTATATGCTCTCGATGATCGATGAGTACGATTTGCAGGAGTTTCTGGATGATGAAGAGCGGAACGGCAAGCAGGAAGAAGAAACGCCTGCGGTAGTTCTGCCCGAAACCAAACCCGAACCTACCCCGGATGTGGAAATCGAAGAACCGAAAGAGGAATCGAGCGGTGGCATGAATAAGATTCTGCTGCTGGTATTCGTGGCGGCACTGGGCGGTGCAGGTGCTTTCTTCTACTTCTACATTTATAAGCCGAAGCCGAAAGAAGAAACGCCGCAGAGTGAAAATCTGGAAACCGACCAGAGCCTTGCGACGGTGAACGAGGATAATCAGTCCGGCAACGAAAATGGCACATAAGAAAACCGTAACATAAGGATGCAGGGGTAGTCGAAAGGCTATCCCTGCTTTTTTCAAAAAGGAGAAAGCGTTGAAATATCTGGTGATTGCTGAAAAGCCGAATGTATCCAGAGCCATAGCCAAGGTGATCGGTGCATACCGACAGGAGGACGGGTATCTGGAGGGTGGGGATTGCGTGGTAAGCTGGTGTCTGGGGCATCTGGCAGAGTATGCAGCCCCGGAACATTACGATGAACGCTATGAAAACTGGCGTTTTGAGGATTTGCCGATTCTCCCTGTTGAGTGGAAACTGCTGGTACACAATACCAAGAAGCCGCAGTTCAATGTTCTGCGCAAACTGCTCCGCAGCAAGAAATTCGATTATGTGGTGAACGCCTGCGACGCAGGACGCGAGGGTGAAGCAATTTTCCGCCGTGTGTATGCTCTTGCCGGAAGCAAACTCCCCATCAGGCGGCTGTGGATCAGCAGCATGGAGGATGCTGCCATCCAGCAGGGCTTTGAAAACCTGAGAGATGGCGCGGCGTATGATAATCTGTTTGCAGCGTCCGAGTGCAGAGCAAAAGCGGATTGGCTGATCGGTATGAATGGAACCCGTGCTTTTACGAAAAAGTACGGCAGAAAACAGACCATTGGCCGTGTGCAGACCCCGACACTGGCGATGCTGGCCGAACGGCAGGCCAAAATCCAGAACTTTGTAAAGGAACCCTATTACAAAGTGGAACTGTCCGGCGCGGGTGTCGTGGCGGTATCGGAACAGATGGCGCAGGAGCAGGATGCCGATACCATGCAGGCTGCCTGCGATGGACAGTGCGCCGTGGTTGGCAGCATCGAGCGCAAGAGGGTAGAAAAGAAGCCCCCGAAACTGTATGACCTGACGACCTTGCAGCGAGAAGCAAACCGCTATTATGGCATGACCGCCAGCCAGACCTTGCAGGCATTGCAGGAACTGTATGAAGAAAAGCTGGTGACATACCCCAGAACAGACAGCCAGTTTGTGACTGAGGATATGCGCAAGACGGTGGAAGCTCTGGTGCTGGCCTTAGATGGCGCGGCGGCAGACGTAAGCTGCGTTATCAACAACAGCAAGGTCACAGACCATCATGCGATCCTGCCGACGATGCAGGGCGCAAAGTGTAATAAGGCAAAGCTGTCCGAAACCAAACAGAAGATTCTTTCGCTTATCATCTGGAAACTGGTGCAGGCTGTGCAGCCGTCGTTCATCTATGAGGATGTGCTGGTAACAGTGTGCTGCCAGGGCAGGAACTTCACGGCAAAATATAAGGATGTTCTGCAGCCCGGTTATACTGCAAAACCTGTTCCGCTTGTGGAGCCGGAAAAGGACAAAGATGTACCGCTTCCGAAAAAGATGGAGCAGGGAATGGTTCTTCCTATGGTACGGGCAGAGAAAAAGCAGGGCTTTACTTCACCGCCGAAAGTCTACACCGAGGATACCCTGCTGTCGGCTATGGAAACAGCAGGCAATAAAGAATTTGAAAAGGACACCGAGAAGAAAGGTCTGGGAACCCCTGCAACGCGCGCCGCAATTCTGGAAAAGCTGGTATCTTCCGGCTATGTGCAGCGCAAGGGCAAGCAGATGATTCCCACGGAGGACGGTGTAGCCGCAATCCACAATATCCCGGACTACCTGAAATCTGCCAGCATGACAGCTGAGTGGGAAAATGACCTGCTGCGGATGGAGCGCGGTGAGATCAAGCCCCATGATTTTATGCAGGGCATCCACGGGCTGCTCGATAAGATGCTGGCTGATCTGCGGCAGATTCCTACCGTCGAGGCGGCTCCCTATCATAATAAGGTAAGCGTAGGAAGCTGCCCGGTCTGTGGCAACCCTGTACATGAGAGCAAACTCAGCTTTTGTTGTGCAGACCGTAGCTGTAAATTCGCCCTTTGGAAAGAAAGCAGATACTTGTCCAACATGAGAAAGACGCTGGACAGGAAGATGGCGGCAGACCTTTTGAAGAAAGGCCGCACCCATGTAAAAGACTTTTATTCCGTGAAAAAAGACAAGATGTTTGCTGCTGACCTTGTGATGCGTGTTGAAGATGGCCGCGCACAGTACAGCCTGGAATTTCCCAAAACACCAATGAAAACGAAAACGTAAAGGAGGTTTGACCCTTGCCACAGATTAACGATATTCGAGAATTGGCGCAGCAGAACGCCCGGTATGTCAGTAACTCGCCACAGGACTGGATGAGTTATCTGAATGTAGCGGCGCGGCTGTACCGCTATTCGTTTACCGATGCGCTCCTGATCCACGCACAGCGGCCCGATGCAACCGCCTGTGCAGAACTGGAACTCTGGAATCAGAAAATGAACCGCTGGGTCAATCGTGGTGCAAAAGGCATCGCGCTTCTGGATGATACCGGACCTCGTACCAAGCTGCGGTATGTGTTCGATATTGCTGACACCCATCTGGTACGCGGTGGAAAAACACCGCTCTTATGGAATCTGGACAGCCACGAGCATGAGCAGACGATCTTAGACCATCTGGCAGATACCTATGGCTTATCCCAGACAGACAGCATGAATGCTGCCCTGCTGGAGCTGGCACAGCAGTTGACCGCCGACAATCTGGATGAAGCGATGGACGGTCTGGCTTATGAGGTGGCGGATACGTTTCTGGAAGAACTGGACGAAGATAACATCCGTGTCCGCTTCCGGGAACTGATGACCAACAGTATCTTCTATACGCTTTCCCGGCGTTGCGGGCAGGAGCCTATGAATGTGCTGGACGATGATGACTTTATCCGCATCGTGGATTTCAACAAGCTGCCGGTGCTGTCGTTCCTTGGCAATGCGGTTTCCGAACAGTGCGAAGCGGTTCTTTTTGACATTGGCCGTGAGATGCGGAAAATTTACAAAAAAGAAATCACGCAGCAGCTTGAAAAATCCGTTGACAGCTTGTATAATACCAATGCGGACTTTAACGCATTAAAGCGTGAAACCAAAGAAGCCACGACCAAAGGAGGACAAGAAAATGGAGTTGACGTATCATCGCAAGGGAGATTACCTGTTCCCGAATCTGGCCGTGAAGGACGAGCCGCAGATCATCGGGAAGTACGGGATGCTGCGCAGGACGTATCTGAAAGAGAACCGCAAGAACTGGTATCAGAGTATGCTGATGAGCGGCAGGCTGAACCAGCATCTGGCGCAGATCGAGGAAGCAGCGGAGAGCCGGGTGGAAACCCTGCTGGACAGCCTGAACGAGAAGTTCCCGGCACCGAGCAAGGAGAAAGACCCGCTGGCATGGGCAGCGCACCAGAACAACCTGACGGCGATGGCCGAGGAGATCGTCTTGAAGGAATTGGTGTACAATTAACCGAAACGACAACGGAACAGGATTTGAGCGAAGCAGAGGAAGAAATTGCCTCTGCTTTTTCTTTTCCCGATCTGCCCACCGTGGAACAGCAGATCCGCGCTATCGAAGCACCGATCCAGGCGCGGTATGCGGATGAAATTGCACTTGATTCCGAAGTGGTCGATGAAATTCTGCGCACGGGCAGCAACCGCAGTAAAGGTCAGCTTCGTCTGATCTACAATTTCATGGTCGAGAAAACCCCGGAAGAATACACGGAGTTCGTGAAAAACGAATATGGTACGGGCGGCAAAGGCTTTGAAATTGGTGGTGCAAAGTATGCGGTCTGGTTCGATGATTTAGGGCTGCGTATTGCAGCAGGCAGCACGGCCAAGGGCGGCACGGTTGTCAATGCGTTTCTTTCGTGGGAGGATATCAGCAATCGTATCCATGAACTGCTCCGGCAGGGCGAGTATGCGCCGCAGGCGGTTCTGGATGCTGCACGGCAGAACGCCTTACAGGAACACGCGCAGACGTTGGCTTATATGGAACGTGATTTGGCAGACGGTGTTGCTGAAGCAGTGTTTCAGGATACAGAAATCTTCCGGGGCGGTTTCCCGGAACTGACGGACAGGCTGGCAGGCTTGCTGGATGATACAGATTTTCTGACTGACCTCAACGAGAGATTGTCTGCGCTGGGGGAAGCCTATGCCGAAGATAAAGATCTGATGCGGATGCACTTTTATAAGCCGGATAAAGTGGCAGCTCTGTTTCAGCAGTTTGCAAAGCCTTATCAAAACTACTCGGCGCGGGATGGCTTTCACTGGAATGAGTACAAACGATTCATCACGGAAGATGAAATCAATGGATATTTCACGCGGGGAAGCAATTACTCGGATAGTCGGCTGGCAATCTATTCGTTCTTTCTGAATCATGAGGACAAAAAAGAACGGGCTGACTTCCTGAAAGAGCATTACGGGATCGGCGGCAGCAGCCATGCACTCTGCGGGGCAGACGATTCTCACGAAGATCACGATGGCAGGGGCATTTCTTTGGAGCGTGGCTCATACGGGAACCCGGATGCAAGCGTTCATCTGAACTGGAATCAGGCCGCAGGCCGAATCGACCAGCTTATCCGTGACAGTGAGTATTTGAAGCCGGCAGACTACTCCCGGATGCCTGCTTATGAGCGCGAGCGGATGGCAATGCGGGTGATGGGATTCTATCACCATCTGCCGAACGACGTGGAGCGGCCTTATCCGCAAGACCTTTACCATGAAGAAGGACGAAAGGCTCTCGTTGAAAAGCTGGAAGCCCCTGAACAGGCGGTGGAACTGCTGGAGCAGATGGACAATGCACTGCTGTCCGTGCCGCTGGATTCGGGAGAATATGAGCGTAAGGCAGAATCCCTCTCTATCCTGCACCAATATGTCGAGGGAACGTACACGATTTTCCCGGAAAAGAAGAGGGCTGTTGAGATTGCGGTTCCTGAACAGGGACAGATGTCCATGTTTGACTTCATGGAGCAGGAGCCGCAAGCGAAAGAGCAGTCAACCGCCGCAGCGGTTGAGGAACCCCCAAAAGATGTGTCCATTGCAGATGAAAAGTCTTCGGAGCAGACGCTGCAGCCCCTGCCACTGGATGCTGCCAACGAGTATAACACTCTGAAAGAGCGCTACCCGGATGCTCTGGTCGGCTATGAGCAGTACGGAAACTTTGAGTTCTACGGCGAGGATGCAAAGCGCGTTTCAGAACTTCTTAGCAGCAAGCTGTTGGAAAAGGAAACCGCACTCGGCAAGGTTAAGGTATCTGGTTTTCCGCGTGAACAGTGGGTTTCGCAGGCAATGAAGCTCTGGAAACAGGGGGAGAGTATCTATCTGTCCGGCCAGCAGGAAGATGGAACCCATGCGCAGACAAAGTATTTCCGCAGAGAGGAATATCTGCCAGTCAATACCATCGTTGAACTGGACGATAGAGAGTTCCGTGTGGATTCGGTCAACTTTGAGCAGGGAACGGTCAGTTTGCAGGACATGACCCTTGCGAAAGAAGCCCGGTATCCAATCTTCCGAACGGAACCGCTGGAGTACATTCGGCATTTGTACGAACAGGCTGATGTGCCGATGGAAGAAGCGGTGGAAATTACGGTCTTTACGGCTCTGCACAATGCAGGTGTAGCCTACGAAGATTTTTCCCCGGAGCAGATGGATGTGATCTATTCGGTGGCAGAATCGGGTGGCGAGTTGGAAGAACTGCTTAACCCTGACTTTCCGCCGGAACAGATGCAGCTGATCGCAGATGTGCAGAACAGAACGGATGCCATCAGCCGTGCGGCGGCAGAGGAAGTCCTTGAACCACTGACCAAGCAACCTATGACCCCGGCAGAGGTCAACCATGCAAGGCGGCAGCACAACCTTCCACTGGACAGTGAAGCAGAAACAGAACAGCCTGTACAGCCCAAACAGGAACCTATGAACTTCCGTATTACGGACGATGATCTCGGCGCAGGAGGGCCGAAAACAAAGTATAAAGCCAATGTGGAAGCCATTCGGGTGCTGCAAACGCTGGATGCAGAGCAGCGGCAGGCCACAGCGGAGGAACAGGAAATCCTTTCTCGGTATGTGGGCTGGGGCGGCATTCCGCAGGCGTTCGATGAAAACAACGCGGAATGGTTGAAAGAGTATGCCGAACTGCAGTCCCTGCTCACGGCAGATGAGTATAAGGAAGCCCGCGCCAGTACCCTGAATGCGTTTTACACTTCCCCTACGGTCATCAAGGCAATGTATGAAGCTCTGGGCAATATGGGATTGTCCAAAGGCAATGTGCTGGAACCGTCCTGCGGTGTCGGCAATTTCATGGGTCTGGTGCCGGTCAGCATGGAAAAGATTCGGATGTACGGTGTGGAGCTGGACAGCATTTCAGGCCGCATTGCACAGCAGTTGTACCAGAAAAACAAGATTGCGGTGCAGGGCTTTGAAACGATGCAGTTCCCGGACAGCTTTTTTGACTGTGTTGTGGGCAACGTACCGTTCGGCAATTACAAAGTACCGGACAAGCGGTATGATCGCCACAATTTCCTCATCCACGATTATTTTATCGCCAAGAGCCTTGACCTTGTGCGTCCGGGCGGTGTGGTAGCAGTGGTAACGTCCAGCGGTACGATGGATAAGAAGGATTCCTCTGTCCGTGAGTACCTTGCCAACCGTGCCGATCTGGTAGGCGCGATTCGTCTGCCGAACAATGCGTTCCAGCGCAATGCCAACACGGGCGTGGTGGCTGACATTCTGTTCCTGCAGAAGCGTGACCGTGCAGCGGTGGAACGGGCTGACTGGGTGGATCTCGGTGAAACGTCGGAGGGATATTCCATCAACCAGTATTTTGCGCAGCATCCTGAAATGGTGCTGGGCGAGATCACCACCGAAAGCACCCAGTACGGTAAGCAGGAAATTACGGTCAAGCCCATCGAGGGAGCAGACCTTGCTAAGCAGTTAAAAGAGGCAGTCGGCAACATCCAGGCTACCATCACGGAGCCGGAAATCTCCGATGATGAGCTGGAAGTGCAGGAAGAACCTATTCCAGCAGACCCCAGCGTGAAGAATTTCAGCTTCACGAACGTGGATGGGCAGATTTACTACCGTGAAAACTCCTTTATGAACAAGGTAGAACTGCCTGCCGTAACTGCAGAGCGGGTGCTGGGCATGATCGCTCTGCGGGAAACCACCCGGAAGCTGTTGGATTGTCAGCTGCATGATGGTTCGGATGCGGAAGTACAGCTTTTACAGAATGAACTGAAACAGCAGTACACTGCATTTAAGGCGCAGTATGGCCTTATCAACAGCACGGCCAACAAGCGGGCATTCCGACAGGACAGCAGCTATTGTCTGCTGGCATCACTGGAAATTCTGGACGAGGAGAAGAATCTCAAACGGCTGGCCGATATTTTTACCAAACGTACCATCCGTAAGCCGGAGCCTGTTACCTCAGTGGACACGCCAAGCGAAGCCCTGGCACTTTCCATTGGAGAAAAAGCAAAGGTGGATGTGCCGTTTATGGTGCAGCTCTGCGGTAAACCGGAACAGGAGATCACGGATGAACTGGCAGGTGCGATTTTCCGAAACCCTGTGACACAGCAGTGGGAAACCTCGGATGAATACCTGTCCGGCAATGTTCGTGAAAAACTGGCCACAGCAGAAACCTTTGTGGCAAACCATGCTGAATATCAAATCAATGTGGATTACCTGAAACGGGTACAGCCCAAGGATTTGGATGCTTCGGAAATTGAAGTGCGGCTTGGTGCAAACTGGGTAAAGCCGGAGTACATCACGCAGTTTATGAAAGAAGTGTTCAAAACACCGAACTACTATGCCGGGATTGACATTAAGGCAACCTATTCCGAAATTTCTGGTGCATGGAACATTTCGGGCAAGTCGCTGGATCGCGGCAATCCGCTTGTCACCAACACTTACGGAACCCTGCGCGTCAACGGCTATAAGCTGCTGGAAGATGCGCTGAATCTCCGCGATACCAAAATCTACGATACGATTCACGATGCGGATGGCGACCATCGTGTGCTGAATAAGCAGGAAACCATGCTTGCACAGCAAGCGCAGGAATCCATTCGGGAAGCGTTTAAGCAGTGGATTTTCAAAGATTTAGATCGCCGTGAGGATTTGTGTGCGACCTATAATCGGATTTTCAATGCGATTCGGCCCCGTGAGTACGATGGCAGTCACATCCGCTTCGAGGGCATGACCCCGGAAATCTCTCTGATGCCGCACCAGAAAAATGCGGTAGCGCACATTCTGTACGGCAACAATACGCTGCTGGCGCATTGCGTGGGCGCAGGCAAGACCTTCCAGATGATTGCTGCCGGCATGGAAAGCCGCAGGCTGGGCCTGTCGCAGAAAAACCTCTATGTGGTACCGAACCACCTCACAGAGCAGTGGGGCGCAGATTTCCTGCGGCTCTATCCCAATGCGAATGTGTTGGTGGCAACGAAGAAGGATTTTGAACCAAGCAATCGAAAGCAGTTCTGCTCCCGCATTGCAACCGGTGATTACGATGCCATCGTGATTGGTCATTCGCAGTTTGAGCGAGTGCCGCTCTCCCCGGAACGGCAGAAAGCCATTGTAGAGCGTCAGATCGACGACATTACGCTGGCTCTGGCCGATGCCCGGAGTGAGGACAGCCGCAGTTTTACGGTCAAGCAGATGGAAAAAACAAAGAAAACGCTGGAAGCAAAGCTGCAAAAGCTGAACGACCAGACGAGAAAGGATGATGTGGTCACATTTGAGGAACTGGGGGTTGACCGCCTGTTTGTGGACGAGTCGCATTTCTATAAAAATATGTTCCTCTACACAAAAATGCGAAATATCGCAGGTATCGCCCAGACCGATGCACAGAAGTCCAGCGATATGTTTGCGAAGTGTCAGTACTTGGACGAACTGACAGGTGGCAAGGGCGTGACCTTTGCAACCGGAACCCCGGTCAGCAACTCGATGGTGGAACTGTACACTATTATGCGGTATCTCCAGTATGACACGCTGCAGAAAATGGGACTGAGCCACTTCGATGATTGGGCGGCATCCTTTGGCGAAACCGTCACGGCAATCGAGCTTTCCCCGGAAGGAACCGGATACCGTGCGAAAACACGTTTTGCCCGGTTCTTCAATCTGCCGGAGCTGATTTCGCTGTTCAAAGAATCCGCAGATGTGCAGACAGCGGATATGCTGAACCTGCCTGTGCCGAAAGCGGAGTACATCAACGAAGTGCTGAAACCGAGCGAGACACAGGAAGAAATGGTGAGTTCCTTTGCAGACCGTGCCGAGGCTGTACGCAACGGTAATGTGAATCCCAGATTCGATAATATGCTCAAGATCACCAACGATGGCCGAAAACTGGCACTCGACCAGAGGCTTATGAACGAGATGTTGCCGGACGAGCCAGAGAGCAAGGTCAATCGCTGTGTGGACAATGCGTTCAAGGTTTGGGAAGAATCTGCGTCGGACAAGGGAACACAGTTGATTTTTTGCGATTTATCGATACCAAAAGCTGATGGTACATTCAACGTCTACGATGATGTGCGGGAGAAGCTGGTGGCGAAAGGTGTTCCCCGTGAAGAAGTGGCGTTCATTCACGAGTATAACACGGAAACCAAAAAGGCTGACCTGTTTGCAAAGGTGCGCGCCGGACAGGTTCGTATCCTGATGGGGTCTACGCCGAAACTTGGCGCAGGAACCAATATTCAGGATCGGCTGATTGCCCTGCATCATCTGGATTGCCCGTGGAAGCCGTCTGACCTAGAACAGCAGGAAGGACGTATTCTCCGGCAGGGAAACCGGAATAAGCAGGTAAAAATCTATCGTTACGTCACTGAAAATACGTTTGATTTGTATATGTGGCAGATTCTGGAAAATAAGCAGAAGTTCATCTCGCAGATCATGACTTCCAAATCGCCTGTCCGTGCCTGCGATGATGTGGATGATACCGCGCTGTCCTATGCCGAAATCAAGGCACTGGCAACGGGCAATCCCTACATCAAGGAAAAGATGGATCTGGATATTCAGGTCAGTAAGCTGAAGCTGCTGAAAGCCAACCACACCAGCCAGATTTATAGTTTGGAATCGGATATTGCGCGTCGCTATCCGCGAGAAATCGCTGCGGCAAAGGGTCAGATCGAAGCCCTGAAAAACGATATGGAAGCGGCAAAACCGCTTCTGGCGCAGGATAAAGACCACTTCGCTATGGAGATCAGTGGTAAGGTGTACACCGAACGCAAGGAAGCGGGTGCGGCCATCATCAAGGCTTGCAAGGCTTTGAAAGCAGCAGGCACCGAGGGCAGAATCGGCAGCTACGGTGCGTTTGAACTGCATTCCCGGTTTGACAACTTCGATAAGGTGTTCCGCCTGTCCATCAAGGGTGCATGGAACTACTCGATGGAAGTCGGCAAAGACCCGCAGGGTAACATTCTGCGCGTTGCCAATGCGCTGGCAGGCATTGAAAGAACGCTGCCGCAGGTGGAACGCAGACTGGAAACCTTGGAACAGCAGTTGGCGCAGGCAAAGGAAGAAGCCAAACGTCCTTTCGCGCAGGAAGCAGAATTGGCTGAAAAATCTGCGCGCCTTGCGGAGCTGAACTCTCTGCTCAACATGGATGAAAAGGGCAGTGAGGATGCGCTGGGCGTGGATGAGGATGCAGCCGAAACGGAAGTGGCAGACAGGCCGCGACAACCTGTGAACTATGCGGGCCGCGTTGCAGAGCGCACTGCGGACAATGTGCGGAAACCCTCTGTGCTGGCACACCTTCATGCAAAGCAGGCAGAGCGCAGTGCAGAACTGCAGAAATCCCAGAAGCGAAAAAGTCACGAAATGGAACTGTAAATAGGATAACCCCGTTAGATCTCTGCAAGGAATTTAACGGGGTATTTTTGAAAAAGGAGGGCATTTGCTGACATTAACACCGATCAATCTGAAAACGGCAAACGCGTTTGTGCAGCAGTATCACCGCCACCATAAGCCGACACGAGGGCATAAGTTCTCCATCGGCGTATCGGAAGATGGTGCTCTGGTGGGCGTTGCCATCTGCGGCAGGCCCGTAGCGCGGAGGCTGGACGATGGCTACACGCTGGAAGTCAACCGCCTGTGTACGGATGGAACGCCGAACGCTTGCAGTATTTTGTATGCGGCGGCATACCGTGCAGCACGGGCCATGGGCTACAACAAAGTTATTACCTACATTCTGGACACGGAGAATGGCAGCTCCCTGAAAGCTGCCGGCTACACCT
>OIBI01000429.1_pt1 | contig 18643 bp, 17 predicted proteins | sample 1580951 | NCBI WGS metagenome assembly OIBI01 (sample SAMEA3882516, study PRJEB24775) | human gut metagenome | biome: human-associated habitat; feature: intestine environment; material: feces | place: Netherlands | collected 2009/2010 | reverse complement strand
CCTCCTGAACGGTATCAGTCAAAATAGCCCTTCTTTGCGAGCAGCTCTGCAAGCAGAACACCGCCGCCTGCTGCGCCGCGCAGCGTGTTGTGGGAAAGGCAAACGAACTTGTAGTCATACTGGGTATCCGGGCGCAGTCTGCCGATGGAAACGGCCATACCATGCTCCAGTTCACGGTCGAGTTTTGCCTGCGGACGGTCTGCTTCCGTAAAGTAGTGCAGGAACTGCTTCGGTGCGCTCGGCAGCTCGAGCTCCTGTGCCGGGCCGCGGAACTCTGTCCAACGGCGGATGATTTCCTCCGGTGAGACCTTCTTTTCCATGGAGACGAACACCGCAGCCGTATGGCCATCGGAAACCGGCACGCGGAAGCACTGTGCCGTGATGGACGGGGTGGTCGCGTTGACAATCTTATCGCCCTCAATGTGGCCCCACAGCTTCAGCGGCTCCTGCTCGCTCTTTTCCTCCTCGCCGCCGATATAGGGGATGACGTTGTCGAGAATATCGGGATACGTTTCAAAGGTTTTGCCGGCGCCGGAGATGGCCTGATATGTGCAGGCGAGCACCTTCGTGACGCCGAGGTCCATCAGGGGGTGAATAGCCGGAACGTAGCTCTGAAGGGAGCAGTTGGACTTTACGGCGATAAAGCCGCGCTTTGTGCCGAGGCGCTTTCTCTGTGCGTTGATGATTTCAATGTGGTCGGCGTTGATCTCCGGAACAACCATCGGCACATCCTCGACGCCGCGGTTTGCGCTGTTGTTGGAGACGACCGGGCACTCCTTTTTCGCATAAGCTTCTTCAAGGGCGCGGATTTCGTCTTTTTTCATATCGACGGCGCAGAATACAAAATCGACCTTGGAGACGACTTCGTCCATATCTGCAACAGCGTCTAAGATGATCATATCCGCCATACTTGTGGGAATGGGCGTTTTCATAGCCCAGCGCTTTTCTACGACGCTTTTATATGTTTTACCGGCGGAGCGGGAAGAGGCCGCAAGCGCGGTCACGTTGAACCACGGGTGGTTTTCAAGGAGCGTTGCAAAACGCTGACCGACCATGCCTGTGCAACCAATGATACCGACATTATACTTTTTCATTTCTTTCACCCGTCCTATTTGCAGGACATCCTTTCAAAAATGATGAAATGTACGCTCAAAAACCAAATTAAGGTCAAATTTCATTTTTGAGCGAAAAAAAACCGGTTGAAATCCGGTCATACATACAATATAATAGAATGTGCACAGGCTTTTACGAAAGTCTCCCTGCGGAAAAGCTCTGATAGCACTCCATCCTATTGCAGATGACAGTTACGGGGCTTTCGCCACAGCAACCAGATCCAAGCGTACCACATGCGCTAGGATCTTCGGCGGTGTGTCCTTTTTCTGCGGGCCGATGCCTGTGGAGGGCCAAAACCCGCGGATACTTTTACAAACCGCGCCTCTATCCTTATTATAATACATGGAATACGGATTGTTGTCAATTTATTTATGAAAAATTCTTAGAATAATCCTGCGTAATTTGGGGGATGCGGCTATTTTAATTCAGATTGGAAGGAATATACTTGGATACGCAAACTTTACAGACAAAAGATTTTGATTTTGAGCTTCCGGAAGAACTTATCGCCCAGACGCCGGTTGAACCGCGTGACGCTTCGCGCCTGATGGTGTTGGACAAAACAACCGGTGAGATCGAGCACAGACATTTTCACGACATCACGGAGTATTTGAATGAGGGCGATTGTCTTGTGCTCAACAATTCCCGCGTTTTGCCTGCGCGTATTTACGGCATTAAAAACGAAACCGGCGCGCACGTTGAATTTTTGCTCCTGAAAAATTGCGGTGATGATGTATGGGAAGCACTTGCAGGTCCGGGCAAGCGTGCAAAGCTCGGCACATCGTTCACGTTCGAGGGCAGCTCCATGACCTGCGAGGTCATCGAAGTGAAGGACGACGGCAACCGCATGATCCGCTTCCATTACGACAAGGGCACGAACTTCTTCACGGAGCTGGATAAGATTGGCCAGATGCCGCTGCCGCCCTATATTAAAGAAAAGCTCAAGGATAAAGAGCGCTACCAGACGGTGTATTCCAAAGAGGAAGGTTCTGCCGCCGCGCCGACGGCCGGTCTGCACTTTACGCCGGAGCTGCTCGATGCAATTCGCTCAAAAGGCGTGAAGGTCGTGTTCGTCACACTGCATGTCGGCCTTGGCACGTTCCGCCCGGTAAGCGTGGATAACATTCTCGACCACAAAATGCATAGCGAGCATTATCACATGCCGAAAGAGACTGCCGACGCCATCAACGAGACGAAGAAAAACGGCGGACGCGTGATCGCTGTCGGCACTACGAGCTGCCGCACGCTTGAATCTGTCGCAAAGAAATGCGGCAAAATTTGTGAGGACGATGACTGGACGGATATTTTCATCTATCCGGGCTTTGAATTTAAGGGCCTTGATGCGCTCATCACGAACTTCCACTTGCCGGAAAGTACGCTCATCATGCTGGTCTCCGCGCTTGCGGGCCGCGAACACATTTTGAATGCGTATAACACTGCCGTCAAGGAGCGCTACCGCTTCTTCAGCTTCGGCGACGCCATGTTCATCAAATAACTTTGAAAGGAATTTTCTTTACATGTACAAGCTTATCAAAAGAGAAAACCACGCGCGGCGCGGCGAGCTCCAAACCGTGCACGGCACGGTGCAGACACCGGCGTTTATGAACGTCGCGACGGCTGCGGCGATTAAGGGTGCGGTTTCTGCTTACGACCTTAAAGATATTAAATGTCAAGTGATGCTCTCCAACACGTACCACCTGCATCTGCGCCCGGGCGATGACGTGGTACGCAAAATGGGCGGCGTACGCAAGTTTACCGGCTGGGACGGCCCTGTACTGACGGACAGCGGCGGATTTCAGGTTTTCTCTCTCGCGAAGCTGCGCAATATCAAAGAAGAAGGCGTGACGTTTGCGTCGCACATCGACGGCCATCGCATCTTCATGGGCCCGGAGGAAAGCATGCGTATTCAGTCCAACCTCGGTTCTACCATCGCCATGGCGTTTGACGAATGCGTGGAAAACCCGGCGGAATACGACTACGCGAAAAATTCCTGCGCACGCACAGCACGCTGGCTGCGCCGCTGCAAGGCGGAGATGAACAGACTGAATGCGCTGCCGGATACGATCAACCCGAACCAAATGCTGTTCGGCATCAACCAGGGTTGCACATACATCGACCTGCGCGTGAACCACATGAAGGAGATTGCGGAATTGGGGCTCGATGGTTATGCCATTGGCGGCCTTGCGGTCGGCGAGCCGGCAGAGGTCATGTATGAAGTGATTGAAGCGGTTGAAGAGCATATGCCGCAGGATAAGATCCGCTACCTGATGGGTGTGGGCACGCCGACAAATATTTTGGAAGCGGTGCACCGCGGCGTTGATCTGTTCGACTGCGTGATGCCGAGCCGCAATGCACGCCATGGTCATGCATTTACAAATGAAGGCGTGCGCAATATGCTCAATGCGAAATACACGCTGGACGATCAACCGATCGACCCGACCTGCGACTGCCCGGTCTGCCGCAAGTTTTCCCGTGCTTATATTCACCACCTTTTCAAAGCGGGGGAGATGCTTGCCATGCGCTTGACGGTTATGCACAATCTTTATTTCTACAACAATTTGATGGAACGCATTCGTAACGCGCTCGATGAAGACCGGTTTGAAGCATTTTATCAGGAGTATTCAGAGAAATTTAACAAAAGAATTTAGAAAATCCTTGCAACCACGAATGGCTTTTGTTATAATGTATAAAGTTAATTTGGTGACGGGTGTATTGACCGCTTTGCAGTCGAACGGAGCGCACCATGAAAGAAAGGAAAGAAAACCATGAATTTGAGTGTTTTAACAACGACAGATGCAGCAGCCGGCGGCAACATGTCCAGCATGCTGATCATGCTCCTTGCTTACGGTGCGATCATCGCGGCTATGTACTTCATCTTCTTCCGCCCGCAGAACAAGAAGAAGAAGAAGGAAGCGGAAATGCGCAAGAACGCACAGGTCGGCGACGAGATCACGACCATCGGCGGCATTTGCGGCAGAATCATCGCTGTAAAGGATGAGACCGACAGCGTTATCATCGAGACCGGCAGCGACCGTGCAAGACTGCGCATCAAGCGTTGGGCGATCGGTAGCGTCGATACCATCCACGAGGAAGACGCGTAAGTTTCACTCTGTTTAAAAGCGAATAGTTTTGAGCCCCTTGGAATAAGTATGAAACAAAACTTATTTCAAGGGGCTTTTTCTATGCTGAATTTTAAGAAGCTGTTTTTGGGTCTCCTGTTTTCCGTGCTGTTTTCGGCTGTGCTGATCGCGGTTTGTGCCTTTATGATTTTAAAGCTCGGCTTTTTGCCGTCCGAGCCTATACTCGGTACGGCTGCGGCGGTGATCGGCGGCATTTCCGTTTTTGCTTCCGCTTTCCTTGCGGCGCGCCTCGCGGGGGAAAAAGGCTTGCTGCACGGCCTTATGCTTGGCACGCTCTATGCAGTTTTCTATGTTGCGATAAGCGTTATGCTGTATGCAAATATGCGGGTTGTACTTCTTGTTATACGGAGCGTAATATTTGTAATATGCAGCGTATGCGGTGGAGTAATGGGTGTGAATAGAGATGAAAAAATCAGATTTTAAGCCATAATTTTGTAGCTGCCAATCAAGGGTATAAGAATGATCTTGCATATTTATTCACAATAACTCACAGCAAAGCGGAACTGTATATTCATAAGTTTACATAAGATTATAGACATAAATTTGTGCAGATGCAAAAATATTCACGGAAGCTCTTGCAAATTTGGCTAAAAAGTATTATAGTATATAAGACAGAAGTGAGGTGGCGTATCATGAAAAACGGCAAATTGGGCTTTATCGGCATAGGAAACATGGCGTCCGCGATTATTGGCGGTATCTTATCTTCCGGCACTTTCCCGGTCGGGGATATTTATATGTACAATCCGCACGCGGAAAAAATGCAGCGCTTTACAGAATCCGGCTGCGTAGCCTGTACTTCTGCCGAAGAAGTTGCCGAGCTTTGTGATACGGTGTTCCTTTGCGTAAAGCCACAGATTTTTCCGGAGGTGCTGCGCGTCATTGCGCCGACCGTTGCGAAGAAGAATGCAGACGACGTTGTCATCGTTTCAATCGCTGCGGGCGTAACGTTTAAGAATTTACAGGACGCGCTCGGCGCAGACCGCCGCTACGTGCGTGCCATGCCGAACACGCCGCTGCTGCTCGGTGAGGGCGCTACGGCGTTGTGCCGGACAAGCAATGTGTCGGAAGAGGATTTTGCGCGCGTGCGTTCCGCTTTCTCCTGCTGCGGTGTCACGCAGGAGATTGACGAAGCGCAGATGAATGCGGTGATTGCGGTCAGCGGCAGCTCGCCTGCGTATTTGTATCTGCTTGCAAAGCTCACTTGTGATTATGCAGCGCAGCAGGGCATTGACCCGAAGACCGCGCTTACACTGTTCTGCCAGACCATGAAAGGCAGCGCCGATATGCTTTTAAACAGCGGCAAAGACCCACAGGCGCTTATGGATATGGTCACGTCAAAGGGCGGCACAACATTTGCTTTGCTGAATGTCTTGAAAGAACAGGGCTTTAATGAGGCGATGATCAGCTCGTTTAAAGCCTGCACGCACCGCGCCGAAGAACTTTCCATGTGAGTGTGCAAGGCATAACACGGCGACGCTTCACATATAGATTGACCATCTTTTACAGGTGGTGAACGAAAATGGAAGCAAAGCCGAAATATGCAAAACCACGTAGCTTATCTGTTTTAATGGCTTTGCGCATTTTGTTCCTGCTTGGCTTTTTGTTCGGTTGCTTATTTGCACGGACATCGCAAATAGCTATGGCGCCGGTTTCCGGCTCTGTGTGGTTTAGGGGGCCGTTTGAAACGGGGACAGACTTTCTGTTTGTGTTTTCCGCATTTTTGTTTGATTCGCTTTTTTATGCATTGCCGATTTTTTTATTTGGCATGACGTTTTTAGGTGTGCTTGTGATTCCCGCTGCGATAATCCTGAAGGGCTTCGCGCTTGGCACGTCGCTTACGGCACTGATTCGGCTTGAGGGTATCGGATCGTATTTTCGGCGGTGCTTTGATTATCTGCCGATGACAATGCTGTGCATCACGGTGCTTTTGCTGCTTGCGGCGGAAGCGCTTTGCACGGCAAGGCGCAGCTGTCGGGTGTTTTACGGAAACGGAGAACCGCTTTCCGTAAAAAACTGCACCGTACGGTTTTTGTTTGCGTTTGCGGCGCTGGTTTTCATTTCGATTTTATACGGTGCATTGCACTTTTTGATTTTGCAAATTTAGATTTTAAAGCAAAGGAGGCCGAAATGAATGAACATGGATGAATACTTCGTGCTGTTTCGCGAGTACATGCTCGTGCAGAAACCGAGTTCCGTAAATACGCGGGATTCTTATCTGCGCGATGTTTCGGCTTTCCTGCGCTACTTGGAGGGTGAAAATATAACATCTCCACTCGAAGTGGAAACGGAGACGGTGGAAGCGTATGTGCAGCATTTGCATAGCTTAAACCGCACAAATTCCACGATCTCCCGCAATATTGCCTCTGTGCGTTGCTTTTATAAGTTTCTCATCCTGCGCGGGGATATGCAGGTGAACCCGGCGAAATCCGTAAAGCTTGAAAAAGAGCCGAAAAAGCTGCCGCAGACGCTGACAAGCGAGGAGATAGACCTGTTGCTTTCCCAGCCGAATGTCACGGAAGCTAAGGGCTGCCGCGATAAAGCGATGCTGGAGCTTCTTTATGCCACCGGTATTCGCGTCAGTGAGCTTATCAACCTCAACGTGCAGGATATCAACCTGCGCACGGGAAAGCTGTTCTGCCGCGGCACCAAGGGCGTGCGCACCATTCCGATTTATGCGAAAGCGGTCGTTGCTGTATCCGATTATCTTTACCGTATGCGCGATCTGATTGTGGACCCGGACAACAGCGGAGATGCGCTGTTTGTCAATCTGAACGGCTCGCGTTTGACGCGCCAGGGTTTCTGGAAAATTATCAAGGCGTATACGGCGGAGGCCGGCATTACGAAGGAGATTACGCCGCACACGCTGCGTCATTCGTTTGCCATGCACCTTTTGCAGGGCGGTGCTTCCGTAAAAGACATTCAAACCATGATGGGACATGCAGATATTTCGTCCACACAGGTATATGTTCATTTATTAGACCTTGATAATCACGTGAAAAGCGTGTATAATGAGTGTCATCCTCGTGCAAAAACGAGTTAATCTAATTCTGGAGTTGATTTTGTGGCATTTTTAGGACTTTTCGGTAATTATGATAAGCCGGGTCCGGGCGTTGACAAAGATGAACCGAAAAAGGCAGCGCCGGTACGTTTTTTTGAGATCTTATGGCGAAAGCTGTCTAAACTGGTGCAGTTGAATCTGACATTTATGATCCCATTTATTGTGGTCATCGCGTTGATGGTGGGCGTATTCCTTTTACCGATTCCGCACTTTCTTTATGTAACGTCGTTCTTCGGTGTGCTTGACCTGTACATTCTGTATGCGGTTACACTGCCGCTCATCCTGCTTTCGCCGTTTACATGCGGCTTAGCGTATGTAACGCGAAACTTCGCAAGGGAAGAGCATGCGTTCGTTTGGTCGGATTTCTGGGACGCTGTGAAAAACAACTGGAAGCCGGCACTTTTGAACGGCGTGATCGTGTATCTCGCATATGTAATCTTGAGCTTCTCAATCTTCTTTTATTCCACACGTGTATCGGACAACTGGATGTTTATGATTCCGCTTGCAGTTTGCTGCATCCTGTCGATTCTAATGCTGTTTGCGCAGTATTACATTCCGGTTATGATCGTCACGTTTGACTTGAAGCTGCGCCACATTTACAGAAACGCGTTTATTTTCTCTATTATGGGCTTATTGCGCAACCTGATGATTACGGTAATCCTTGCGGGTTTGTTCATTGCGTTTTTGTTCTGCCCGGCGGCATTTGCGGTGATCCCGCTGCTGCTCGTAATCATTTTCCTGTGTGCGTTCATCAGCTATCTGACGAGCTTTGCGACGTATTCGTTGCTCGATACGTACCTGATCCAACCGTTCTACAAAAAGGAAGCGGAAGCGAAGGACGCCGAAATTCGCGTAGCCAAAGACGGCGATACGTTCAATTTCGACAATGATGAGTTGGACGACGATGACGATGACAAGCCGCAGTATGTGTACGTGAACGGCCGCTTGATCGACCGTAAGATCATGGAGCAGGAATCTCTGTTCTCGGATAAAACGGATACTTCCGATCATTTACAGTAATTTAAAACAAACATAAAAGCCTCTATCGAACTGAAATCGATAGAGGCTTTCATTTTGCTCAATTTTTATTATTTCTCATTCTTATCAGTCTTTTCACGCATTTTGGAAAGTGGGTTGGCGTTTACGGCTTCCTCCATTTGCTTGCTGGAGGTGTGCGTGTAGATCTCTGTAGTACCGAGATTTTCGTGGCCCAGAATATCCTGCAAAACGCGAATATCCACGTTGCCGTATTGGTACATCAGCGTCGCCGCCGTGTGCCGCAGCTTGTGTACGGAGTATCCCGCGCCGCCAAGCCCAATTTTCGTGAGGTATTTATTGACCATGGCCTGTACGGTCTTAGGACTGATGCGTGTGCCGCGGTTGCTGATGAACAGCGCGTTTTTATCCTTCACGTCGTCCTTTGGGCGCACACGCACGTAGGCATCGATAGAAGCTAAGCATGCGCCATTTAAGTATACGATGCGTTCTTTGCTGCCTTTACCGACGATGCGCAGGGTGGAGTTGTTGTGGATCACGTCGCTCATGTTGATGGAAACAAGCTCGGAAAGGCGCATGCCGCAGTTTAAAAACAGCGTCAAAATGCAGTAGTCACGCTCCTTATCCGACCCGTCCACGGCGTTTAAAAGCTCGCGGCTTTGCTCTAACGTGAGGTAGCGGGGAAGGGTTTTGGCTTTTTTCGGCGGGGTCAGGTTCTCTGTGGGGTTTGAATCCAAAAGGCCCTCGTGCACGGTCAGGTAGTTAAAAAAGCTTTTGAGGCTCGAAGATTTTCGCTGACGCGTGGAGCTCATGTTGCTGCGTCCGTCGGCAGCGTAGTTCATGAATTCAAAAATGTCAATCGTCGTGATGGAACGGATAAATTCAAGGTCAATATCGTCGATTGGGATTTCTTCCATAGGCGTATCTTGTGAAACATATCCGCGAAAATGTTTCATGAAGCGAAAGAATGTCCGCAGGTCAGAGCAGTATTCGTTTACAGTCTTCGGCGCGCGGCCTTTGATGTTGCGGTAATATAAAGCATATTGCCGCACAATCTCCGGCATTTCAGGCAAAATATCCATAACGGGTACACCTCACAAATTTTGAATTTTAAAGCCGCAGCTTGGTGTTCAGCTCCGTTGGCTTCAAAGCTTTCGGGTTTAGCCTAATCGGTACTTGAATTTACTCTTGGATTATCATTATAATTCGGAACGAGACGTATAGATATGCTGCGGTACTTAAACCGACAGCAGAGAAAACGGAGCCGAGGTAATTAAAAACAATATTATTGAGAAACGCACGGATTTCCGCAGTCGAGATTTACAAAGAATCAACGCACACAATCACAATTCATAATGAATGCGTTTATTTAAATAAGCTGAAACCGCAAAACATTGGGTTGGGCTAAAACGGATGATCTCGCAGGTTTTACGAAAATCCGCTTGAAAAGCCAGCTATTCGTAAAATGCTGCTCCCCAAATTATACAAAATATCTATTTTGTATAATTTGGAATTTTTTAGATTCAAGCCCCTTTATATGCTTCCGTGTGAATCTGTTTTGAAATGTGCGTGTTTGGGTGCTTGTACATGAATACACAGGCGTATAGAATTAAGAATTATGCATCAAGCTCCATCAGCGGTAAAATGCCGCCGATGTCAATCATCTGGTTTTGCGTCAGCTCAATGTACTGTACGCAGTGCTTTTCGAGAAACGCACGAATCTCCGCCGCGCACTCTAAAGAATCGAGCTTGCCTGTGAACGCCACCACATTTTTGTCGATCAGGCCACAGCAGCCGCCTAAGAAGCCGTAATCGTAGCCATCCAGAAAAACGTTTTCTTCGTGCACAAGCAACACGTCGATGCCTAAAAACTGCGCCAGTGCGCGAATGCCGAGATCCATCGTGATGATCGCGTCTTTCGCCACAACAGCCGTCGCACAGCGCGTGTAGCCTTGGTTGACATGCCTCATTTTAAGGCCGGCGTCTTCCAGACAGGTGTAAATGTTCGGATCCATAACACCGAGGTTTGCAAGCACCGTGCCGTTCAGGTTTAACATGTTGCAAAGAACGTCTTTCGGATATTTCGGCTCCGGAGTCATGGCAGTCTCCGCTACCTGATAGCCGATATCCGTAAGCTGCTTTTTGAGTGCCTCTTCTCCGCGCAGAACAAACGTGCGTCCCTTATCCAAATGAAACATCTGCATATCTGCATGGTACGCGATCGGATCCGGCAGACGCGTGTCAAACTCCGTTGTGACGCACCGAATACCATGCGCTTTTAAAGCTTCCAAAATCTCCGGATATGCGCCGGAGACCGCCGCTGTCGTGACCTTGCTTTCCGGCAGATTCGGCTTTTCAACAAATCGTTCTTTTACTGCACACATGCGTCAAACGCCTCCCTCACGTTGTGGACGCCGATGAGCTCCACCCCGCTGAATCTTTTTGAATCTATGCTCTTCATGCTGTGGTACGGCAGTACACAGCGCGTGAATCCCAGTCGATATGCTTCCGAAACGCGGGACTCGATATGACTGACCGACCGCAGCTCGCCTGCAAGACCAATCTCGCCGAACACGACGGTATCATCGCGGATTGGCGTATCTTTCAGGCTTGATACGAGTGCCATTGCAACGGCCAGATCGACCGCCGGCTCATCGATGCGCAGGCCGCCGACGACGTTCAAATACGCGTCTAAATTGGAAAAATAAAAACCTGCACGCTTTTCCAGAACGGCCAAAATTAGCGCCATGCGCGCATAATCAAAGCCCGTGGACATGCGGCGCGGCGTACCGAAGCCGCTTGTCGTTGCAAGACCCTGAATCTCCGCGAGCAGCGGACGTGTACCCTCCATTACGGCGGTTACGCATGTGCCGGAAGCATTCGTCGGGCGGCCGGAAAGCATCGCCTGCGAGGGGTTTTCGATCTGCCGCAGCCCCGCTTCCCCCATATCGAATACGCCAATCTCGTTTGTGGAGCCATAGCGGTTTTTTACGGCGCGCAGAATGCGGTACGTCATCTGGCGGTCGCCCTCGAAGTACAGCACGGCGTCCACAATGTGCTCCAACACCTTTGGACCCGCGATGGCGCCGTCTTTGTTGACGTGACCGACGAGAATCGCCGGAATATCGAGCGACTTGGAGCAGCGCATGATCGCGTTCGTGCATTCGCGCACCTGTGTGACGCTGCCGGGCGACGAATTGAGATCGGTAAAGTTCATCGTTTGGATGGAGTCGATCATCACGATATCCGGTTTTTCGGTGCGAATATGCTCCACCACAAGCTGCACGTCCGTTTCCGCCAAAATGCGCAGGTTGGGGCTGGAAACACCGAGACGCCCTGCGCGCAACTTGATTTGCCGTGCAGATTCTTCGCCGGAAACATATAAAATACGCAGCTTTTGCCCGAGGTATTCGCAGATCTGCAAAAGAATGGTTGATTTGCCGATACCCGGGTCGCCGCTGATGAGCACGAGCGAGCCTTTTACAAGGCCGCCGCCAAGCACGCGGTCAAGCTCTGAAAGTCCGGTGTGATAACGATGCTCGTCCTCCGTATCGATCTCTGAAATTGCAAGCGGGCGCGTCAGCAGCGTAGAAGCTGAAGAAGAATACCCGGAAGCGGCGGATTTTGCGGAAACAGTCGTTTTGACGGATTCCTCCATGGTGTTCCACTCGCCGCAATCCGGGCACTTTCCTGCCCACTTTGCGGATTCAAACCCGCAGTTTGAGCAGATGTAGACGATTTTATTTTTAGCCGCCATAACGCGCACCGCCCTTATTTTGTATAATTCTAAGCCTATTTTACCACGGAACAGATGTTTTGTAAAGAGTTATTCCGCTTTGCAAAAGGCGATAATGCCATCCGCAATAGCTGCCGCCAATTTCTTTTGGTAGTTCTCGTCGCACAGCTTTTCAGCTTCTTCCGGGTTTGAGAGGAACCCGCATTCCGCAAACACAGCGGGTACATCTACATGGCTCAAAATATACACGCGGCTTTCTGCCTGCTTGCAGGCGCGCGTGTTATCCGGCTGCACCTGCTCGATGACCGCACGGCGGATGGTTTCGGCAAGGTCGGCGCTTTTAGCATTATTTGCTGAGTAAAACATCTGTGCGCCGCTGTATTGACTTTGCTCAAAAAAGTTTTGATGGATGCTCACAAAAATACAGTTCTCAGTTTCGTTTACGATCTGTGTGCGGTATAAAATATCAGACCGCTTTCGTTCATTTAATGTGCTCAGTGTGGTATCGCCGACGGCGGTGTCCGTTTCGCGAATCATTTTCACGGGGTAGCCCGCAGCTTCGAGCTTTTCCCGCACAAACAGCGCAATGGCAAGGTTTACCGTTTTCTCTTCCGCACCGTTTACGCCTACGGCCCCGCCGTCTTCCCCACCGTGCCCTGCGTCCAGAACGATCACGGGGCGGTTTTCGGTCTGTGCTGCGGCCACAGATACCGCATGTACCGCACCCAAAACAGAGCACACAAAAAATGTCAGAGCACCGAGGAAAAACACCACAGGAGTATACGCGATTTTAAAAGACAAATACCGTTTCAAGCCGCATCACCCATAGATTTTTATGCATTGAAACTACCGGAAATACCCTATAAAAAGTAAAAAGCTGCCCGCCGAAGCGAACAGCTTTTTTTAGTTTTTATGAAATTACTTGAAGAACAGCGGGAGCGGCTCCAGATAGATGATATCCGTACGATCCTTTGCATCGCCCTCGGCGAGCACAGCCGCCTTGCCGACGACGTTACCGCCGATCTCATGCACGAGATCTTCCAACGCGCTCAGCGATTCACCGGTGCTGATGACGTCGTCTACGATGAGAATACGCTTACCCTTCAGCATTGCGCAGTCTTCTTCGGAGAGGTACAGCGTCTGGATGTGGTCGGTCGTGATGGATTTCACCTCGACCTTGATTGGGTTCGTCATGTACGCCTTGATGCCCTTACGTGCAACAACGTACTGACGGCAGCCGATGCGCGCCATCTCGTAAGCCAGCGGAATGCCCTTAGACTCCGCCGTGATGATGATGTCGTGCTCCGGGCACTTTTCCATCAGCGCTTTTGCGGTCTTCTCGGTGATCTCTACATCGCCGAACATAACAAAACCGGCAATATCCAGCGTATCGCTGATCGGGCAGATCGGCAGCTCGCGTTCGCAGCCGGCGATCGTCATCTTATAAACTTCACCCATTGTAAAAACCTACCTTCAAAAATTATCGATTTTCGTTATATGCGGGGAATCAGCCCGGAGGCCACGCCATAGAGCGTCCGCCGAGCAGGTGGAAATGCAGGTGCTTTACGGTCTGTCCGCCGTCTTCGCCGCAGTTGTTGACGATGCGGTAGCCGTTCGTGAGACCTTCTGCCGCCGCAATCTTCTTTGCGACCGTGAAGATATGTGCGACGATCTGCGCGTTTTCTTCCGTAAGGTCATCTGCGGAAGCGATGTGCTCCTTTGGAATCATCAGAATGTGCACCGGTGCCTGCGGGTCGAGGTCGCGGAATGCGAGCATTTTGTCGTCTTCGTAGACCTTCGTGCTCGGAATCTCGCCGTTGGCAATCTTGCAGAAAATGCAGTCCATTTGCCTTTCTCCTTTCTTGAGATTTTATATAGAACGTATAGAGAAAACTTAGATCTGTTCGCTGAGGATCTTTTCAACGGCTGCAAGGGCTTCGTCAATCTTCGTCTGATCCTTGATGCCTGCCATAGCGAAGTCCGGCTTACCGCCGCCGTTGCCGCCGGTAAGCTGTGCAACTGCCTTTACAAGCACGCCGGCTTTGACGCCCTTTGCCTGTGCCGCTTTCGTTGCGGTTGCAGCAAGCGTTGCCTTTCCGTCCAGAACGCCTGCGAGCACGGCTACAATGGCCGTATCGCTCTTTTCGTCGCGGATCTTATCGCACATGGTGCGCAGTGCGTCGCTGCCTGTGCCGGAGAGCATCGCCGTAACGATCTTGACACCCTTAACTTCCACGGCGTTATCCAGAATGGAGCCGAGGTTCATGGATGCAATCTTGGAGCGCATGGATTCGATCTCTCTGTCCTTCTCCTTGAGGTCGGCGTTGACCTGTGCAGCTTTTGCCGGGAGGTCGGACGGGTTATTGACTTTCATCGCAACAGCGGTATCCTTGAGCAGCGTGTTCGTTGCGTAGATCATCTTAATGACGTTGAGACCTGTGACCGCTTCGATACGGCGCACACCGGCTGCAACGGAGGATTCGCTGACGAGCTTGAAGAGACCGAGCTTAGCGGTGGAATCGATATGCGTGCCGCCGCAGAATTCCTTAGAGAATTCGCCTACCGTTACAACGCGCACGACGTCGCCGTATTTTTCGCCGAACAACGCCATAGCACCGAGCTTCTTTGCTTCTTCGATCGGCATTTCGCGGCACTCAACCTTGATGTCTTCGAGGATCTTCTCGTTGACGAGGTTCTCAACCGCGAGCAGTTCTTCGTCCGTCAGGGCGGAGAAGTGCGTGAAGTCGAAACGAACGGTATTCTCGTTGACGAGCTGACCGGCCTGCTCAACATGGTCGCCGAGCACGGAGCGCAGTGCAGCCTGCAGGAGGTGAGCTGCCGTGTGGTTGCGCATGATCGCTCTGCGTCTCTCAACATCTACAACAGCCTCAACGGTGTCGCCTTCGCGGAGGAAGCCTTCCTCCACAACAGCCTTGTGGATAAACACACCCGCTGCATTCTTCGTGGTATCCAGAACGCGAATGGTGCAGGAATCGTTCGTGATGACGCCGGTATCGCCGACCTGACCGCCGCTTTCCGCATAGAAAGAGGTGCGGTCGAGTGTGAACACGATGTCGTCGCCGGTCTCGACAGCTTCAACGCGTGCGCCATCTTTCACGATAGCCGTGACCTTTGCGGTTGCCTTCATACCGGTGTAGCCGACAAATTCGGTCTTTGCAATGTCGTCAAGCACATCGGAGTCGCCTGCCCATGCGTCTGCACCGGCATTCTTGCGGCTTGCACGAGCCGTCTCACGCTGCTGGAGTACCAGTGCGCGGAAGCGGTCTTCGTCAACGCTCATGCCTTTTTCGGAAAGGATTTCCTTGGTCAGGTCAATTGGGAAGCCGAACGTATCGCTGAGCAGGAACGCGTCTTCGCCGGAAAGCACCTTTGCATCGGTGCGGTCGATGATGTCGTTGAGCAGCGCGAAGCCCTTATCAATGGTCTTATAGAAGTTTTCTTCCTCAAACGCGATGACCTTTTTGATCATAGCGCTCTTTTCACGCAGCTCCGGGTAAGCGCATTCGTTCTCGTGAATGACGGTATCTACAACGTCCGCGAGGAACGGGTGGTTGATGCCGAGAAGTCTGCCATGGCGTGCCGCGCGGCGGAGCAGACGGCGGAGCACATAGCCGCGGCCTTCGTTGGACGGCATAACACCATCGCTGATCATAAACGTCGTGCTGCGGATGTGGTCCGTAATGACGCGCAGAGAAACATCGGACTTTTCGTCCGCACCGTACTGCACATTTGCAATGCGGGAGATATGCTTCATGATGTTCTGCACGGTATCGACAAGGAACAGGTTGTCCACGCCTTGCATCACACATGCCAAACGTTCAAGACCCATGCCGGTATCGATGTTCGGGTGGTCAAGCGGCGTGTAGTTGTTGTTGCCGTCATTCTCAAACTGTGTGAAAACGAGGTTCCAAACCTCAACGTAACGGTCGCAGTCGCAACCCACGCCGCAGGTGGGCTTGCCGCAGCCGTACTTTTCGCCGCGGTCAAAATAAATTTCGGAACACGGACCGCACGGACCGGAGCCATGCTCCCAGAAGTTATCCTCTTTGCCCAGGCGGACCATGTGGTCTTCGGGGATGCCGACAGACTTGGTCCAGATATCATAGGCCTCGTCATCGTCCTGATAGACAGAGATATACAGGCGGTCAGCGGGGATTTCCAGCTCTTTGGTCAGGAACTCCCAAGCCCAGGGAATGACCTCTTTCTTGAAATAATCCTGGAAGCTGAAGTTGCCCAGCATTTCAAAGAAGCAGCCATGGCGTGCGGTAATGCCGACGCGCTCAATATCCGGGGTACGGATGCACTTCTGGCAGGTGGTAACACGGTGGCGGGGCGGTTCTTCCTGGCCAAGGAACCACTTTTTCATAGGTGCCATACCGCTGTTGATAAGCAGCAGGCTGGGGTCGTCTTTGGGCACCAGCGGGAAGCTGCCAAGGCGCAGATGGCCTTTGCCTTCAAAATAGTGCAGGTATTTTTCGCGTAATTCGTTAAGTCCTGTCCACTGCATGATCCTGATTCTCCATTTCGTATGCTGAAATAATTGGGATACTGTTTTGCCCCGGGTTTTACCACAGCCGCAAAAAAAAGGAAAAGAAAAACGGCCTTTGCCCCGCCAGACAGCTACAATGCCGTCCAGCACAGGGGCGAAAGCCGTATAACTTCCGTGGTACCACCCAGATTGCAGGCTGTACAGCCTGCCGCTTTGGTGCGCCTTAACGCGGCGCATACGTCCGATTTTTTCGGAAGCTCCGGGGCGGCGCTGCCCTGCCCGCACCGGGTGCCTTGCAGCTTAGCGGCACCCTCTCTGAATGGCTGCGGATAATGGGGCATTGACCCTTTCAACGCTATTTTTCCTTTTACCCTATGATTATATGCCAGCGTTCGGTGCTTGTCAACTGTTTTCTGCCGGTTTTTCTGTTATAGCTGCATCCAGAACGGCAAGGGCATCCGCTACCTGGGCAAACAGGGCGGCGCTGCTGGTTTGGGGCTTTTGCTGGGAATCCTGCAAAACGGTGATGGTATAGTGCGGAGCATCCGCCGGGTAAAAACCGGCAAACCAGTAATGCAGCAGCTCCCTGCCGTCTGCATCAAACTGGCCGGTCTGAGCCGTGCCGGTTTTACCGGCGGCGGTACCGGTATGGGGCTGGGCATCGCCGCCAATGCCGCTGCGGACAACGGTTGCCAGCATACTTTGCAGCACCCGTGCAACCGCCGGGCTGCAGGCCGCTGCGGGCTGCGGCTGCTGCGGAACTTGCGTCCCGCCGGTGATGCTGCTGACAATACAGGGGCTGTGATATACCCCGCCGGAGGCTATGGCATTGAACATGGCCGTTACCTGCAATGGGGTAACGGTCAGCCCGCCCTGCCCGAAGGAAAAGCTTGCCAAACTGCCTGCATTTTGCAGGTCTGCCGTGCTGGGCAGCTCCCCCGCCGCGCTCTTCAGCCCCGGCGCCAGCAGAGCCGGGGTGCCAAGGCCAAAGCTCTGCGCGGCATTCAGAATTGCCTGCCCGCCCAGCAGCTGGCCCAGCGCAATAAAGTAACAGTTACAGCTTTGTTCCAGCGCGCCGCGCAGGTTGACGGTGCCGTGCGCCCGCCCCAGCGCACAGCGGAAGGTTTCCCCCGCCGTCTGGATACTGCCGGTGCAGTCATAGGTGAACCAGTCCAGCCCTTGGGCATAGGCCGCCGCAGCCAGCACCACCTTGAACACCGAACCCGCGCTGAAAGCGGACAGACTGCGGTTAATGAGGGAGGTATCATCGGCGCGGATGCTGGCGGCGATATCATCGGGGTCAAATTCCGGCATACTGGTGCTGGCCAAAATTTGCCCATTGCCCACCTGCATGACGATGATGCAGCCTTTGCTCATATTTTGGGCGGCAATCGCTTCGCAGGCACGCTGAATGTTGGCATCCAGCGTGAGGGTAATGGCTGTGTTGGTACCGCGGGCGGTGGTTTGCACCTGCGGCGTGGTGCCCGCCAACAGATCCCCGCGGGCAGTGGTGGTGCAAAGCACGGCCTGGGCGTCCCCCGCCGCGGCCAAAAGATCATCATAGGCCTTTTCCAGCCCGGTCATACCGTGGCCGTCCCCATCCAGGTAGCCGATCAGGTGACGGGCGATGGGGGTTGGCAGATAGCGCCGGGCATCCGCCACCATGAACACGCCGTTTGCGGACAGATCATCTTCCACTTCAATCAAAAACGGGGTGATGCTGTTGCGGCGGGCATACAGCTGGGCCTGCTGGGCAAACGGCACAAAGGGAAACAGTGTGGCATAGCTGGAATCCCCCGGTATGCAGAGCGCGTACCACCGCGGAGTAACGCCGGTTAGGGGGCGGCCTATCCTATCATAAAAATTGCCGCGCCGGATGGGGAGCACGGTTTCGCTGACGGTCTGTGCCGCCGCGCTGGCGGCATAGCTTTGGTCCGCCGCGATCCAGAACACCCGGCAGAGCACCAGCATCCCTGCACAGAGCATGGCGGTGCAGAGGACAGCAAGGCGGCGGATGCTCATGGGCGTGGTTTCTCCTTTCCTAAGGCAATACCGCATAATTCTAAGTGCCGATACGGCGAGCGAGGTGCGGC
>OIBI01000426.1_pt1 | contig 18921 bp, 19 predicted proteins | sample 1580951 | NCBI WGS metagenome assembly OIBI01 (sample SAMEA3882516, study PRJEB24775) | human gut metagenome | biome: human-associated habitat; feature: intestine environment; material: feces | place: Netherlands | collected 2009/2010 | reverse complement strand
CCTGGTGCATTCATGGATCGCTCTGTCTTTGAGGGTGACCCGCACAGCGTCATTGAGGGTATGCTGATTGGCGGCTATGCTATTGGTGCCAATCATGGCGTGGTGTATATCCGTGCCGAATATCCCATCGCCGTGGAACGTTTGCAGGCGGCTCTGGAAATGGCTAGAGAAGAAGGTGTTCTGGGCAAGGATATTTTCGGTTCTGGATTTGATTTTGATATTGAGATCCGTATTGGTGCTGGCGCATTCGTCTGTGGTGAGGAAACTGCTCTGATGGCCTCTGTAGAAGGTCAGCGTGGTGAGCCTCGTCAGAAGCCGCCGTTCCCATTCCAAAGTGGTCTATTTGGCAAACCGACCATTATCAACAACGTGGAGACGCTGGCGACGGTGCCTGCGATTATGCTGCAGGGTGCTGACTGGTTCCGTCAGTTTGGTACGGAAAAGAGTCCTGGCACCAAGGTGTTTGCTCTGTCTGGCAACATTGTAAACACCGGCCTGGTGGAGGTCCCCATGGGCACTCCTTTGTCCGAAGTGATCTATTCCATCGGTGGCGGCATCCCCAACGGGAAAAAGTTCAAATCTGCGCAGACGGGTGGACCCTCCGGTGGCTGTATCACGGCGGAGAACATCAATACGCCGCTGGATTATGAGTCCTTGGCTGCACTGGGCTCTATCGTCGGTTCCGGTGGCCTGATCGTCATGGATGAAGATACCTGCATGGTCGATACTGCCCGGTTCTACCTGGATTTCATTCAAGAAGAGTCTTGCGGTAAATGTACTGCCTGTCGGATCGGTACCAAGCGGATGCTGGAGATCCTGAATCGTATTACTACCGGTGAGGGCAAGCCCGGAGACATCGAAACGCTGGAACATCTGGGCGGTATCATCAAAGACACGGCTATGTGCGGTTTAGGTCAGACGGCTCCCAACCCAGTCCTATCCACTATTAAGTACTTCCGTTCGGAGTACGAGGAGCACATTGTAGAGAAGAAATGTTCTGCTGGCGTCTGTGGCGATATCGTTTCTAGCCCCTGCGAGAATACATGTCCTGCAGGTATCAACATCCCCGGCTATATGAGTCTGATTGCTACCGGCGACTATATGGGTGCTGCCCGTATTATGTTGCGGGATAACCCCCTGTCTGGTATTTGCGGACGTGTTTGTACACATCCCTGTGAGAGCCGATGCCGGAGAGGTAGCGTAGATGAAGCTATGAATATCTGCGAGCTGAAGCGTTTTGCAACAGACTGGGCCTACGCACAGGGCTTCCCCTACGACGAGGATCTGAAGCCACAGGCCGATATTGACAAGCGCGTAGCCATTATTGGTGCTGGTCCTTCCGGCTTAACCTGTGGTTATTATTTGGCTCGTCTGGGCTATCACGTTGATATCTACGAAGCAGAGCGGCGTGCTGGCGGTGTGATGACCTACGGCATCCCTGACTATCGTCTGCCTCTGAATATTCTAGAGCGTGAAATCGGCACCATCGAACGTGCTGGCGTGAACATCATCCTGAACACCAAAATCGGTGTGGATGTGTCCTTCCGCTCTCTGCAGAAGAATTACGACGCGATCTTTATTGCCATTGGTGCACAGAAGACCTTGCGTTTGGGCATCCCCGGCGAGGATCTAGAAGGTGTATATCATGGCTTGGACTTCCTGAAGCGCCATTTCCTGAAACACGATTTGGACTTCACTGGCAAGCGTGTGGCTGTCATTGGCGGCGGCAACACCGCCATCGACTCCGCTCGTACTGCCATCCGTCTGGGGGCCAGCGAAGTGGTCATCCTGTATCGTCGTACCATCGAGGATATGCCTGCTGATAAGGTCGAGATCAAGGACGCTATTGAAGAGGGCGTCAAGATTCGCACCCTGGTCAATCCCACTGATTTTGTGGGCATCGGCGGAAAGCTTAACAGCATCTGCATCATGAAGCAGAAATTGGGTCAGTTCGACAGTTCCGGCCGCCGGAAGGCCGTTGCCAGCGGAGAAACTTACGTCGAGGAATTTGATGTGGCTATTCCGGCCATCTCTCAGACACCGGACACTAAGTTTATCAAGGGCACCATTCAGCTCAATGGTGACCGGGTGGTGGCTGATCACTACACGCAGGCAACTTCTATGCCGGGTGTTTTCGTTGGCGGTGACGCACACCGCGGCCCTGAGGATATCGTTAATGCAGTCCATGAGGCTAAAGTGGCCGCTTCCGGTATTGACAAGTACCTGGGCGGCTCCGGCGAACTCTTCAAAGGATTTGACCAGGAGATCACCGATTATCACATCGAGGTCGATATAGTGCCCCACGACCGCTTCCTGACCAGACAGATCGAGGCGGAAAAAGCAGTTGGCAGCTTCTGCGAACGTAACCTTGGTATGCACGAGCTGGATGCCCGTGCTGAGGCCAGCCGCTGCCTGCGCTGTGACAGGAGGTAAGTAATGGCTGATATTAAACTCACGATCAACGGCAAAGAATGTGTCGCCCCCGCCGGCAGCACTATCCTGCAAGCAGCGGAGCTGAATGGCATCCACATTCCCAAGCTGTGCTATTTAGAGGGCATCCATCAGTATGGTGCCTGCCGCATCTGTGTGGTAGAGCAGATTAGCCCTCCTGCTAAGAATCTCCAGGCTTCCTGTATGGTGGAGGCCCGGAATGGCATGGTCATTGATACTAACAATGCCAAGGTCCAGGAAGCACGCAAAACTATGTATGAGCTGTTGCTCTCTAACCACGATAAGAAGTGCCTGACCTGCGCCCGGAACCAGGACTGTGAGTTCCAGGCTTTGGGCCGGGAGCTGGGTGTAGAGGATTCCCCTTATGAAGGGGAGCGTGATTTGCGCCCCATCGATGTCAGTGAGTCTATCACCCGTGACCCCAATAAGTGTATTCTTTGTCGCCGTTGCGTCAGTGTTTGCAACAAAGTGCAGACCACGTCGATTCTCACGGCAGAGAACCGTGGATTCCAGACTGTCATCACTCCTGCGTTTGGTTTGCCCATTGGCAACACCGCCTGCACCTATTGCGGCCAGTGCGTGATCGTCTGCCCGGTGGGTGCGCTGAAAGAAACCAGCCATCGGGACCGTGTCCTGAAAGCCATCAACGATCCCAACAAGCACGTTGTAGTCCAACCAGCTCCCGCTGTTCGCGTTGGCATCGGTGAATGTTTTGGTTTGCCCGCCGGTTACAGTGAGACGGGGAAATTGGCTGCTGCTCTGCACCGCATGGGTTTTGACGATGTGTTCGACACCAACTGGGGCGCAGACCTGACTATCATGGAAGAAGGGACAGAGTTCTTAGAGCGCTTCCAGGCTGTTATCAATGGCGGTGTGGCAACATTGCCAATGATTACTTCCTGCTCTCCAGGCTGGATCCAGTTCATCGAGCATAATTATCCTGAGCATCTGGACAACCTGTCCACCTGTAAGTCTCCTCACGAGATGTTTGGTGCTGTGGTAAAAAGCTACTATGCCAAGAAGCTAGGCAAGAAGCCAGAGGACATGTATGTTGTTTCCATCATGCCCTGTACCGCTAAGAAGACGGAGTGTGCCCGACCCGAACTGAGCAATGATGGTGTACCCAACGTTGATGCAGTCCTGACCACTCGCGAGCTGGGTGATATGGTCAAGGCCATGGGCATCAACTTCCACGGCCTGCCGGAGGAGAGCTTTGATGATCCTATGGGCTTCTCTACTGGCGCAGCGGATATTTTCGGTGTGACTGGTGGTGTGATGGAAGCTGCACTGCGGACTGTGTATGAGATCATCACTGGTCGGGAATTGCCCTTCCCCAACCTGCACGTTTCTCCTATTGTGGGTCTGGAAGAAATCAAGGAAGCAACGATCAAGCTGGAGAATGTAAAGCCGGAGTGGAGAGCTGCGGAAGGCTTTGAGGTGAAAATCGCTGTCACCAGTGGTTTTGCTGGTGCCCGGAAGCTGATGGACCAGATTAGAAATGGTACCTCCCCCTATCACTTCATTGAGGTCATGGGATGTCCCGGCGGGTGCATCACCGGCGGCGGTCAGCCCCGTCCTCAGGAGAACATCGAGATTGTTCGCCAGAAGCGCATGGAAGCCCTCTATGGGGAAGATGAGCGCAAGACGGTTCGTAAGTCTCATGAAAATCAGTCTCTGATGCACTTCTATAAAGAGTGGGGCGGTCCTGGCTGTCATGCCTCCCATGAGTACCTGCACACGCACTATGTTAAGCGCGGCAAGTACAATGAACTGACCAACGAAAATTTCGTAGTCGATAAGTAACTCTTATCTATTCAATTCCTGTGCGGCGTCGCTGAAACTGCGACGCCGTACTTTTTACAGAAAAGCGTGAAAAAATCACGGCTGCACTTATTCGCAGTCGTGATTTTTTTCAGCATTTTCTTGCTCTATTTCTCGAAGCAGTTTTTTATCTGCTTTAGAGGAAAGATCTAATTTTTCATACATATCCGGCCGACGTTCCTTGGTCCGGCGAAGCGCCTGCTTGCGCCGCCATTTGGCGATGTTGGCGTGATGGCCGGAAAGCAGGATCGGGGGAACGTGGCGGTCATGCCATACCTCTGGGCGAGAGTACTGGGGATATTCCAGCAGACCATCCCAGTGACTTTCATCAGTAAAGCACTCTGCATCAGACAGGACACCGGGAACCAAGCGGCATACAGCATCTGTCAGGGCCATAGCAGGAATTTCTCCACCAGTCAAGACAAAATCTCCCATAGAGATTTCTTCGTCAACACACTCATCGATAAAACGCTGGTCAATTCCCTCATAGTGGCCACAAACTAAAATCAGTGTTTTGTAGTCCTGTTGGAGGCGTTTAGCATCTATCTGCTTAAATACTTTTCCGGCAGGGGAGAGGTAGATCGTATGGAGCTGCTCTCCGGCTTCGTCACACAGGTGCTTCCAGCATTGATAAAGGGGATCAGCCTGCATGACAGCTCCGTGGCCGCCGCCATAAGGATAGTTATCGACCTGCTTCTGTTTGTTTAGAGTGTAATCCCGAATCTGATGGCAGTCAATCCGAATAATATTCCGTTCTTGAGCGCGGCCCAAAATAGATTCACACAGCATATCGCCAACGACATCAGGGAAGAGCGTCATAATATGAATATGGTAGCGAAACTCCATAAGCATCACATCCCTTCGATCAGGTGGACCAAGAGATAGCCCTCGTCCACATTTGTCTCTACGATAAATTCTGAAACAGCAGGGATCATATATTCCCGCTTTGTCCCTTTTACTATATAGACGTTGTTTGCCGGAGGCGTTAACACATCAGAGATGGTTCCAAGCACCTCTCCACTGTCCGCATCCCGGACTTCCAGACCATAGAGGTCTGCCAGAAAAAACGAACCTTCTTCTAGCGTAGCATCTTCTCGGTCGATGGAGACAACTTTATTTTTCAGTCTCATGGCTTCGTTAATATCATCTACGCCGTCCAATTTCATCAGCACAGCATTTTTGTGGACTCGTGCAGAACGAATGTGGATCGGTTTTCCGTCCAGATAAAGCGTCTTAAAATTCAATAGAAAATCTGGGTCATCTGCCCAAGGCATAATCTTGACTTCTCCGGCAATACCGTGTGTATTGACGATTTTGCCTGCTTCTAAATAACGGTGTTTCATGGGAATACCTCCTCGTATAGAGTGGAAAAAATGGCGGACGCCATAAGCGCCGCCATTCTTCAGTCCATAATTTCGACGGAAACCTTTTTGCCCTGGCGCTGGGCCACAGAGCGCATCAGCGTGCGGATTTCCTTGGCGATCCGACCTTGCCGACCGATCACCTTTCCCATGTCACTGGGATCGACCCGGAGCTCAAGCACAACATTACCGTCCGTTTCCGTCTCCTGTACGTCCACGGCCTGGGGGTGTTCCACCAGATTTTGGGCGATATAAGTGAGCAAGTCCTTCATGTGCCCTCCAAATCAGATGGCGCTTGCCTTTTTCAGCAGAGCCTTCACGGTCTCAGTGGGCTGAGCGCCGGTCTTGATCCAAGCCTGAGCACGCTCGGCATCCACCTTGATAGCAGCGGGCTCCTGCAGGGGATCGTAAGTGCCGATCTCCTCGATGAAGCGGCCGTTACGGGGATAACGAGAGTCTGCAACCACGATACGATAGAAGGGGTTCTTCTTGGAGCCCATTCTGCGAAGTCTGATCTTAACCATGTCCTTTCACCTCCAAATGTAATACGTTCATATCTATGGAACCGCTCGTGGCGGGTACCAACAAAACCATTAAAAAGGTAAGCCTGGCATTCCTCCGGGGAGCTTGCCAAATTTTCCTTTTCGGCGCTTACCAGTGAGCTTTGACATCTGCTTAGTCATTTGTTGCATCATGCCGAACTCTTTGAGTAGCCGGTTCACATCTACGACCTGTAAGCCACAGCCAGCGGCAATGCGCTTTTTCCGGCTACTGTTCAAAATCGCAGGATTTTCCCGTTCCTGGGGTGTCATCGATAGGATGATTGCTTCCGTGCGGGAGAGGACCTTTTCGTTGATCGTAGCACCCTCCAGCGCCTTGGTGTTTAGGCCAGGCATCATACCCAGGAGTTCATCCATGGAGCCCATGCCTTTTACTTGTACCAGCTGATCATAGTAATCTTGCAGGGTAAAACGGTTTTTCTTGAGTTTTTCCGCTAGCTCTTGGGCTTTTTGCATATCAAACTGCTGCTCTGCTTTTTCAATCAGTGTCAGCACGTCGCCCATACCCAAAATACGGGAAGCCATACGGTCCGGATGAAATACTTCAATGTTATCTAACTTTTCGCCCATGCCCACGAACTTGATAGGCTTTCCGGTCACAGCTTTGATCGATAGAGCTGCACCGCCGCGGGCGTCGCCGTCCAGCTTGGTCAAGACAACACCGTCGATGTCTAGGGCATCGTCAAACGCTTTGGCCGCATTGACAGCATCCTGGCCGATCATCGCGTCCACGACCAGCAGGATCTCATTGGGGTGGACAGTTTCCTTGATGTTCTGTAGCTCTTCCATCAGCGCTTCATCCACGTGAAGACGGCCAGCTGTATCCAGAAAAACCATATCGTTGCCATGTTTTTTGGCATGCTCAATGGCTGCCTGTGCAATCACAACAGGATTTTCCTGGCCCATTTGGAACACAGGGATATCTAGCTGCTTTCCCACGACCTCTAGCTGCTGAATAGCAGCGGGACGGTAAATATCACAGGCCACAAGCAAAGGACGCTTCCCATTCTGCTTCCGCATCAGCCCTGCTAACTTAGCTGCGTTGGTGGTTTTACCAGCGCCCTGCAAGCCAACCATCATGACAACCGTAGGTGGCTGGGAAGCAATCGTAATCTTGGTGCTGTCACCTCCCATTAAGTTGATGAGCTCCTGGTTAACGATTTTAACGATTGCCTGTGCAGGGGTCAGGCTTTCTAAGACTTCTGCGCCAACTGCTTTTTCTGTGACACCTTTGATAAAGTCCTTGACGACTTTGTAGCTAACGTCTGCTTCCAACAGAGCCAAGCGAATCTCACGCATGGCCTCTTTGACATCGGATTCCGTCAGACGGCCCTTATTCCGCAGCTTTTTGAACGCGGAGGAGAGTTTTTCAGTTAATCCTTCAAATGCCATTGGAAGTTCACTCCCTCTCCATGTCATTTATGACCGTTGTCATCTGCTGCATCAGGTCGTCCAGGTCATTGTCGGAAAAGCGCTCTTCATTCAATTCCTGAATCTGCTGACACAAATCACGCAAGGAAGACAGTGCAGCCCTAGTGCGGTGGTATCGCTGGATCAGACCTGTTTTTTCCTCAATATCTTCTAAGGCTCGTTCGGCCCGCACGATAATATCTCTTACGCCCTGACGGGTGATGTCGTAGTTTTCTGCAATCTCGGAAAGAGAGAGGTCATCATTATAATACAGGTCATAGAATTCCTTTTGGCGGGGCGTCAGGAGATCGCCATAGAAATCGTAAAGCATAGCCATGCGGTACGCTTGACTTTTCATGGACGAGCCCTCCTTTCGCACCACTGTAAAGCTTATTTCCTTTACAGCGGATTTATCTTACCCTATATGACTGATTTTGTCAAGGGGGATTTGCATGAAATTCCATGGAATGGGACAAGATTTTCTGGGAAGAACAGTTGTCCTTTACAATTCCCTAAATCGTGTTAGAATGTTAGAATATACTTGTGTCCTATTTTTAATGGGTGCGCCACACCTATTTACAAACCAAAGGTAAGGAGGGCAGGCTATGCTCCCAATGAAAGAAATCTCTCTGGCCCCTGGTGTGACACTTCGGACGGTCCAGACCCAAAAATTCAAAACCTCTATACTGGGTGTTACGTTTTTAGAGCCCTTGTCCGAAAAGACAGCTGCGCTGAACGCATTGCTTCCCTGGGTCCTGCAGCGAGGTACCCAAGCGCATCCAGATATGGAATCACTCTCTGCTGCGACGGACGATTTATACGGCGGAACCATTTCTCCTGTTCTGCGAAAAAAAGGAGAGGTCCAGTGCGTTGGTTTCTTGGCTAGCTTCCTGGACGATGCCTTTGTTCCGGCGGGGACTTATATTTTAGAGCCCGCTGCCCAGCTATTGGGGGAGATGGTCCTTTCGCCTGCCGGAGACGGCGTCTCTTTTCTGCCGGACTATGTATCCAGTGAGCAGGAAAATTTGATCGACCGTATCCGTAGCCAGGTCAATGATAAACTGCAATATTCCCTTTCCCGTTTGCAGGAGCAGATGTGCCAGGGCGAAGCATATGGCTTGGGTAAGATGGGAACAGAAGAGCAAGCAAAGTCCATTACAGGCCAGAGATTATTTGCTCGCTACCAGGAACTGTTGGAAACTGCACCGATCTATCTGTATTATTGCGGCTCTGCCGACTCAAATCGCGTTGAAGCTGCTTTTCGTGCTGCATTTTCCGGATTGCCAAAGACAGAGCGTCGTCCGATCCCGCAGACGGCAGTGAGAAATACACCAGAAGGTCCTGTCCGTCGGTTCCAGGACCAGATGGAGGTCAACCAAGGAAAGCTGATCCTAGGTTTCCGGACCGGTGGTAGCTTCCTCTCGCAGCAAAAGGTCGCGCAAGCTATGCTGTTCAACGCAGTGTACGGCGGCACGACCAACGCAAAATTATTCTTAAATGTTCGCGAGGCGCTGTCTCTTTGCTATTTTGCCAACAGCGCGTTGGTCCAGAATAAAGGCGTGCTTCATGTCTATTCCGGTGTGGAGTTTGCAAATTTCCAACGCGCAGAGGATGAGATCCTTGCCCAGCTCAAAGCCTGCCAAAACGGTCAAATTGACCAGGGAGAACTGGAAGCCGCTCGCCGCTCGATGATAAGCAACCTGCGGACAACACAGGATTCCCAAGGTCGCTTAGAGGAGTATTGGCTCAACCGTTTTGTGACGGGGACGAGCTTTGCGCCGGAAGAACTGGAAGCAGCCTTGGCCCAAGTCACTTTAGACCAAGTGATTCAGACAGCGCAAGGCGTCCAGTTAGACAGCGTATACACCCTACGGAATAAGGAGGGCTGAACCATGATCCGACATGAGTATAGCCGCATTGCGGAAACCATGTATGAAGATAGGTTAGAAAACGGACTTGGTGTGTTCGTTTTTTCAAAGCCTGAGTTTAGAAAAAGCTATGCTTTTTTTGCCACTCGATACGGTGGCATGGACACACGTTTTCAGTTAGACGGGCAGTGGTTGGATACTCCTATGGGCATTGCACATTATTTGGAACACAAAATGTTCGATATGCCAGGCGGAGGAAATGCGCTGCAAACCTTGTCAGCGACCGGGGCATCGCCGAATGCGTTCACCAGCACAGCCATTACAGGCTATCATTTTGAGTGTACCGAAGGCTTCTGGGAAAATCTTCGGACTCTGCTTAGCTTCGTTTCGGTGCCTTACTTTACCAAAGAGAGTGTGGAGAAAGAGCAGGGGATCATCGGGCAGGAGATCCGCATGATCGAAGACCGCCCTGGCTGGCAAGCATACCATCGGCTCCTGGAAGCCCTGTACGAACATCACCCCGTGCGAAACTCTGTGGCTGGTTCTGTAGAGTCTATTGCACAGATCACGGCAGAAACGCTGTACCATTGTCACGAAGCATTTTATACCCCGTCTAATATGGTCCTCTGTGTAGCAGGCAACGTAGATCCTGAGCAGGTTTGTGCCATGGCTAGAGAGATTCTCCCTAAAGAGGCTAAACCTGCCATTCCCAGAGATCACGGGAGCAACGAACCGAGTCAAGTCTATTGCCAAGAAGATGTGCTTACCATGGAGGTGGCTGCTCCTTTACTACAAATAGGAGTCAAGCTCCAAGCAGCTCATGACGGTCCTGCGCAGTTGCGGCAACGTTTGTTGGGAGATCTGACTTGTGATGCACTGGTCGGCAGTTCCAGTCCCCTGTATAATAAGCTGTATGCAGAGGGGCTCATCAATGGCAGCTTCTATATGGGTTATGTAGACTACCCTGGCTGTGCATTTTTAATGGCTGGAGGCGAGAGCAAAGACCCAACTGCTGTTCGGGATGCTATTCTGGAAGAAGCTGCACGACTGGCAAAGGACGGCATCGATGAAGCTATGTTCCAACGGCTGAAAAAATCGGCCTACGGTGCCTACGTTCGCAGTTTGAACTCGTTTGAAACTCTCTGCGTAGAGCAGGCGCAAGGCTACTTTGCTAATCAAGATCCCTGGACCTTTCCGGAGATATACGACGCTCTGACTGCGCAGGAAGCAGCCGCATTCCTAGCCCAGTGGGTCAAGCCAGAGCAGACTGCTCTTGTCGTGATTCGTCCGGAGGGGACAAAATGAACACCGTAACTTTTCCAGGATTGGGATTGACATTGCATCTGAACCGCGTTGCATTTTCCATTGGTGATTTTCATGTTTATTGGTACGGCATCATTATTGCCTTCGGATTTTTTCTTGGGGTAAGTTTTTGCTGCGCCAACGCCAAAAAATTTGGAATGAAACCGGATGATATTTTAGATCTTATCCTCTTTGTCGCCCCCGGCGGTATCATCGGAGCAAGACTTTATTATATCATTTTTAACCACACGTTGTATTTGGATGCCAATGGCAAGCTGGATCTCCAAGCTTGCTTGTCTATCCATAAAGGTGGACTGGCGATCTATGGTGGTATCATCGTCGGCATTCTCATCACTTGGGCTGTGGCCCACCATAAAAAAATCCCCTTCCCGGCAATGCTGGACTTGTGCGTATTTGGCCTATTTTTAGGCCAGATTGCCGGTCGCTGGGGAAACTTTATGAACGTAGAGGCTTATGGCAGCCCCACTACCTTGCCCTGGCGCATGGGGATCGAAGCGGCGGGACAGTACATAGAAGTACACCCAACGTTTCTCTACGAGTCTGTATGGAATCTGATTGGCTTCTGCCTGCTGGCCTGGCTACTGAACAGGGGAATTCGCTCGTTTGATGGGATGTATTTCCTGCTCTACGTTGCTTGGTACGGCTTGGGGCGTGGATTTATAGAAGGTCTGCGGACAGATAGCCTGTATTTCTTTTCCACTGGCATCCGCACCTCTCAGCTACTGGCCTTTGTCAGCTGTGCTATTGCAATACTCCTGCTGATATGGAAACTTCGCACACATCCCGATCCTAACAATCTTTATGTCAACCGAAAACAAACAGAGAACAACATGAAAGAGGAGACTTGACTTATGGCAACTATCTTAGATGGCAAAGCCCTGGCAGCCAAATGCAAGGAAGCAGTAAAAAAAGAGGCAGAAAGCCTCCAGCGGAAGCCTGGTCTGGCGGTCATTATCGTGGGAAACAATCCCGCCAGCCGCGTTTATGTCAACAGCAAACGGAAGGACTGCGAAGATTGCGGTTTCCTGAGCGAAGAGTACGCCATGCCGGAAGAGACGACGCAGGAGGAACTCATTACACTCATTGAAACACTGAATGGACGGGAGGATATTGACGGCATCCTTTGTCAGCTTCCTCTGCCCAAAGGCATTGATGAAGAGGCTGTCCTGATGGCCATTTCTCCTGAGAAGGACGTAGACGGCTTTCACCCGATGAATATGGGATCTCTGTTGATTGGGAAAGAGGGATTTCTGCCCTGCACTCCCTACGGTATCATGGAGATTTTGAAGGAGTATGATATCGATCCCCATGGCAAGCACTGCGTGGTGGTGGGGCGCTCCAATATCGTGGGCAAGCCCATGGCTCTGCTGTTACTCCAGAAGCACGGTACGGTGGCAATTTGCCATTCTCGCACGAAAAACCTGGCAGAGGTTTGCCGGAGTGCCGATATTTTGGTGGCCGCAGTCGGCAAAGTGAATCTCATTACAGCCGATATGGTGAAACCCAGTGCCGTGGTCATTGATGTTGCCATGAACCGTAATGAGAATGGAAAGCTCTGCGGTGATGTGGATTATCCTGCAGTGGAAGCCATTGCTTCCGCTATTACGCCGGTCCCCGGCGGTGTCGGGCCTATGACCAGAGCCATGCTGATGAAAAACACGCTGTTGGCTGCTCAGAAGCACCAGGCTTGATTTGGGGCTTGCCCAGGCTTCTAGGATATGCTATACTATGGGGTAAAGTAGATCGTTCCTGTGTGATATGAGCGAAGCATACACAGATTAAAACGATTGTATCCTTTCCGCAACGGAGGAAAATGACCATGAGCGAAAGTAGAGAATATTACTCCCGCAGCGAACAGTATGGCGATGTGTACATTTCCGAAGAAGTGCTGGAAATGATCGCCGGGGCTGCTGCCCTGGAGGTAGATGGCGTGACTGGCTTGGCGGCACGATGAGCGAACAGATCCTGGGCCGGAAGAAGCTCTCTAAAGGAATTACGATCCTTTGGGAATCAGACAATATCACCATCAACGTATCCATCCAGATCCGCTATGGCGGTATCATTCCTGAACTGGCCAAAAAGGTTCAGGAAGCCATCGTTACCAGTGTGGAGGCCACCAGCGGCCTAAAAGTGGCTGCCGTTAATGTCCGCGTGGGCGGTGTGACCTTCGACAAACCGGAAGAATGACCCCACAGACCTGTCTAAGACCCGCGGCCGTTTCCTGCCGCGGGTCTATTTCTCTGTTTTTTCGGAAAAAGTTTTGGTAAAAGTGGACAGATGGGCTTTCTTTTTTTTACATCCGTGTATATAATTGAGGGTAGACTTCAATCAAATATTGCAGGTGGATTGTACCACCTTTGGAGGAGAGAACCATGACCAGATCATCCGCACGAGAGATCGCCATCCATTGTTCGTATTCTCTGGGCTTTTCCCACGAGAGTGCGGACGAATTTTTAGCAGTGCGACTCAACAAAGAAAATTTTCAGCGCTGGAGCCAGGAAAGTGCTCTGTATAAGGAGTATCCCAACGAGAAACAACTCCAATATATCAAAGAATTGGTCCGCGGCGTTGCCAACCACGGGCCGGAACTGGACCAATATATCGCGCAGTACGCCAAGGACTGGAGCTTTGCTCGCATTCCGCTGCCCGCCGCTGCTATCATGCGGGTCGCGATGTATGAGATTCTGTATATGCCGGATATTCCGGCTGCTGCTGCCATCAACGATGCTGTGGAAATTGCAAAAAAATATGAGGACGGGAAAGTGGTTTCGTTCATCAACGGTATCCTGGGCGCATTTGTTCGGGCTGAGTTTCCGGAACAGTTCCAGGACAAGAAACTGGCCAGAGCAGAGGTAGAACCGGCTACGGAACACGAAGAGGAGGCTTGAGTCATGGCTGCGGTACTGGGGCTGGACACCAGCAACTACACCACCTCCGCCGCTTGGTTTGACGGAGAAAACGGCGACAACGCCGGGAAACTCCTGGAAGTCCCGGAAGGTTCCTTGGGCCTGCGCCAGAGCGATGCGCTGTTTCAGCATGTCAAACGTTTGCCAGCCATCCTAGAACAGCTAAAGGAGACTGGCCTGCCTGCGCAACTGAAAGCCATTGGTGCCAGTACCCAGCCACGGGAAGTAGAAGGCTCGTATATGCCTTGCTTTCTGGCTGGGGAGTCGCAGGCCAAGGTCATGTCTACCGTGTTAGAACTGCCGTTTTATCCCTGTTCCCATCAGCAGGGGCACATCGCAGCGGCAGCTTGGTCTGCCGGAAGAATGGATCTTTTAGATATGCCGCATCTGGTGTGGCATTTGTCAGGTGGGACAACGGAGTTGTTGCATGTGGTCCCGGATGGCCCGCTGGTACGGGCTACCTGCATTGGCGGGACCTCTGATATCTCCGCTGGGCAGCTGATCGACCGCACTGGAAAGCGCTTAGGGCTTGCATTTCCAGCAGGAAAGGCAGTAGATGCGCTTTCATTGCAGGCAGAGAAAAAAGAGAGCTTCCACGTTAAAGTCAAGGACAGTGTTTTTTCTTTCTCCGGGATCGAAAATAAAATGAATGCCCTGGCAGAAAACGGGATTGCTCCGGCTGATATTTGCTGGTATGTTCTGGCTTCTATCATCGGTGGCGTAGAGAAGGCCACCCGTCAGGCGTTGGAGAAATACCCCGGCCTGCCTGTGTTGTGTGCCGGTGGGGTAGCGTCAAACCAGCTACTGCGGGAGACGATGATCCGAAGCTGCGGCACCGTCTTTGCAGAACCTCGTTTTTCCACTGATAACGCTATGGGCGTCGCTATTCTGACCTGGCGGGCGCACCACGCAAAGGATCGTGTATGATGACCGAACCCATTACCGTCACTGCGTTAAATCAATATGTTAAGGGACTGATGGACCGGGATCGGTTGCTGTCTCAAGTGTTGGTACGCAGTGAAATTTCAAACTATAAAGTCTATCCATCTGGCCATCATTATTTCTCGCTCAAGGATGCAGAGAGCAGTGTGCGCTGTGTGATGTTCCGCCGAGAGGCTTCTTCTTTGCGCTTCCGACCAGAAAGCGGCATGAAGGTTGTGGTATCCGGTCGAGTGTCTGTGTTCCCACGAGACGGAGCCTACCAACTCTATTGCCAGACCATGCTTCCGGATGGGGTAGGGGAATTGGCCTATGCATTTGAACAGCTGAAAAGCCGTCTGCATAAAGAAGGACTTTTTGACCCGGTAAAGAAACAGCCATTACCAGCTTATCCGACAACCATAGCCCTGATAACCTCTCCAGCTGGGGCTGCTGTGCGTGATATGATCCGCATTTTAGGGGCCAGATGGCCGATGAGTAAGGTCATCGTTGTACCGGTGCGGGTGCAGGGTGCAGAAGCTCCGGAGGAAATTTGTCAGGCTTTGGATTTGGTCAATGCCTTAGAAGCTGCAGACCTGATTATTACTGGGCGGGGTGGCGGCTCGATGGAAGACTTATGGGCCTTTAACGAGGAAGAAGTTGCCCGGGCTATTTCCCGCTCCCGTATTCCAGTGATCTCTGCGGTGGGGCATGAGCCAGATGTGACCATCGCTGATTTTGTGGCGGATCAACGGGCCTCTACCCCCTCCAATGCAGCAGAGCTGGCGGTACCGGACCAAGATGATCTGCGGCAAGCGTTGGATCATTTGCAGGCCCGCTTGGACAAGTCTATGGACCGTGTGCTTCAGCGCCGTCAGGATCGGCTTATCCGTTTGCAGGCCAGCCCATTTCTCCAGTCGCCCCTACGGGCGATTCAGGAAAAACGCTTGCAGTTGAATCTTCAGCGGCAACGTTTCATCCGTGGTATGGAGCAGCAATTACAGCTCAGTCGCCATGAGATAGGACGTTTGGCTGCTTCCCTGGAAGCACTCAGCCCCTTTAAGGTACTTGCCAGGGGCTATTCAATGACACAAAAAGATGATGGCACCGTCGTCTCAATGATACAGCAGGTAAATGTAGGAGATATTTTGCGGGTCCGTGTTTCGGATGGCACCATCACCTGCAATGCAACGGGAAAGGAGAAACACCAATGGCGGAAAAAAAGCTGACCTTTGAGCAGGCCATGGGCCGATTGGAGGAGATCGTTTCTCAGCTGGAGACAGGTGACCATGCATTGGATACCTCTCTTTCTCTCTATGAAGAGGGGGCCAAGCTGATGAAGCAATGTACCTCGATGCTGGACAAAGCTGAGCAAAAAGTGACTAAGTTGCGTACCGATCAAAACGGTGCATTGACTGAAGTTCCTTTTACCACGGAGGCATGATTATATGGAACTAAACGAACAACTGCGGGCCGACCAAGCCCTGATTGAAGATGCCCTGACTCAATACGCGGAACAATGGCCGTCGTATGGCGTGCTAAAGGACGCTATGTCCTACAGTCTGCTCTCAGGAGGAAAACGCATTCGTCCTGTGCTGACGCTGGCTGTGTGTCGTCTGTTCGGCGGACAGTCTGTGGATGCCCTTCCCTTTGCCTGCGGATTGGAGATGTTGCACACCTATTCTTTGATCCACGATGATTTGCCCTGTATGGATGATGATGATGTTCGGCGGGGCAAGCCTACTAACCATAAAGTATTTGGGGAAGCCAACGCCGTGTTGGCCGGAGATGGGTTGTTGACCGCTGCTTTTGCCACCGTAGCAAGTTCTTCTCTCCCTTCTGAGCGTGTACAGCGTGCGGTCCTTATCTTGGCCCAAGCCGCTGGCCCTGCCGGTATGGTCGGCGGACAGGTTCTGGATTTGGAAGGGGAGGGGAAAGCGCTAGGCGTAGAAGAGATCACAACCATCGAATTGCTCAAGACCGGTTGCATGATTGAAGCTGCTGCCAGATTGGGTGCAGTCGCTGCTGGTAGTTCTCAGACAGAAGAGGATGCTGCTGCATCCTATGGCAGAAAATTAGGGCTTGCCTTTCAGATTCGAGACGATCTATTAGATGTGTTGGGAACGGAAGCTGAATTTGGAAAACCAATTGGATCAGATTTGGCCAATCAGAAATCCACTTTTGTTGCTTGTAAGGGCTTGGACGGCTGTCAGAAATGGATTGAAGAATTGACGACAGAGGCGATTTCTAGCCTAGATTCATATTCGGACAAAGAATTTCTTTGCGGGTTAGCCCGCTTGCTAGCCGGGCGAAATAAGTAACGATTTTTCACAACCCATCAAAGGAGGAATTATTTTGAACCAATGGAAGGAATACTCCTCCTTGGCGAACATCAGCGATCAAGAGGCAGAAGAACTCTGCCAGGTACTCCGCAGGCGTATCATTCAGGTCGTCTCACAGACCGGCGGACACCTCGCTTCTAACCTTGGTGCAGTCGAACTGACAGTAGCTCTGCATCGAGTCTACGATACCAGCCGAGATCGCTTGGTGTTTGACGTAGGCCATCAATGCTATGTACATAAGATGCTGACTGGTCGAAACGGCCAAATGGAGACATTGCGAACTTTTGGTGGGATCGCTGGATTTCCTAAGCCTGCAGAGTCGATTCACGATGCCTGTATCGCCGGGCATGCGTCTACTGCCGTCTCTACAGCGCTTGGTATGGCCATTGCAAGAACTCGGCTGGGAGAAGACTATAAGGTCGTGGCGTTATTGGGGGACGGCTCTTTAACCGGTGGTCTTGCTTATGAAGGCCTGTCTATGGCAGGTCAAAGCGGAGAACCACTGGTGGTCATCTTGAATGATAATGGGATGTCCATCGACGCCAGTATGGGTGGTGTGGCTCAACACTTGGCTAAGCAGCGTTTGAAGCCACAGTACTTGCAGGCCAGAGAGATTTACCGAAAAATCATGAACGCAACCCCTCCTGGACGTGTTCTCCATCGTGTCTTTCATAGGATCAAGGATGCCATCAAGACAAGTCTATTGCCATGCAGCATGTTTGAAGATATGGGTTTTCAGTATATGGGTCCTGTTGATGGTCATGATGTCAAAACGTTGACTCGACTGCTGGACTATGCTTCCAAGGTAAATGGACCTGTTTTGTTACATGTGAAAACGATAAAAGGAAAAGGGTATCCCCCTGCCGAAAAGAATCCAGATGCTTTCCATGGCATTGGACCCTTTCATAAGGAAACAGGGGCGTTGATTACATCGAAAACAGCGGAGACATTTTCTTCCCGTTTTGGGCATGATTTGACCGAACTGGCAAAGCAAGATCAACGTATTTGTGCAATTACAGCTGCCATGACATCCGGAACCGGTTTAGCCGCGTTCTCAAAGGCTTTTCCTGACCGCTTCTTTGATGTGGGGATCGCTGAAGAACACGCTGTTACAATGGCGGCTGGCATGGCTAAGCAGGGGCTCATCCCGGTTTTTGCTGTATACTCGACATTCTTTCAGAGAAGCTATGACATGCTGATGCATGATATTTCCATTGATCATATTCACGCTGTGTTCGGTATTGATCGGGCCGGATTGGTCGGGGATGACGGAGAAACACACCATGGACTGTTTGACCTGGGATTTTTACAAACCATCCCTGGTATCACGGTGTTGTGTCCAGCCAGTTTAGATGAACTTTCAGATATGCTGGAACGGGCTGTCCATCGCATGGATGGTCCAGTGGCTGTGCGCTACCCGCGCGGTGGAGAGAATTTTTATAGCGAAAATCACAGCGATGCCCCGGACTACCTACTGAAAGATGGTACTGATCTCACCATTGTCACATTCGGTACCTTGACAGGCAACTGTTTGGCAGTAGCAGACCGCTTACAGCAAGAGGGGATCTCCGCTCAAGTATTGAAACTCAATCAACTTGTTCCTCTGCCTACAGAACTAGCTCTGGATTGTTTATCAAAAACAAAGCGACTTTTAGTCGCAGAGGAATGTATTACGCAGGGCAGTCCCGGTCAGGGGATATTAGCCGCTGCTGCTCAAAGTGGTTTGACGCTGGAGGGTGTTGCTGTGTGTTCCTGTGGAAAAGACTTTGTACCTCACGGAACAATTCCTCAGCTTCGCTCCCTGTGTGGCTTAGATATAGACTCTCTATACAAGAAAGCAAAAGAGGTGATGGAGCATGGCAGGTAAGAAAAGACTGGATGTTCTCCTGACAGAACAGGGACTGGCGGAAAGCCGCCAAAAAGCTCAGGCGATCATTATGGCCGGTCAGGTTTTCTGGGAC
>OIBI01000406.1_pt1 | contig 19716 bp, 18 predicted proteins | sample 1580951 | NCBI WGS metagenome assembly OIBI01 (sample SAMEA3882516, study PRJEB24775) | human gut metagenome | biome: human-associated habitat; feature: intestine environment; material: feces | place: Netherlands | collected 2009/2010 | reverse complement strand
TCAATGGCTTTTTTCCACAGGGTATCGTCAATTTCAACACTATCGATTTCACGGGATAATTCTGCATATTTTGCACATAGATCGCCAAACAGAGCTATGTTTTTCTGTAAGTAGGACAACCAAAGGCATTTTTTTAATTCAGGCAATCTATCAGTAGTAAGCCACCCAATAATCTCAGGATTAGTTTCGATTATATCGCGGAGTGATGTTCCTTTTGCATCACTCAATAGCTTTTCAATCGCCTGAAATTCAGGAACAGTTTTTAATTGCTCCTCTATTTCCAAAATCTGTTGTGAAAGATTATCGACACTAGATATTGCTTCTTTACCAGAGAGGACAATTGTGTTCCCTTGGCTAAAATAACGTTCGTTTTTCAATGATTTCTGAACATTTTTTAGCTTTGGTAGTGTTAAATTTCCCTTGCTCAAAAACGAATATGATGCATAGATTTCGTCACTACGAGCGATATAGTCCCGTATTTTAGTTTGAAAATCCGTAGATAAGATTTTCTTAATGACCGCATCATCAAAGATCTGAGCATACGGAACAGCAGAAAAATCATTTTCTGGTACACAACCTTGCAGAAAAGAAACATTTACCAGAAAACTGTTTTCGTCAAATCCGAAGTCCTGAATAATTGCATTCTCAAGCTCATAGACAGCCTTTCCAGAAACAGTCTTTTTGATTTTCAATTCGGAGCTTTTCTCAAGAGCCTTAAACAATTTGTCTCTTGCCTTCAATACATCTTGGAGATGAGCTTTGATAGTCTCATTGATTAATAATGGCGTGATGTCAGCTTGATATGCACTTTCAAAAGAGCTTATTACAAATATTTTTTTAGGTTCGATATCTTGACCATCTGCAATAACAGACGCTAATCCTTCAACAGAGAATATTTCGTCTCGAATCTCGCCAGACTTTTCCATTTGTAGCTTCTTCATTGTTTTTGCAAAAGAAGTTTTCATTAAACCATTTTTCGCATAAATGGTTATAACATTACCGTGTTCAAAATTGAACTCATACTCCATATGCCTTATTCCGAAGCAATGATCAAGTTTAACTTTTAACTTATTCATGGTGTCACTGTCCTCTTTCTCTTTTTAACTGTAAATAAAGTCTCTTTAACTCCGCGTTCATTTCCATTCGCCTATTTAGCTGCTTTTCCTTCTTCATCTTGTTTTCCAGTGCGGCGATCTGCTTTTCGAGCTGCTTCTTTTTTTCATCTCGCTCAACAGATTCTTTCAGGCTCTCGCCGGAATCCGTTTGCAGCTGGTCCCCGGCGATCTGCCGGACAAGGTTTTCATAGACGGCATCCATGTTTAAGCCGTCAATATGAAGATGTAGCTCGTCTTCCGGCATCCAGTCGGTGTGATAATAGCGGCTGACCTTGAAGGCGTTGCTGCCGGATGCGGCAGCTTCTTTATAGCCGATCCAGGCTTGAGCCTTGCCGTTACAGGTCAGAACAAAGAGAATGTGGTAGGGGATCTCTTTGTCGATTTGTTTCAGCACGGCTTCGTCAAACTGCGGATCGTTTAGGCGCACCTCGAACACTTCGATTTCGGTCACGGCTTCACCCGCCGCGATGTTCAGCGTAGACGCTGCCAGCTTGTTTCGCCAGTAGACCAACTTGATCTGATCAACAAACACACGGTGTAAAGCAGGGGAAACCTCAAGATTCTCATAGAATTTCTGCTTTGGTATTCTTTTGCCAAACTCCGTAGATGCAGGAAACCCAAGCATCGCAAGCCCTCCTTATTTTACGACCAAGAAGCAAATCAGCTCAAAATCATCCAGCCCTGACACTGCACTGAGCAGGGCGGATGTGCCGCCGCTTTTGAATAGACTGTCAATGTCGTTTTCTTCTTTCACGTCAATGATGGAATTGATCGCCTCGCTCAGCAGCTCAGAGATTTCACCCATTTTGCGTCCGTCATCCGTCTCATCATTGAATCGCTTACAAAGCTCCGCGCAAGGCTCACCCTTGCCACGGCAGAGCAGACGCATCGTGTCGAGCAATTTCTTCGGGTTGAGGTAATCGCAGATGATTTCACCTTCTTCACTGATGTAGACCATGTAGAAGGGGTGAATCCGATTCCGGTTGTCAATGTTTACGCTGTCATTGATATTTCTGAGGACGAAAATCACACCGGCAGGAGAATCCGCCGTCTGCCCGACAACGGTGTGCAGACCCTTTGGTGCGGTTTCAATGTCCTCGTGCTGCTTCATGTATTCGAGCAGATCAAGGCGGAACTCGTTGAGTCCCAAATCCATGATGGAAATGCCGCTGGTCATGTCCTCAATGTCCACGACTTCTTCTTGCAGCCGCTTGAGCTGTGCGCGGCGGTATTCAAGGTCGCCTTTTTCCTCGGCATTGATCAGGTCATCGTCACCGGTAGAGGTCATGACCGAAATCTTCATGCGGGTTTCTACGCGGCTTTTCAGGTTGATATACTCGTCGAGGTCCATATCCGGCCAGAAGTTTACAAGCTGGATATGGTCGTTTCTGCTGCCGATCCGGTCAATTCGTCCGAACCGCTGGATAATGCGAACAGGGTTCCAATGAATGTCGTAGTTGATGAGATAGTCGCAATCCTGCAAGTTCTGACCTTCGGAAATACAGTCGGTCGCGATCAGAATATCAAGCTCGTCTTGATTTCCGGGCAGAAGAACAGACTTTCCTTTGGAAACAGGAGAGAAGCAGGTCAATACCGTATTAAGGTCTGCTCGGAGCTTTGGTATGGTAGTTTTTCCGTCAACTGTGCCGGTAATCTCTGCTGTTTCCAGCCCGAAGATTGTTTTCGCAAATTTACTGACGTTTGCAAAGAGGTAATCGGCGGTATCGGAGAACGCGGTAAAGACGATGATCTTCTTGTTGCCGGGATTGATCGGATGCTCGATTTTCTTTCGGATCAAGTCGAACAGCGTTTGCAGCTTCGTGTCATGCTCCGGCGTGATGTCGGCAATCATGAGGGACAGCAGTTCCAAATTCTCGGCGTCCTTTTCCAGCTCGCGCAGCCATGAAACATAGTCCATGTCAGCAAGGTCGATTTTGACCTTCTTTCCGACCGAGAAGAAATCAGTGTTCTGATCGTCGTAATCAAAATCTTCTGTGCCGGAAATCTCAGTCAGATTCAGGACACAGCCTCCAGACTGATAGCTTTTGATCGTTGCAATGGTATCTTCAATCAGCTTTTTGATGCGGTCAATCGTCAGCCGGAAAGAGGCGACTGAGCTTTCCAAACGCTTGAGCAGGTTGATGCTCATGAGGCGGCGAATGCCTTCCTCGCGCCCCTGCTGGGTCAGGCTGGTTCCTTTGTGGTGCGTCATGTCGATGTACTTTGCCAGTTTCGACGGCATGATATAATTTGACGGTGTATAGATCGTCAGGCTCAACGACATGAGCAGATTATAAATATCGTTATAGTTGATCGCGTCGCTCAGGTCTGTCAGGCAGGGACGCAGCGAAATCGGCGGCAGACGCTCCGGAAATTTGCCGATGTCAGAAGTGTTATAATATTTTTCAATGTGCTTTCTTGACCGCGCAATCGTCACACTGTCTAGAAGTTCAAAGAAATCGAAATCCAGCGTCCGCAACAGCTCGTCCGTCGTGCGTTCCTCGGCAGGGAGCTTGCTCCATGCGTTGAAAGCCTTCTGTGCCTGCCGGAAGATTTCATCAATACTTTTGGTCGTATCGAGCTTTTTGCTCATCTGTGCGGCATCGCCCTCGTAGGCGAGTGCAAGCTGATTTTTGAGGTCGATAAACTTGTTGTTGACCGGTGTTGCCGAGAGCATCAGCACCTTCGTTTTCACACCAGCACGAACGACTTTATTGAGCAGTTTCAGATAGCGGTTTTCCTTTGCATTCTCGCCGGACACCTCGCCGCCATTGCGGAAGTTGTGGCTCTCATCGATGATAACGAGATCATAGTTACCCCAATTCAGACGATCAAGATCGATCCCGTTCGACTGTCCATGCTCACGGGAAAGGTCCGTATGATAGAGAACGTCGTATCTCAGTCGGTCTGCTGCAATGGGATTGTTGATATAATTTCCCTTGTATGTATTCCAGTTCTCAGAGAGCTTCTTCGGGCAGAGAACAAGCACAGATTTGTTGCGGTTCTCATAATACTTAATGACCGCAAGCGCAGTGAACGTCTTGCCGAGACCAACGCTGTCTGCCAGAATACAGCCGTTGAATTTTTCGAGTTTGCTGATGATGGCAAGAACCGCGTCACGCTGGAAGTTATAAAGCATTCCCCAGATTTTGCTTTCCTTGAAGCCTGTTGCTTCGTTAGGCAGCTCATCCTCTGAAACGTCATCAAGGAATTCTTTGAAGATGTTATAGAGTGCGACAAAATAAATATATTCTGGTGCGTTCTCACGATATGCGGCAGAGATATTCTCGATCACAATATCCGTGACCTCTTGGAGCTTTTTCTTGTCGTTCCAGAGCTGTTCAAAGAGCTTGAGATAGTAGTTAGCATTCTCAAAATTCTCTGTCTTCTGCACCGGATAGTAGGCGTTGTTGCCGCGCTCACAACCGAGATCGACTGTCGTAAATCCATTGATGGGCATATAGGTGCTTTCATCGACCGTCAGGAAGCCCATCATCTGCTCCTGCGTGACGTTTGATTTGAAAACCGCTTTGCGTTTGATCCAGTCGGCACATTCTTTGGCGATCGCTTTTTGTGTCAGCTCATTGCGGAGCTTTACTTCAAACTCCGTGCCGTAAAGACTGCACTCTCTGGAAATGCGAGGAATATAAAATTCACGTTGCGCTTTTGGCGTTTTTTCCGTCACAAAAGTGGGAGAGGTAAAGATAAAATGCAGAGAATCGATTTCTTCTAACTGCTTTTTCAACTCCTGGTAAGCATAGATGGAGAAGCAAGCTGCTGCAATAGAGAGCTTGCTTCCTTTATGGATTTCCGACTGCAGATCGTCTTTGACGGTCTTGCTTATATTGTCGATCATCTGCATGGAAGTACCTCGCACAAGTAAATTTCGCCTCTATTTTACACGAGAATTTCCGTAACTTCAACACTTTGAAATAAAATACAATATAAAGAGCCTATCCACAGTATTTTTTTGCTGCGGATAAGCTCTTTTTTTGCTCAGATTTCCAGCTGATACTGATATGTAATCACCGTTGCGTGGCCTACGGCCCGGCGGTTGGGGCGCTCGATCACAAGTGTCCGTACTGGACACACATGCTTGACCATCTGGCCGCCGATGGAGCCGGCCTCGCGGGTGGTCATGGAGCCGTTGTAGCCCTTCTTGAGATCGACGCCGACTTCGTTGGCGGCCTCCATCTTGAACTTGTTCATCGCGGCGCGAGCCTGGGGGACCATGATCTTGCTGCTGGAAGACTGTTTGGTAGCCATAACCATACACTCCTTGTTTTTGGATTTTGGTCGGTCAAACGCAGCTGCGGGTTGACCGAAACAAGAACGGGCGGCGGTGTCACCGGCATCTTGCCTGGCACCGGCCCGGAACGAGCTTGTGTCGTTCTGGGCTTAGAATGGCTGGTTATGGGCTGGTTATGCAAGAGGGTACGGGTGTAAAATTTGGTCAAATTGGAGGATGTTATTCGGCAAGCTGTTCTTCCAGCAGCTTTTGCAGTTCTTCCTTGCTGGGCAAAACCGTTTCGTACTTGCTGGCGAAGATCTGGGTGTTGTCCTCTGGCAGGGTCATTTCGACGACGGCGTTGTTTTTGTCCTTGCAGAGGATGATGCCGATGGTGGGGTTTTCCTCTGGCAGTTTGACCTTGCGGTCGTAGTAGTGGACGTACATCTGCATCTGTCCAATGTCCTGGTGCTTGAGTTCGCCGATTTTCAGGTCAAAGAGGACGAAGCAGCGCAGAAGCCGGTTGTAAAACACCAGGTCCACGATGAAATGCTCCTCGTCAAACGTGAAGCGGACTTGGCGGCCCATGAACGCAAAGCCGGTACCGAGTTCCAGCAGGAACTGCTGAAGATGGTCGATGATACGGCTTTCCAGCTCACTCTCGGAGTATTCCGGGAGCTGGGGCAGACCGAGAAATTCTAACACATAGGGGTCTTTGATGGCGTCTTTCGGATTTTCGACCTGTTGGCCTTTGGTGGCAAGCTGATAGACTTTTCCTTGTTCGTGCTGAGGGCCAGGCGCTCATAGAGGGAGCTGCCGTATTGCCGTTTTAACTGGCTAAGGCTCCAATCATTTTTGACGGCTTCGATCTCGTAGAAGTGGCGTGCATCTTCGTTGGAAATACGCATGAGCACTAAGTAATGAGACCAGCTCAAGTAAAATTTCCTGCCGGTATTTACAGAGGGAAGATTTTCAAATTGGCTAAACACTGTTTCGCCAATTTGATCGGTCGAATAGACTTTGTAAAACTGGCGGATATTTTTCAGATTTGCCACGGAAAAACCTTTTCCGAAGTGCTTCGTCAGGTAGGCAGACAGTTCTTTTATGAGCTGCTTTCCGTAAGTAGCTCGGTTCTCCCCATGCTGTTCTTCCTCCACGATCTGCCGCCCGATCTCATAGTAGGCATAGACCATCGAGAGGTTGACAGCGGTCTTAGCATTTTTTCGGGCGTTCGTGAGAACGGATGCAACACGTTCCAGAAAGCCGGGATCAATGGAGCGGCTGAGTTCCTTCATGGCGGTTCCCTCCACGGTAATAATGACTGTATTGATTGTAGCGGGTTTTGAGGCAGGTTGCAATGGAAGATATGAGAAAAGAGCCTATCCGCACTATTTTTTGCTGCGGATAAGCTCTTTTTTCGTTCAGATTTCCAGTTGTTCGTTGTATAACACAGGCGCTGTGACACTTTTGTGACACTTTCCCCGCATTTTCGCGGGGGAATTTCAGTGCCGCATCTGGTATGCTACAGACAAGGTTGATACACAACCAAACAATAAAAAAGGAGAGCAACATACCATGAAAAAGAAAACAGTTTGGAGATTTGCGCTGGCACTGGCATTGATGGTATCGGCCATTGGCGCATCCACCGCAGCCTTTGCGGCAGCGCCTGACACGGCAGAACCGACAACCGCCATCACAACGGAGAACGAGGACGCCATCTGGAAGCGGATCGAGGTGGTGGAGGAGAAGCGCGACGCCATCTTCCAGAGAAACACAGCGCTGTGGGAAAAGCTGGACGAAATCTACAATGCCCTGCCCGAGGACTACGACTTCACAAACTTTGATGAGGCAGCATTTATCCGCAGCACCAATGCCCTGACCGAAGCGGAGAAGAACACCCTTCTGGCGGACATCAAGGAGCTGAACGGCCTTGAGGCTGAGATGGAGGCGCTGTATGAGAAGCTGCCCGACTGCGACAATATGCTGCTTTACGAGGAGGCACTGGAAAATGCCGACCCCAAGGTGCTGGCCGAGATCGACACCCTGGAGCAGGAGTATGACCGCGTCTGCGAAAAGCACGCCGACCTGTGGGACAAGGTAGATGAAGCGTACTTCAATCTGCCGGAGGACTACGACTTCGACAACTATGATGAGGCCACCTTCATCCGAAGCCTGAGCTTCCTGACCAACGCGGAAAAAGACGCGCTGATCGCCGACTACAACCGTCTGGTAGAGATTGATAACCAGATGTGCAAGCTGTACGATACCATTTGGGGTGATACCGGCTGCGAAAGTGGCATCTGCCCCTTTTGACAGCAAAGAGGTTTTCTGATATTATTAACCAAATACGATGCCAAATGCTGCGCCTGTGCGCAGCATTTGGCGCTGCTTTCAAGGAGGTCACCATGGGACATTCCATCTATTTGGCGGACGATGAAAAGAGCATCCGGGAGCTGCTTCATAGCTTTCTGGCAAGTGACGGATATACCGTGCGCTCCTTTGAAAGCGGCGATGCGCTGCTGGAGGAATTCCATCGGGAGCCTGCGGAGTTGGTAATACTGGACATTATGATGCCCGGCACAGACGGACTTACCGTGTGCCGGGAGCTTCGCTCTGTTTCCGACATTCCCATCATCCTGCTTACGGCCAAGGACAGCGAGCTGGACTACGTCATGGGCATCAGCCAGGGCAGCGACGATTATCTCACCAAGCCCTTTCGCCCCACCATACTGCTCATGAAGGTGAGAGCCCTGCTGCGCCGGGTGGAGATGGACAGGGGGAAAACAGCGGCGACAGTAGACGAATTGCGCTATGGGGATCTCCGCTATTCCGTTACGGAAAACGCCGTCTTTTGCGGAAGCACGATCGTGGCGCTGACCCAGACCGAGCTGCGGCTGCTCAGCTATATGATGAAGCAGCCGGAAAAGGCCTATTCCCGTGAGGAGCTGCTCAGCGCGGTGTGGGGCTTTGACTCGGAGGTGGAGACCCGCGTGACCGACGAAACCCTGCGCCGTATCCGAAAAAAGCTGCTGCAAGCGGGCAGCACAGTCAGCGTAAGCACCATATGGGGCTTTGGCTACAAGCTGAAGGAGGCGGAGCGCACATGAAAAACATCAAACTGCGGATCGTGTATCTGATCCTCGGCTCGGCTTTACTTCTGTTTGCTCTTTTTGTGCTGGCGGTAAATGTGATCATTCCGTCCCACTTTGTAAACGAGGCAAAAAAGGCGCTGCTCAACGAAGCGGAATATCAGAATCGAACCATTCCCTACCTCTATGACGAACCGGACTATGATGAGGATTGGGAGGAGGGATACTTCTTTACACCCAGCATCGTCTTTTTGGAGCTGGAGGACAGCTACCAGCCCAACACATGGAATCGGGATGTCTACCTGCTGGAGAAAAAGCTGCTGGAATACTGTGCCGGACGTGATATCACACTCGATCAGTGCTATACCTTCAAAATGGACAATCATCACTTGATCTTCATGTCCGCGCAGGAGGAGCAGGACAATGGGGAAAAGCCGTACGCCTATATCATGTACATAGACATCGGTCCCGTCACGCACTATATCGTAACGCTGAACTGGGTGTTCTTCGCGGTGCTGCTTGCGATCTCCTCCATCATGTGTCTGCTGGGCTTTCGGTTCGGCAGGGATATCGAAAACGAGGCGGAGCGGCAGCAGACCTTCTTCCAGAACGCCTCCCACGAGCTGAAAACGCCGCTGATGGCGATACAGGGCTACGCGGAGGGAATACAGGCGGGCGTGATGGACACAGGCAGCGCGGCGGAGGTGATCCTGGAGGAGAGCGACCGCATGACGGAGCTGGTGGAGGAACTCTTGGACATCTCGAAAATCGATATGGGGCGGCAGCCGCTTACCTTTTCCGAGATGGATGTTCGGGAGTTGCTCTACGACAGCATACGCGCCGTGGAGCCGGCAGCCGCCGCCAGCGGCATCACTATCGTGCCGGATTTCCCAGAGGAGCCCGTTATGGCCAGCTGCGACGATACCCGGCTGCGCAGAGCCGTCACCAATATCCTATCCAACGGCGTGCGCTATGCCCGCAGCGAGCTGCGCTTGACCTGCCGCATGGACAAGCGGCACGTGACCATCCGGATACAGGATGACGGGGACGGCATTGCTGCGGAAGACCTGCCCCACATCTTTGATCGCTTCTACATGGGGCGGAGCGGAAAATCCGGCATCGGCCTTGCCTTGGCCAAGGAGATCGTTCACCTGCACAAGGGGACGATCCGTGCCTACAATGGAGAGACCGGCGCTGTTTTCGAGATCTCCATTCCGGTAAGCAGATGAGAAGATCACCGCATTAGAAAGGAGTATATCTATGGACTGCAAATCAAAAAAGTATCTGCATATTTATGACTGGAACTACTGGTGGGGCTATTACCGCTGCGGCAAGGACTGCGAACCTTTCCATTCGGCTGAATTTTCTCTTACCGAGGACGAGGCGGGAAAGGTTTCCTTTTTCCACTTTGATTTCAATAACCTCTCCGCGCTTCACCAGACGATTCGGGATGGTGAGTTTGTGGAGCCGGATAGTCCGGATCATCCAAGCTTTCTGGAGCAGGCGAAACGGCTCAGAAACGGGGAACAGGACTGGTTCATCGGGGCGCTGTACTATCCGCTTTTTTCGCCGGAGATGCGTTTCTGTAACGCCTCCGTCCGAAGCGGTGTCCCGCTGACAAAGTTGCTTTCCCCGTCTGTACCGCCCTATTACGGGGTGATCTTTCTCCGGGAGGAGCGCCCCCTCACTCCAGAGGTGCTGATGCGTTGGGTGGAGGCACTGTCCCACCCCCTGTTCGGCCAGCAGTTTTCCTGCACGCTTGCGCAAATCCCCAGCCGACAGGAGGCGATGGAGCAGTTTGAGAGTGAGATGCGGCCGAGCGATGAAATGCACGATACCGCTTACCCCTGATTTCCCATTGAAAAGCAGCCGGGCGGGGTGTGGTCGGGAAAACCGCGTGCCTATTACACGAACAGGCGGGACACGGAGTCCTCGTGGTAGATGAAGCTGATGGCGTCGGCCAGCATGGGAGCGGCGGACAGATACTTGATCTTGTCGCACTTGACGCCTTCCTTGGCGGGGATGGTGTCCAGGAAGAGGACTTCCTTGATGACGCTGTCCTCGATGCGCTGGATGGCGGGGCCGGAGAGGACGCCGTGGGAAGCACAGGCGTAGACTTCCGTTGCGCCGCCGATCTCCACCAGGGCCTTGGCTGCGCCGCAGAGAGAGCCGGCGGTGTCCACCATGTCGTCCAGCAGGATGACGCGCTTGCCCTTCACGTCGCCGATGATGCTCATGACCTCGGAGGAGTTGGCCTTCTGGCGGCGCTTGTCCACGATGGCCATGGTCATGCCCAGCTTCTGGGCGAAGGCGCGGGCGCGGGCGACAGAGCCGACATCCGGGGAGACGACCATGGTGTTCTCGTCGTCACCGAAGCGGGACTTGAAGTAGTCCACGAACAGGGGGCTGCCGAGCAGGTTGTCCACGGGGATATCAAAGAAGCCCTGGATCTGGGCAGCGTGCAGGTCCATGGTCAGCACACGGTCGGCGCCGGCGGTGGTGAGCATGTTGGCCACGAGCTTCGCGGAGATGGGGTCGCGGGGCTTGGCCTTGCGGTCCTGCCGGGCATAGCCGAAGTAGGGGATCACGGCGGTGATCCGGCCGGCGGAAGCACGCTTGAAGGCGTCGATCATCACCAGCAGCTCCATCAGGTTGTTGTTCACGGGGCCACAGGTGGACTGGATCACAAACACATCGGAGCCGCGAACGGTTTCGTAAATGGAGACGAAGCATTCTCCGTCCGAAAAGTTGCCGCACTCCAGGTCACCCAGAGGCAGGCGCAGTTCTTTGCAGATGGCCTCCGCCAGAGCGTGGTTGGAGTTGCCGCTGAAAATTTTCAGATCTTTGCCATGTGAGATCATCGTTACATCCCTCTCGATTTCGTAAGTATTTCGCAGGTGGACCGCTGAGCCAATCTAGCGGTGTCGTCACGAGTTTTCTCCTGCCGCAAGCCGACAGTATCTCTTTCTGCGCCTATTATAACAAAACTTCCTGCAAATTGCACCCATTTTCCGTGATTTTTTCCGAAAAAATTCGCTGGTATTTTGCAGGATTTTTTGCAGAAATGGACAGGGGATAAAAGACGCAGAAAAACGCCCGGCTTACCTTGACAGGTGGGCCGGGCTGGGCGAGGGACGCGCCTCAGTGGCAGCTTCCGCCGCAGCCGTGTCCTTCGCCGTGGTGGCCGCAGGTGTGGCCGCCGCCGTGGTGGTGGCAGAGGGCGTCGGGGTCAGCCACCAGCTTGCCCGCGGCAAAGTCCTGGGCGGCTTGGTCGGCGGAGCCGGTGACGCCGGGAAGGGGGAGAATGTTCAGCTGAGAGAGGGCGTCGATGGCGCCGGGACCGATGCCGCCGCAGACCACGGCGCCGATGCCCAAGGCCCGGAGCAGGCCAGCCAAAGCCCCGTGACCTTGCCCACCGGTGGGGAAGACCATGGAGCCACCCACCTGGCCGTTGGCGATGTCATAGATCTTAAAGGCGGGCGTTTTTCCGAAATGCTGGAAGATCTGACCTTCTTCATAGGGAATTGCGAGTTTCATGGGGAAAACCTCCTGGGATGTGATATGGGATCTGACCTGGTAAAAATAAGTTCTGTGGAATAGATGGACATGGTCAGATTTGGGAATCTAGGAAAACTGACCTTACAAAAAATGTTAAAACTGAGGGTTTTAATATATCCAGATGGTGTTATACTGCCGGTATCCCAACAAAATCAACGGTGTTCTGGAAGGAAACCGAGAATGGAGTTATACACTATGAATGATCGTTATAAGCTGAACAAGGAACTGGCCCAGATGCTGAAGGGCGGCGTCATCATGGACGTCACGACCCCGGAGCAGGCTCGCATCGCCCAGGAAGCCGGCGCTTGCGCCGTGATGGCGCTGGAGCGGATCCCCGCTGACATCCGCGCGGCTGGCGGCGTGTCCCGCATGAGCGACCCCAAGATGATCAAGGGGATCCAGGAGGCCGTTTCCATCCCTGTCATGGCCAAGTGCCGCATCGGCCACTTCGCCGAGGCCCAGATCCTGGAGGCCATTGAGATCGACTACATCGACGAGAGCGAAGTGCTGTCTCCCGCCGACGACGTGTATCATATCGACAAGACCCAGTTCAAGGTGCCCTTCGTCTGCGGCGCCCGTGACCTGGGCGAGGCCCTGCGCCGCATTGCAGAGGGCGCTTCCATGATCCGCACCAAGGGCGAGCCGGGCACCGGCGACGTGGTCCAGGCAGTCCGCCACATGCGTGCCATGAACGCCGAGATCCGCCGCGTCCAGGGCCTGCGTGACGACGAGCTCTTCGAGGTTGCCAAGCAGTTACAGGTCCCCGTGGAGCTGCTGCGCTATATCAAGGAGAACGGCCGTCTGCCCGTGGTCAACTTCGCCGCCGGCGGCGTGGCCACCCCCGCTGACGCAGCCCTGATGATGCACCTGGGTGCCGAGGGCGTGTTCGTTGGCTCCGGTATCTTCAAGTCCGGCGACCCCGCCAAGCGTGCCGCCGCCATTGTCCAGGCCGTCACCAACTACAACGACCCCAAGAAGCTGGCCGAGCTGTCCACCGATCTGGGCGAGGCCATGGTCGGCATCAACGAGGACGAGATCGCCCTGCTGATGGCAGAACGGGGGAAGTAAGATGGCCATTGGGATCCTGGCCCTGCAAGGGGCCTTTGCCGAGCATGAGACCATGCTCGATCGGCTGGGTGCCGCGTGGTTTGAGATCCGCCAGAAGCGCGATCTGGAAAAGCCCCTGGACGGCCTCATCCTGCCCGGCGGCGAGAGCACCGTGATGGGCAAGCTCCTGCGCGACCTGGACCTGTTCGAGACGTTGCAGGAGAAGATCCGGGCTGGTCTGCCCGTCTACGGCACTTGCGCGGGCCTGATCTTGCTGGCCGACCAGGTGGAGGGCGGCATCCCCTGCTTCGCCACCATGGACCTGACCGCCAAGCGCAACGCCTACGGGCGGCAGCTGGGCAGCTTCCACACCGTGGCCCAGATGGAAGGCGTGGGCGAGATCCCCATGACCTTCATCCGCGCCCCCTACATCGCCGCCGTCGGCCCCAAGGCCCAGGTGCTGGCAGAAGTGGACGGCCACATCGTCGCCGCCCGCCAGGGCAGCCAGCTGGTCACGGCCTTCCACCCGGAGCTGGATGAGGACACGTCCGTCCACCAGTATTTCCTGGACATGACCAAGTGATCTGAAAGTGATCGGGTTGCATTGTATTTGTATCTAAGTATCTCATAGAAAACAGGATGGCAGCTTGCCCCAGGCGGGGCAGGCTGCTGTCTGTTTGTCTGCCTGGAGAAGCTTAGAAAATGCCCAGTTTTTTCGCGGCCTCCACCAGCTCCGGGCGGCAGTCCGGGTGGGCCAGGTCGATCAGAGCGCGGGCGCGGTCCCGCGTGGTCAGGGGCTTGAGGTTCACGACGCCCTGCTCTGTCACCACATATTGCACGTCGGACCGAGGGGTGGTCACGATGGTCGCCGGGGGGAAGTAGGGGACGATGCGGCTCTTGAGGGAGCCGTCGGGATTTTGGCCGACTGTGGACTTAAAGGCCAAAAACGACTTGCCGCCCTTGGACATCTGCGCCCCGCGGATATAATCTCCTTGTCCGCCGGTGCCGCTGAACTGGTGGGGGCCGATGCCCTCCGCGGCCACCTGGCCGAAGAGGTCGATGGACATGGCTGTATTGATCGAGATCATGTTTTCGTTCTGGGCGATGTTGGCCGGGTGGTTCACCACGGGGAAGGGACCGAAGTACATCTTCTCGTTGTGGTCCAGAAATTCATACAGGGCCTTCGAGCCGAAGGCGAAGCCCACCACGGACCGGTGGGGGATGAACTTAGGCCGGCTGTTGTTGATGACACCCTCCTGCATCAGGACCATGAGAGCATCGGACATCATTTCCGTGTGGCAGCCCAGGTCATTTTTCGTCCGCAGGCCGTAGGTCACGGCGTTGGCGACGCCGCCGATGCCGATCTGCAAACAGGCCCCGTCCGGAATCTCGTCCAAAATATACTGGGACATGGCCGCCGTTTCCGGGTCGGCCTCCATGACGCCGCCGGGGATCGTCTCTTTCTCCACATCCGCCCGGACAAGGTACTGGGCGGCGGAGAGGGTATCCAGCCCCGTCACATAGGGGGAGAAGCGATTGATCTGAAACACCACCGTCGGCGTTTCCTCGATGATATAGGGGTGCATGCAGCAGCCGGAGGCGCTCAGACTGACGAAGCCGTTTTCGTCGGGGAGAGAGACATCCAGAAACGCGATATCCGGCAAAAACGTTTCGTGGCACCAGGTGTCCACCTGACCCAGGTGGACGGAAGTGAAGTCGGCCCGCCCTGCTTTCAGCGCCCGGCGCTCCTCATAGCCCATGAAGTAGGTAGAGATGTGGAAGGCATCCGGGTTGGCACAGTCCAGAAACGTCATGGGCGGGATGATGTTGGAGCAGCCGATGGTCACGTTCTCCAGCTCCTCAGAGCGGGCGGCCAAGGCGTCGGCGATGGCACGGGCATAGCTGGTGCAGCAGCCGATATAAACTTTTTGCCCGCTTGTTACCAGGGCCGCAGCCTGAGCGGGGGTCAGTTCGGAGGGAATTTGTGTCGCCATGCGCTCAGCCCTCCGCCGTCAGCTCGACGGTGTCCAGCAGGTCCTGCATGCCCTGGAAAAACTGGCTGATGTGCCAGCCGTCCACGGCGGCGTGGGAGATGCTCAGGGAGAAGGGCAGGGTCAGCTTCCCGTCGTGCTCCGTGAATTTGCCATAGGTCAGGACGGGGAAGAGATGGGGCTGCCCGCCGGGGACCACAGTGGCGTAGCCGGTGAAGTCCAGCCAGGGGACGCAGGAGATGCAGTAAAAATTCCAGGGCTGGCCCCCTTTGGGCTTCATGCCGTGGACGTTGCCGTAGGTTTCCAGGTCAGCCAGGAACGCCCGGTAGAACGTAGGAAAGTCCTCATCGTGGGCAGTCCAGAGGTCGGAGAACGTGTGGTCGTCCTCGTGGAAAACGGTGTAGTTGGGGTGCAGGACATCGTGGGTGCCGAGGGTGCCGCTCTGGTCCACGGCCAGCCGGAAATCCGGGTGGGAGAGGAGCGTGTGGGAGACGCACCAGATGAAGGCAGGATAGAATTTGATGTGATTTTTTTGCAGCATGGCCCGGAACTTGGTCACATCCAGGTGGGTGGTGACGGAGTTGGCGCAGGGGAGGGTGTTGCGGTAATAGGCAAAATGCTCCCGGCGGGGCCAGGTGCTTTGGTCGATGGGGGTGAACATGGGGAGGGGCCTCCTTCTATCGGTTTCATAGGCTTGTTGCTTTTGATTATAGAGGATTTGAGGGGAAAAGCAAGGGGGCGCGGGCCAGGCAGAAAGGCCGCCCCCGGTGGGAGCGGCCTTTGCAGTGCGATTCGATCTCATTCAATAATTAAATAGGAGAACTTCTTATTTGGTGTAGTCGTAGAAGCCCTTGCCGCTCTTGCGGCCCAGACGGCCGGCGCGGTACAGGACCTTGTACAGGTGAGCGGGACGATACTTGGAGTCGGCGGTCTCCTGATACAGGGACTCCATGACGCTGATCATGATGTCGATGCCGATGGCGTCGGCCAGCTTCAGGGGGCCCATGGGCAGGTTGTAGCCCAGCTCGCAGGCCTTGTCGATGTCCTCATAAGAGCAGACGTTCTCGCCGGCCAGGATGGCGGCCTCGTTCATCATGGGGCACATGACGCGGTTGGCGATGAACATGGGCACGTCGGTGACGGTGACGAACTCCTTGCCGAAGCCCTTGGCAATGGCCTTGCCGGTCTCGATGGTGTCGGCAGAGGTGTCATAGGCGTTGATGATCTCCACCAGCTTCATGGCGGGCACGGGGCTGAAGAAGTGCATGCCCAGGAACTTCTCGGGACGCAGAGAAGCGGTGGCCAGCTCGGTGATGCTCAGGGAGGAGGTGTTGGAGACGAAAATGGCCTCGGGCTTCACGATGGGAGCCAGCTTGGCGAAGGCGTCCTTCTTCAGCTCCATATCCTCGATCATGGCCTCGAAAACGATGTCGACGTTGGCCAGGTCGTTCAGGTCGGTGGTGGCCTTCAGGCGGCCCAGCATCTCGGCCTTCTTTTCCTCGGTGATCTTGCCCTTGGCGATCTTCTTGTCAAAGCCCTTCTGGATGCCGGCGACGCCCTTCTCCAGGGTGGGGGTCCGGTGGTTGTAGAGAACCACGTCGTAGCCGCCCTCGAGAGCGACCTGGGCGATGCCGCGGCCCATCAGGCCGGCGCCGTACACACCAACAGTCTTAACTTCCATGTTGTTGCAACTCCTTTAATTTCCATAAAAATACAATGGGTCCCCCGGTGGGGGGTGCTATAATACATAGCCCTCCGGCAGAGCCGGAGACGCTTTTTTCATTCAAAAAGGCTTCCTTTCAATGAGAAAGAAGGAAAAAGAAAAAGCAGCAGGGCGAACAAAAGGCCAAACCCTGCCATTTTCTAACGTTTGTCTCATTGTACAGGATGAACCCCTCTCCGTCAAGGGCTGTTTCTAAATTTTTCACAAATTTTTTGTAGACAGCCTTCCTCCTTCTGTCGGGGGGAGAGCGGGGGATAAATCTCAGTTTTTGTCTATGTTGTAAGGTTTCTGCCTTGATTTTTTGTTGATTTCGCTTGCAAGTTTCGGAAAATGAAAAAAATTCATAGTACGATTACAGTATGAGAAAAGCCAAAAATAATGAAACTATGGCATGCGCCGCCTTTTTTGTTATGGTATAATAGGCCGTGTAGAAGTTGCCCGTATTGTAAGCCGTATTGTAAGCATTGCCGCGGGCATCCTTCTCTTGCCCAGGCAATGTGATATGGCCTGTTACGTAAGAATTATTTTACAGGAGGAATCTTAACATGGAATTCAAACTGAATGAAGACCAGCAGATGATCCACGACCTTGCGAAGGACTTTGCTGAGACCGTTCTGCAGCCCCGCATCGACGAGATCGAGCAGGGTGAGATGGTTGAGGTCAGCAATGGCCAGAAGCATCCCCAGCTCCCCCACGACATTCACCAGCAGCTGGCTGAGTGCGGCTTCATCGGCATCTCCTTCCCCGAGGAGTACAACGGCCTTGGCATGGGCCACGTCGAGCAGGCTATCGTCATCAAGGAACTCAGCCGCGTGTCTCCCTCCGTCGGTAAGTGCCTGGACGTGTACATCCTGGGCCTGGAGGCTCTGGACCTGTATGCTTCCCCCGAGCAGAAGGAAAAGTATCTGGCTCCCTGCTGCAGCGGCGAGCAGACCGTCTCCTTCGCTTTCACCGAGCCCGAGACCGGTTCCGACCCCAAGATGCTGAAGACCCGTCTGGAGAAGCAGGCCGATGGCACCTACAAGCTCAACGGCGTCAAGCGCTTCATCTCCAACGCTGGTTATGACGGCCCCTGCGTCCTGTTCGCTCTGCAGAAGGACGAGGAGTCCGGCAAGGACCTGGTCACCGGCCTGGTCATCGACAAGTTCTGCGAGGGCTACTCCATCTCCTCCCCCTGGGAGAAGATCGGCTATCGCGGCTCCGAGGTCTATGATATCTTCATGGACGACATCGTGGTCACCGAGGACCAGATCCTGGGCAAGCCCGGCGACGGCTTCACTCAGCTGCTGGGCACCACCGCTTACGGCAAGCTGGGCTTCACCGCCGTGTTCGTCGGTACCGCTCTGGGCGCTGCAGACATCGCTCTGAAGTACTGCCAGGAGAAGCTGCACCGCGGCAAGCCCATCACCAAGTTCCCCACCACCCAGCTGCGTCTGTCCACCATGTTGACCTATGCTCACACCGCTGAGCTGCTGCTGCTGGAGGCTGCTGACTACTGCGACCACAACCACTTCGCCAACGACGACATCGCTACCATGCGTGCCGTTCAGGCTCGTACCGCTCAGGCTAAGGGCTATGCTGCTGAGACCGCTACCAAGGTCGCTACCATGGCTGTCAACGCAATGGGCGCTTACGGTGTCTGCGACGAGTATCAGGCAGAGCGCTTCGTGCGTGATGCTGCTATAGCCCCCAACATCGAGGGTTCCGGCGACATCCAGTACCTGATCCACGGCATGTACGTCGCTGCCAACGGCAACACCAACTGAGTTTAAGCGATCTATTGTTTTGTTGCTTCCGCTGGCCGGCCCCTGTGGGCCGGTCGGCGTAAGTTAAATAGGTCCAATGGCCCCTCAAAGGCCAAATATAACAATGGAGGATTTTTACTATGAAACCCGTGTATCCTGCTGCTAGAGAGCTGCCCTCTTACGAGAACCTGCTGCTCGAGATGGTCGAGCCCAACATCCTGAAGGTCACCCTGAACAGACCCAAGTCTTACAACGCTCTGTCCCACGGCCTGGTTTCTGACCTGACCGAGCTGGCTAAGTGGCTGGTCGATGAGTACTACAACATCCGCGTTGTCCTGCTGTATGGCGGCGACGAGGGCAAGGGCTTCTGCGCTGGCCTGGACGTCAAGCAGGGTCTGACCGACTACGAGGAGACCGTCCCCGGTTTCTATCACTATCAGATCAAGCTGGGCGAGCTGGAGTGGTTCATCTCCAAGACTCCTCAGCCCTGGATCACCCTGATCGACAACGTCTCCGCTGGCGGCGGCTTCTCTCTGGCTATGTGCTCTGATATCCGTATCTGCACCCAGACTGCTCGCTTCTCCTGCTTCTATGCCAACGTCGGCATCGGCGGCTGCGACATGTCCTCCTCCTACTTCCTGCCCCGTCTGATCGGCACCGGCCGTGCATTCGAGATGATGCTGACCGGTAACTTCATCAACGCTGATGAGGCTTGGAACCTGGGCCTGGTGTCCAAGGTCGTTGAGAATCGTGCTGCTCTGGTTCCCGCTGGCCTGGAGCTGGCTCGCGTCATCGCTGCTAAGGATCCCATGGCTGTCCGTCTGACCCGCGAGGCTATGCGTGCTAACGTCGACTCCGCTGGCTTCGACAACGCTCTGCAGGTCGAGAACCGCAACCAGACCCTGATGATCGCCCACAACGTCAACAAGGACGCTTCTCAGGATCCCATCGGCAAGTATTGGATCGAGGATCGTACCGATCCCCAGAACCCCAAGGGTGCCAACTAATTCAATTTGATTTGAATTTCTTAGACCTCCGGCTTCGGCCGGAGGTCTATTTTTTGGATCATGCAGCCTCCGGCTTCGGCCGGAGGGCTTTTTATGTCCTAATTCCTCTTACCAAAACATCCGGTTTTGGCACAAAAAATCAGCCGAAAAATAGGGGAGGGGAAACAGAAGAAGGTTCTGTCCCTGGTTCTCTGCGTGGCTATGATGCTGTCC
>OIBI01000403.1_pt1 | contig 19808 bp, 15 predicted proteins | sample 1580951 | NCBI WGS metagenome assembly OIBI01 (sample SAMEA3882516, study PRJEB24775) | human gut metagenome | biome: human-associated habitat; feature: intestine environment; material: feces | place: Netherlands | collected 2009/2010 | reverse complement strand
CCATAGCCTGTGTTGGGTGGTCAATGTCACACTGAAGGTTTACAAGTGTAGGTTTCTGCTCAAGGATTCCGTCCTTGTTTCCTTCTGTTACAGCGTCAACAACTTCGTGCATGTATTTGTTACCTTTTCCGATGTACATATCATCACGGATACCGATAACATCAGCCATGAAGGAGATCATGTTAGCTGTCTCACGAACTGTCTCACCATGAGCAACCTGAGATTTTCCTTCGTCAAGATCCTGAACCTCAAGACCAAGAAGGTTACAAGCAGAAGCGAAAGAGAAACGTGTACGTGTGGAATTGTCACGGAACAGAGAAATTCCAAGTCCGCTCTCGAATACCTTTGTGGAAATGTTGTTCTCTCTCATGTAACGAAGAGCATCAGCTACTGTAAATACAGCCTCGATCTCGTCGTCTGTTTTCTCCCATGTAAGGAAGAAGTCACCATTGTACATCTCTTTGAAGTTGAGTGCGTTCAGTTTGTCAATATATCCCTGTAATTTTGCGTCCATCTTTAAAATCCTCCTGATTAAAATGAATTATTTGTTTTTAGGTTTATTAGCCAAGGCAGTTCCGGCCGGAAATTATCCGGTCAGAACGCCATAGGTTCAATGAATTGGTTGCGCGATCACACGCAAATGCGTTAGCAAATACTGAATTACTCAGCGTAAGACAGTGGAAGTGCAGCGTATACTGCAGCACATGTTACGAGATCCTGTTTCCATGTCATCTCGTTTGGTGCGTGAGCCTGAGCCTCTGCTCCAGGTCCGAATCCGATACATGGGATTCCGTTTCTACCCATGATAGAAACACCGTTTGTAGAGAATGTCCACTTATCTGTCAGAGGACGAGCCTGACGCATCTCAAGTGTGTCAGCAGCACCGATTCTCTGATCTCCGTAAAGTCCTGTGTAAGCTTTCTCAAGAGCCTTAGTTACTTTGTGATCCTTCGGAATAGCCCATGTTGGGAAGTAGCACTCGATCTCGTATACACATCCTGTGTAGGACGGACGATCATAGTTGTACATAGAAACAACAACGTCATCACCGTATTTCTTAACGCTTGGCAGGTTACGGATCTCATCTAAGCAGCTCTCCCATGTCTCTCCGAATGTCATACGACGGTCAAGAGATACAGCACAGGAATCTGCTACTGCACAACGGCTTGGTGATGTGTAGAAGATCTGAGATGTTGTAACTGTTCCACGTCCAAGGAAACGAGCCTCTTCGTAGTCAGGGTTGAATTTCGGGTTAAGCATTTTAACAAGACCTTTGATCTCTGTCTCGTCAGCGTCATCGTTCTCGTTAAGAGCACGAACATCCTGAAGAATGTCAGCCATCTTGTAGATTGCGTTGTCTCCACGCTCCGGAGCAGAACCGTGACAGGAAACTCCCTTAACATCGATACGGATTTCCATACGTCCTCTCTGTCCACGGTAGATACCACCGTCTGTAGGCTCTGTAGAAACTACGAACTCCGGACGAATCTTGTCTTCGTTGATGATGTACTGCCAGCAAAGTCCGTCACAGTCTTCTTCCTGAACTGTACCAACAACCATTACTTTGTATCCTTCTGGAATGAGTCCGAGATCTTTCATGATCTTTGCTCCGTATACACCAGATACGATACCGCCACACTGGTCAGATACTCCACGTCCACCGATCTCTGTCTCTGTCTCGTATCCATCGTATGGATCGAATTTCCAGTTATCGATGTTACCGATACCTACTGTATCAATATGTGCGTCAAATGCGATGATCTTGTCGCCAGTTCCCATGAATCCCATAACATTTCCCTGTGGGTCGATGACAACTTCGTCAAATCCAACTTTCTTCATCTCAGCAGCGATTGTCTCTACGTGAGCTTTCTCATCACAGCTTTCTCCCGGATTTTTTACGATAGCACGAAGGAAAGCAGTCATGTCTTTCTCATAGCCTTTTGCATACTCTTTGATTTTGTTAAGATCCATTGTTCTTCTCCTTTTGAAATAAAATCTTGTTTTGGTGTTACAGTTTCTTCTTATTGTATTGCGAGAAATGATTATCTCTCATTTCCGTCCCAGACAATTGATTTGTATCTATCCGGATCAGTGTCTCCCTCAGTAGAGAAGAGAAGTACTTTTGAGTTCTCATCCAATCCGAGGTGCTCTCTGAGCGGTTTGTACTCATCCATTGTCATGATGCACGCAAGTGTTCCAAACGGTGCGGCTCCGGATTCTCCGGAAGTAACAGGCTGATCACCTTTGAAAGGTGCAGCAAGCATACGCATACCTTTGGCAGCAACCCAGTCAGGTGTTGCGATAAATGTATCAACGTGGTTTTTCAGGATATCCCATGAAATTGTGTTCGGCTCTCCACAAGCAAGACCAGCCATGATTGTAACCATGTCTCCGTCTACGATGCGGATAGCTCCGTCCTTAGCACATGCTCCTTTGTAAAGACATGCAGCAGGCGCAGCTTCAACAACAACAACTTTCGGTGGATTTTCCGGATAGCGGTTAGCGAAGAATCCCTGAACTGCTCCGGCAAGTGAACCAACACCAGCCTGAATAAATACATGTGTCGGACGCTCACATCCAGCTTCATGAAGCTGATCATCAGCTTCGTTAGCCATTGTTCCGTATCCCTGCATGATCCATGCCGGAATCTCTTCATATCCGTCCCAGGCTGTATCCTGAACCATTACGCCATTCTCTGTCTTCTCTGCCATAGCGTTAGCCATACGAACACATTCGTCGTAGTTTTCCTCTTCGATTGTAGCTTTCGCTCCTTCTTTCAGGATGTTGTTCAGTCTTGTCTGAGTGGATCCCTTCGGCATAAGTACTACAGCTTTCTGTCCAAGCTTGTTCGCTGCCCATGCAACACCACGTCCGTGGTTACCATCTGTTGCAGTGAAGAAAGTAGCCTGTCCGAATTCATTACGCAGTTCGTCAGATGTAAGAACGTTGTAAGGAAGTTCTGAAACATCCTTTCCTGTCTGCTTTGCAATGTAGCGAGCCATTGCGAAAGATCCGCCGAGTACTTTAAATGCGTTCAGTCCGAAACGATAAGACTCATCTTTTACATAGACTTCTTTCAGTCCAAGGTATGCAGCCATGTGATCCAGTTTTGCAAGTGGTGTAACACTGTACTGCGGGAAGCTCTCATGGAATGCGCGAGCTTTCGCTACATTCTCAAGTGACATTACCTGAAGCTGAGAGTCATCTGTTTTTGGCATTTCGTTTACTGCCCATTTGATAGTTTCCATTATAGTGACCTCCTTAAATTAATACGTGTCATTTGCCCATGTAACTGTAAAGTGTGAATTTCGATATCCCCAAATACGAAGAAACTTTATCGCCGGACTTTGTAATAAGGAAAGCACCGGCATGATCCAGATACTGGACAACAGCAACTTTGTCGTCTTTGTTCATCATTGCAACTGGCTTTCCGACCTTTGCAACGGCCTGCTCGATCAACAAATCCAGAAGTTCATTTACATTATGTGTGATCTGCCGTGGCGAATCACCTGTAAGATCCGGAAGCTTGTCTTTCGTAGCGATCAAAGACTGAATTGCTGTACTCGCAGCTGTAAAAGCTGTGATGTCATAGTTTAATGAGAAGATGTATGAGATTGATCCGTCATCGTCTCTTATATAGAAGGTACTCGATTTCAGGATCCGTCCATCTTCTGTTTTAGTAAGATAGGAAAGCTTATCATGAATCGTTGACGGATCCGACTGAAGTGTCTCAAGAACAATTCCTGAAGGACCATCTCCGGTCTGTCGGTTCGATACATGTCCGTTCTCGATGTACACGATCGATCTCTCCAGATCTTTTGTCTTCAAATCATGAATTGCAATCTCACAGGAACTTCCAAATTGAATTGCAAGTCCGTGTGCAAGCTGCTTAAGAAAATCTAAGGTATGGCGCATATGTCCACCTGCCTTTCTACATGCTTTCTGTCTTCATAATCCCATAATATCATAAAAATCACGATAGTCAATACCTTTCCTAAAAATTTTTTAGGTAACAAAAAACTTTTTTAGATTTCTTGTTGCATTTAGACAATTTAGATGTTATTCTATGTGTATCAGAGACATTGATGTACGAAATGCACATAACAGGCAGATAGCATTTTAACATCAAAGTGTAGAAATTCATAAAAAGGAGAGGTTACAATTATGTTGATCTTAGGTAATGGTAGAGTTGTGACAAGAAACCCCGAATGTCCTTATATGGAAGAGGGCGCAGTAGCAATTGATGGCAAAGTAATCTGTAAGGTTGGACCAACAGATGTGTTGAAGAAGGCTTATCCAGATGCAGAGTTTATTGATGCAAAAGGCGGAGTGATTATGCCGGCATTCATTAATACTCATGAACATATCTATAGTTCTTTTGCAAGAGGACTTGCTATTAATGGATACAATCCAACAGGATTGCTCAGCATTCTTGAAGGAATGTGGTGGACACTGGATAGAAACCTGACACTGAATGATACTTATTTAAGTGCTATGGCTACTTATATTGATTCTATCAAGAACGGTGTAACAACAGTATTTGACCATCATGCAAGTTTTGGCCATATTACAGGTTCCCTCAATGCGATCGAGGAAGCTGCGAAGGATTTAGGTGTGCGTACCTGCCTCTGCTATGAGATTTCTGACCGTGACGGAATGGAGAAATCCAGAGAATCTGTAATGGAGAACGTGAATTTTATCAAGCATGCACTTGCAGACGACAGTGATATGATCGCCGGAATGATGGGTATGCATGCACAGTTCACAATCTCAGATGAGACAATGGAACTTGCAGCAGCAAACAAACCGGATGAAGTTGGTTATCATATTCATGTTGCAGAAGGAATTGAAGATCTGCATCACTGCCTGAAACATTATGGAAAGAGAATTGTTGACCGTCTGATGGACTTCAATATTCTTGGAGAGAAGACACTGCTTGGACATTGTATCTACATCAACCCACATGAGATGGATCTGATCAAAGATACAAACACAATGGTTGTTCATAATCCGGAATCCAATATGGGAAATGCCTGCGGATGCCCTCCGACAATGGAACTTGTACACAGAGGAATCCTTACAGGACTTGGAACAGATGGATATACACATGATATGATGGAATCCTTCAAAGTGGCAAATATTCTTCATAAACATCACCTTTGCGATCCAAATGCAGCATGGGGAGAAGTTCCGACAATGCTGTTTGAGAACAATGCAAAGATTGCAGGACGTTATTTCGACCAGAAGCTCGGAGTTCTTGAAGAAGGCGCAGCAGCAGATGTGATTATTGTTAATTACAATCCGCTGACACCAATGAATGAGAATAACATCAATGGTCACCTTGTATTCGGAGTAACTGGACACGATGTTGTGACAACTGTTGCAAACGGTAAAGTATTGATGAAAGACAGAAGACTGACAGAGATTGACGAAGCGAAAGTTATGGCAGACTGCAGACAGGCAGCAGCCGAACTTGGAAAACGTATCAACAGTCGTTAGGCTTAGATTGACGGATACTGTTCATTAATGTTAACATATATAACAGATGTGGACAGTATCTTTGATCGCACATTTCGTCAAAACTAACCGGAAAGGACAATAAAATAATGAAAGAAAAGAAATCAGAAGCACCTCGCAGAGGAAACGAAGAACTGTTTAAGTGGGATGGTAATCCGACATTTGGTCAGATACTTCCGCTTGCCGCCCAGCATGTACTTGCAGCAGTTGTAGGATGTGTTACACCGGCAATTCTGGTTGCAAATGCAGCGAATAATGCAGGCGGAAATGTAAACATGGGTCTCTTGATCCAGATGTCACTTGTATTTGCAGCATTATCAACATTCCTTCAGCTGTATGGAAATAAGATCCATCTTGGATCCGGACTTCCGGTCATCATCGGTGTAAGTTTTGCTTATGTTCCGACAATGACAGCAATTGCAGCACAGGCTCAGGACGTTAACACGATTTTTGGCGCGATGATCGTAGGTGGTATTGTAGCAATTATCGTTGGACTTACTATTAAGCAGATCAGAAAGGTGTTCCCACCACTGGTAATCGGAACTGTTATCTTTGCGATCGGTCTGTCTCTTTATAAGACAGCCATTAACTACATGGCAGGAAACTCCGCGAACACATATGAAGTGATCGTAGAGCAGAGAGGTCAGACAGCAGCACTTGTTTATGGTTCCTGGCAGAACTGGCTTGTATCTCTTGTAACACTGGCAATCGTAATCGGTCTGAACCATTACGGAAAAGGACTTTTCAAACTTGCATCTATCCTGATCGGTCTGGTCTGTGGATATGTACTTGCATTGTGCTTTGGAATGGTTGATTTTTCAGCACTTTCAAACGCAGGTTGGTTCCAGCTTCCACAACCGTTCGCTTTCGGTGTAAAATTCGATATCTCAGCGATTATCCCGCTGGCGATTTTGTTCCTTGTCAATTCCATTCAGGCAATGGGAGATTTCTCCGCTACAACAAGTGGTGGTATGGATCGTCTTCCTACTGACCAGGAGCTCAACGGTGGTATCATCGGTTATGGTATCAGTAATATCGTAAGTGCATGTTTCGGATGTCCTCCGACAGCAACTTACAGCCAGAACGTAGGTATTGTTGGTTCTACAAAAGTTGTAGCAAGAAAGGTATTTTCACTTTCAGCATTTATCCTTCTGATTGCAGGACTGATTCCGAAATTCTCAGCACTTCTGAGAACAATTCCTCAGTGTGTACTTGGTGGAGCAGTAGCATCTGTATTCGCAGGTATCGCAATGACAGGTATCAAGCTTCTTGTAAGTGAAGGTATGTCTACAAGAAATACAACAGTTGCAGGATTATCTATTGCAATCGGTATGGGTGTATCCTTAAGTAACGGATGCTTAAATCAGATGACATCAACAATTTACGATGGATTAGGAATGACAATGGGACTTGAGAACTTCCAGTCCATCATCAATAACACATTTGCATCATCACCGGTTGTACTGGCGACAATTTTTGCAGTTATTTTGAATCTGGTTCTTCCGAAAGATTCAAAGCCGGAGGCAAAATAAAAGGAAACAGATCTTTGAGAAAAGACAGGTTCTTGGGGAATGATCTGTCAGAGATTTCAAAGATTTAATCATTACGGAAGAACCTGCCGATGGCAGGTTTTCCGTGATAAAAGAAAAAAGAGAGGTAAAAAGTATGAGTGAAATTATGAGACCTATGTCATTTGAACAGCTTTTAAACTGGACATTGACAGAGTATAAAGAGAATGGAACAGTATTTGGAGAGCGTCATCCATATCATGCGGACAGCAAGTTCAACCGCACAATCTTCGGACGCGATCTTGAGACACCAATCGGACCGGCAGCAGGTCCAAACACTCAGCTGACACAGAATATTATCGCAGCTTACTACACAGGAAGCCGTTTCTTCGAGCTGAAGACAGTTCAGGTAATGGACGGAGACGAGCTTGCAGCATGCATCAACAGACCATGTATCAAGGCTGATGACGAGTGCTACAACTGTGAGTGGTCTACAGAGCTGTTTGTTCCACAGGCAATGGAGGAGTACATCAAAGCATGGTTCCTTCTGAAAGTGATCTCAAAAGAATTCGGACTTGGAAGCATGGACGGATTCCAGTTCAACATCAGTGTTGGATATGATCTTGCCGGAATCAAATCAGAGAAGGTTGACACATTCCTGAACACAATGCAGCATGCACAGGATTCAGAGATTTTCAAGCACTGCAAGGCTTATCTTCTTGAGCATGTTGACCTGTTCGAGAAAGTGACAGCAGAAGATATCGAAAGCATTTCCGGTGATATCTGTAATTCTGTTACAATCTCTACACTTCACGGATGCCCTCCGGAAGAAATTGAGAAGATCGCAATGTATCTGATCACAGAAAAGGGATTCCATACATTTATCAAATGTAACCCGACACTTCTTGGATACGAGTATGCAAGAAAGACAATGGATGACATGGGATACGATTATATCGCATTCGGTGACTTCCACTTCAAAGACGACCTGCAGTACGAGGATGCTGTTCCGATGCTGAACAGACTGATTGCTGTCTGTCAGGAAAGAAACCTGGAGTTTGGTGTGAAGATCACAAACACATTCCCGGTTGATGTAAAACAGAACGAACTTCCAAGTGAAGAGATGTATATGTCAGGAAAATCTCTGTACCCACTTTCCATCTCCGTAGCAAATATGCTGGCAAGAGATTTCGGTGGAAAACTGAGAATCTCCTATTCAGGTGGTGCTGATTTCCATAACATCGAAGGAATCATCGATGCAGGAATCTGGCCGGTAACAATGGCTACAACAATCCTGAAACCAGGCGGATATGACAGACTTTGCCAGATTGCAGGACTTCTTGAGAAAGAAGGCGTTGTATTCACAGGTATCGACGCTGCCAAGACAGAGAAACTGGTTGAGGAAGCAAAGACAAGCCCATATCATGTAAAGGCTGTAAAACCGCTTCCGTCCAGAAAGATCAACAAACAGGTTCCGCTGATCGACTGCTTCATCGCTCCTTGTAAAGAAGGATGCCCGATCCACCAGGATATCACAACATATCTGCAGCTTGTAGAAGCTGGTAAATATGAAGAAGCTATGGATGTTATCACAGAAAAGAATCCACTTCCATTCATTACAGGAACAATCTGTGCACATGCTTGTATGGGCAAATGTACACGTAACTTCTATGAATCACCGGTACATATCCGTGAGATGAAGCTTGAGGCAGCTCAGAACGGATACGAAGCACTGATGAACAAGCTGACAGCACCTGCAATCACAAAAGAAGGTAAGGCAGCAGTGATCGGTGGAGGACCGGCTGGTATGGCAGCTGCTTACTTCCTGCGCAGAGCCGGAATGGCAGTTACAGTATTTGAGAAGAACGACGCTCTCGGCGGTGTTGTTCGCCACGTGATCCCAGAATTCAGAATTCCGGGAACATCTATTGATAAAGATGCAGCACTTCTTGAGAAGATGGGCGTTGAAGTTCGTCTGAACACAGAAGTAAAAGATACAGCAGCACTGAAAGCAGAAGGATTTACAACAGTGATCCTTGCAGTAGGAGCTTCTGAGCCTGGAGTATTAAGACTTGAGCAGGGTGAAGCTAAGAATGCACTCGAGTTCCTGGCTGACTTCAAGGCAAATGACGGAAAACTTGATATCGGTAAGAACGTTGTAGTTATCGGTGGTGGTAACACAGCAATGGATACAGCAAGAGCAGCAAAACGTACAACAGGCGTTGAACATGTATATCTTGTATACAGAAGAACAAAACGCTATATGCCGGCAGACGAAGAAGAGCTGGTAATGGCAGTAGAGGACGGCGTAGAATTCATGGAACTCCTTTCTCCTGTTAAACTTGAGAATGGAAAACTGATCTGCGAAGTTATGGTTCTTGGCGATATGGATGCTTCTGGAAGAAGAGGCGTTGTTAAGACAGGAGAACTCAAAGAGATCCCGGCTGATACAGTGATCGCAGCTGTTGGTGAAAAAGTTCCGACTGCTCTTTACGAGGCAAATGGAATCAACGTAAATGACAGAGGACGTGCTCTTGTAAATGAAGAGACATTAGAGACAAACGTAGAGAACGTTTACGTTGTTGGTGACGGACTTGGCGGACCGGCTACAGTAGTAGAAGGTATCCGTGATGGTCTCAAAGCTGCTCAGGCAGTGATCGGAGAGACTCTTGTAAGAGATTTCGATGCAGAGACAGATGAAGCTGTTGTATACGAGAGAAAGGGTAACCTCGAAGACGTACGCGAAGACAGCACAGAGGCTAAGAGATGTCTTAACTGTGCAGGAATCTGTGAGAACTGTAAGGAAGTTTGCCCGAACAGAGCAAATGTAGCAATCAAGGTTCCGGGACTGGAGAAACATCAGATCATCCATGTGGATTACATGTGTAATGAATGTGGTAACTGTAAGAGCTTCTGTCCGTACGACAGTGCTCCGTACCTGGATAAATTCACATTATTCATGGACGAGAACGATATGGCAGACAGCAAGAATCAGGGATTCACAGTACTGGATAAAGATGCAGTACACTGCAAGGTTCGTTTCTGTGGAGAGATCCTCGACTGGACACTTGGAGAAGAGACAAAGATTCCGGAAGCACTTCAGAAAGTAATGGAGACTGTTTGCAAGGACTACACATATCTGTTAAGATAATAGCAGAAGGTTTATGTGAGATTGCTCCGGTGAAAATTGAGTGAGACCAGAGTGATAATATGTGAGATAGATAGCTCACAGGCATCTGCCTGTGGGCTATCTTCTTTTCAAAAGACGCAGAAATATAGAAAGAAGGGATCTGTAAAATGATAAGCTATTTCAGAGATGACAGACTTTGTGAAGCAGACTCTTTCTTATCGGTAGTAAAGCCTGACTATACAGAATGTCCGATGATAGCTGCTGTCGGTGCGGGAGGAAAGACCTCTACATTGAGAAGGCTTGCAGAAGAGTATGCGCTGATGGGGAAAAAGGCAATTGTTCTTACAACAACTCATATGAGAGAAGAGACGACTCCATGGAGTTGTGTGGCTGAAGAGGAAGAGTGGATTAGTAAAGGGAACGAGCTGATTGAACGAGTGAAGGAATGCCTTGAACAATATGGACAGGCCTGGATTGGGGCAAGAGCGAAAAAAGGGAAAATGAGCTGCGTTCCGGAGTTGATTCTGGCAGAGATAGAAAGCTGGAATGTGCCATTACTTGTTGAAGCGGACGGAGCAAGGATGCTGCCGTTAAAAGTACCGGGAGAACAAGAACCTGTGCTCCTGCCACAGACAACATATGTATTCTCTGTCTACGGAATGGATGCCTTAGATCAAAAGCTGGAAGAAATCTGCTTTCGAAGTGAAAAGGCGGCAGAGCTTCTTGGAAAACAGCCGGAAGATCAGGTGACAGAAGAGGACCTGATAAAGCTTGCCTGTCATGAACAGGGCGGGCGAAAAGGCTGTCCAAAGCAGGCAGAGTATATTGTTGTACTGAATAAGGCAGATACAAAGGAGCGGCGAGAAAGAGCGTGTAAGATTGCAAAGTGCTTGTATGAGAATGGAATCAAGAATATATTTGTGACATCTTATATGCTGTAATAAATATTGTAGAAAAAGTGCAGAGATTATTCTTGAACGTAAATAAATTAGAAAATAACGGAGAATCATAGAAGATTCTCAGGAAAATAGATGGGAAGTATTGAGATGAAGATATTGATTAAAGGTGCGGGAGACCTGGCAACAGGAATCGCATCCAGATTATATGGCGCAGGGCATCAGATCATGATGACAGATATTGCTGTGCCATTGACGGTCCGCAGACTAGTTGCATTTTCCAGAGCGGTTTATGAAGGTGAGGCAGTTGTAGAAGATATGACGGCGCGCCTGGCAAAGAATCAGGAAGAAGCAGACGAGATTATGGAACAGGGAGATATCCCTGTGATCGTTGATCCAAAGGCAGAATGTATACAGTGGTTTCAGCCGGATGTGATCGTGGATGCCATCCTTGCAAAGAGAAATCTCGGAACAAAGATCACAGATGCACCATTTGTGATCGGAGTCGGACCTGGATTTACTGCTGGAGAAGATTGTAATTGTGTAGTCGAGACAAAGAGAGGACATACACTGGGTAATGTGATCTGGGACGGAAGTGCGATCCCGAATACCGGAGTTCCGGGAAATGTTGGGGGATATTCTATTGAGCGTCTGATCAAAGCATCCGCAGATGGGGTGATCGAACCGAAGGCTGTGATCGGCGATCTGGTACGAAAAGGACAGATCGTTGCAATTACAGGCGGAGAGCCGGTTTATGCGCTGATGGACGGTATCGTTCGCGGAATGCTTCAGCCAGGTGTTCAGGTGACAAAGGGACTGAAGATCGGAGATATTGATGCTCGTGCAAAGCAGGAGCATTGCCGGACAATCTCAGACAAAGCAAGGGCGATCGGCGGAGGTGTGCTCGATGCAGTCTGCAGTTATGAAAAGAGCAGAGGAAAATACGCATTGATCTTGCTGGCGGCAGGTCAGAGTGTTCGGTTCGGTTCAGATAAACTGAAAGTAGTTGTAGAAGGTGAAGCAATGTATGAAAGTGCGATCAGCCGGTTTGAAGCATTTCAGGGATTCAAGTCTTATGTAGTGACAGGAAAAGAAGAGATTACACTTTCAGCAGAGTCAGCCGGCTGCACGGTGGTATGCAACAAAGAACCGGAGAAGGGAATCTCTCTTTCTGTAAAGCTCGGTCTGACAAAGGCAATCGAGGATGCGGAAGAAAATGGAACACCGCTTCGAGGAGTCCTGTTCAGTGTCTGCGATCAGCCAAGATTAAAAAAATCCACGATTCAGAGAATCATAAATACAGCATTTCATAATCCGGGAAAGATCGTTTGTGCAGGAGAAGGAACAAGAAATGGCAATCCGGTCTTGTGGGATAAGAGATTCTTTGATAAACTTTTGGAGTTAGATGGAGATATCGGTGGAAAGAAGATATTGAAAGAAAACTTAGATTCGCTGAAAATTGTGCCGGTACAGGCGGGAGAACTTCAGGATATTGATCGCAAAGAAGATCTCGGAACGGCATAATGATAGAATTGCTGGTTGCATATAGCGTGAACAGTAATAAAAATAGCAGCGGTGAGCTGAAAGGAGAATGCAAATGCGGGTAGGAGCAGTGATTGCGGCAGCAGGAAAATCTGGTGGATATAAGAGTTATGATAAGATGAAGTCGGTGGATGGAATCCAGGTTCTGCGTCAGATGATTTTAAATTTCAAGAGAGCAGGCGTGGATGAGATCGTGCTGATCACAGGATACCAGGCGGAGCAGGTGGAGAAGAAACTGGCGAAGCTTGGTGCAGTATTCCTTCGCAGTGAAGATTATGAGAAGGAAGAGATGATCACATCAGCAGTTCGAGGGATGAACTACCTGAAACCGCGCTGTGAGAAATTCTTCTTCTGTCCGGCAGGAGTTTCTCTTTTCACAGAAGATACCGTACGTGTGTTGATGCAAAAAGCGAAAGAAAATGAAAACGATCATGAGAAAGTCTATGTACCTGTCTGGGAAGAACGAAAAGGACATCCGATCCTGATGGATCGCAGTATGATCGATCAGTTTACTTCTTATGAAGGTGAAGGTGGACTTAAAGGCGCCATGGATGTGCTGAATGTAGAACGCATTTTCATTCCGGTGGAAGACAACGGTGTAGCGATTTACTCCGGACAGGGAGAACCTTTCCGTGAGATTTTCAAAGAGAAGGAAAAGGAGAGAAGAATCCGTCCGAGAGTGAAGCTTCAGTTGGAGAAGAATGAGAACTTCTTCGGTCCGGGAATTGTATTCCTTCTGCGTCAGATCGATACACTTGGTTCGGTAAGAGACGCCTGTGCAAAGACAGGAATGTCTTACAGCAAGGGCTGGAGCTTGATCAGAAGTGCAGAGAAAGAACTCGGATATACCGTCGTAGAGCGAAGTCCGGGAGGCAAGCATGGCGGTGTAGCCAGTGTAAGCGAAGCAGGGAAAGACATACTCAGAAAATATGAACTGTTGGAAAAAGATGTGGTGAAATATGCAGAGAAGAGATATAAGGATATCTTTGAATCTTGATCTGTCTTTTACACGCAATATGTGAAAAGAAGAAAGCTAATATTAGCGAAAAAAGCGGTCACATGACATTATTAAAATACAGTTAATGAAAAAAAGTTGTGTAAATCACAACTTTTTTTAAAAAGGCGATTGTTAAAATAAAACAAATCGGTTATAATGATAACATCATTTAGAAAGAAAAGACAGGAACAATCTTATGAACAAGGCGCCTGTCAGGAGGAGGTAGGATGAAAAAGAGAATTTTAGCAGCAATGATGGCAGCCGTAATGGTGTTTTCTATGGCTGGATGTGGATCCAAAGCCGACGAAAAGACAGACGACACAGCAAAAACAGAAGCAACTGACAACAAAGTCAGTGATGAAGAAGAAACAGAGATTCAGGTATTTATTGCAGCCAGCTTAAAGAATGTAATGGATGAGCTCGCAACACAGTATAACGAAGAGCATCCGAACGTAAAGATCACATACAATGCAGACAGTTCAGGTACACTTCTGACACAGATTGAAGAAGGATATGAGTGTGATATCTTCTTCTCAGCAGCACAGAAGCAGATGGACCAGCTTGAGTCCGATGGTCTTGTAGTAGACGGAACAAGAGCGAATGTTGTAAACAACCAGGTAGTAGTTGTGACAAGAAAAGACAGCGGAACAAAGGTAACAGGACTTGATAACTTAAGCGAAGCAGAAAGCTTTGCACTTGCCGGTGGAAGCGTACCGGTAGGTAAGTATACAAGAACCGCACTTATGAATATGGGAGTTCTTCCGAAGGTGGATGATCCTTCAGCAATCAAAACAGAAGAAGTATCAGAAGCACTTGGCGGACTTGAGATCAGCGAGCAGGACAACGTAAGCAAGGTTCTTTCCGCAGTAGTGGAAGGATCTTGTGAAGTTGGAACAACTTATTACTCTGATACATATGGATTCGAGGACGAACTCGATATTCTTCAGACAGTAGGGTATGATCTGACAGGAAATGTAATCTATCCGATCGCACGTGTAGTAAATGATGAGGCTGATGATGCACAGAACGCAGTAGCAGATGATTTCATCAAGTTTGTTCTGTCAGACAATGCAAAGAAAGTATTTGAGTCTTATTACTTCGATACAAATGTAGAATAAAGATAGTGTGATAGTAACGGATGTGTTACTATAAAAGTAGAGGCTGCCAGAAATGAAAAGTTTCGGACAGCCTTTTTCTTATAGTTGTAAAGGAGAGTGAATGATAGAATGGATGAAATGATGGAAATCCTGAAGAATTTGGATTGGAGCCCATTATTTATTTCAATAAAAACAGGAATCGTAGCTACGATATTTTCATTTTTTCTGGGAATCTATGCGGCACGTAAGGTTGTGAAGACAACTCCGGGGAAAAAGGCTATTATAGATGGAATACTGACCTTGCCAATGGTACTTCCGCCGACAGTGGCCGGCTTCTTTCTGTTACTGATCTTCAGCAGGAGAAGACCGTTTGGAATCTTTTTATTTGAAAATTTTGGAATCAAAGTAGTACAGACATGGCTTGGATGTATCATTGCTGCCACAGTAATTTCATTTCCACTGATGTACAGAAATGCCCGTGCAGCGATGGAACAGATCGATGTGAATCTGATCTATGCAGGAAGGACACTCGGCATGTCTGATACAGAAATCTTCTGGAAAGTAGTGATCCCGACCGCAGGACCTGGAATCGCATCCGGAACGATTCTTACATTTGCCAGAGCACTCGGAGAATATGGAGCGACATCTATGCTTGCCGGAAATATTCCGGGAAAGACAGGAACAATCTCGCAGAAGATTGCAATGGTCATTCAGGACGGAGACTATATGACAGCGGGCGTGTGGGTTGCGATTGTCATGGTGATCGCATTCCTGGTGATTTTCCTGATGAATCTGATCTCGGGCAAGAAAATGAAGAATGTCAAGAGGTGGTAAGAGATGGCGATAGAAGTAAAGATTCAGAGAAAACTGAATACATTTGAGCTGAACATAGATTTTAAAAGTGATTCTAAACGAATCGGAATCCTCGGCGCATCCGGATGTGGAAAGAGCATGACATTAAAGAGTATTGCAGGGATTGAGCCGCCGGAGAGCGGATTGATCAAAATTGAAGGAAAGATAGTTTACGACAGCGAAAATAAAGTGAATTTAAAACCGCAGAAGCGTAACATTGGCTATCTGTTTCAGAATTATGCACTTTTTCCTACAATGACGGTGGAAAAGAATATCGCCGCCGGATTAAAAGGGAAAAAGCAGGAGAATGCAAAGCGTGTGCGTGAGATGATTGAGAAATTTCAGCTGACAGGACTGGAAAAACGATTCCCGGCAGAGCTTTCCGGAGGCCAGCAGCAGAGGGTAGCCCTTGCGAGAATCATGGCTTATAAACCGGATGTGATTCTCTTAGATGAACCATTTTCAGCACTTGATATGTATCTGAAGGACCGTCTGCAGCAGGAATTACAGGAGCTTCTCGAAGATTATGAGGGTACTGTGATCATGGTGTCTCACAGCAGAGATGAAGTGTACCGGTTCAGTGAAGAACTGCTGATCATCGACCAGGGGCAGATTGTGGCAGCAGGGAAGACGAAAGAATTGTTCCAGAATCCGCAGAGAAAAGAAGCGGCACGGCTGACTGGATGCAAGAATTTCACAAGAGCAGTTTATGTGGATGAGCATGCCGCAGAACTGATAGACTGGGGGATTACGTTGCGTACAGAGCAAAGAAATATCCCAGAAAATATCAACTATATCGGTTATCGTGCGCATGATTTTGTTCCGGTCTGGGGAGAAGGTGGAAAGAATCAGATTCCATTTCTATTAGAGAGTAAGGCAGAACTCCCTTTCGAAGATAATTATTATCTGAAACCTGCAAATGAAACGGCAGATCCGTCTGTGATCTCCTGGTTTGTACAGAGAGAGAATCAGGAGAAGATCCGGGAAAAAGGAATGCCGGATGCGCTGGAGCTGGTGGAGGAAGAAGTGTTGTTCCTGGAATAGCATCTTCCCATATAGATGATTTTTGAGTGAACCGTTACGTTTTGAAAGAAATGTAAAAACTCCTTTTCAGGATATTTACATCAGGGAAAAACTAGTATATAATAAGCACGTTTTTCAAAAACACATCCCGTCCGTTGGTTACGAAACAATTCTTGTGAACAGTAATCAACGGACGGGATGTGTTATGTATGTAGTCACTGATAAATACGGAAAAGGAGGAGCAAAATGAAATCAGTACAGAATGATATGACTGTTGGAAGCCCAATGAAGATGATCTTAAGTTTTACATTTCCCATCTTTCTTGGAAATGTTTTCCAGCAGTTTTATAATATGGCGGATGCTGTGATCGTAGGTAAGTTCGTTGGAACAAAAGCGCTTGCAGCAGTTGGAAGTACAGGAACGATCATGTTTCTGATTTATGGATTTGTAGTTGGAATGACAGCCGGATTTACTGTTCTCACAGCACAGAAGTTTGGTGCGGGAGATAGGAAGGGGATGCGGCGCACCGTTGCGGGGGCAGGAATCCTTTCGTTGTTGATCGGTCTGTTCCTTACGGTTACCTTTATGTTATTTATGAAACCACTTTTGCATCTGATGAATACTCCGTCAGATATTTTTGCAGATGCATATAAGTATATTATGATCGTCAGCGGAGGAATCCTGGCGCAGATGCTTTATAACTTGTTATCCAGTATTTTAAGAGCACTGGGAAACAGTAAGATTCCATTGTACTTTCTGATTATCAGTGCGTTGCTGAATATCGTGTTGGATCTGGTTTTAATCATTGTGTTTCAGATGGGCGCACCGGGTGCGGCAATCGCGACGGTAGTAGCACAGGGCATATCAGGTGTACTCTGTCTTATTTATATTATGTGGAAGATTCCGCTTCTTCATCTGAAAAAGGAAGACTGGCATGTTGGCGGACAGATTTATGCGATCCAGTTAAAGATCGGACTTCCGATGGCATTGCAATATTCTATCACGGCAATTGGAACTATGATGGTTCAGTCAGCCCTGAATATTTTGGGATCTACGCTTGTGGCGGCATTTACTGCGGCAAGTAAGATTGAGCAGGTTGTGACACAGGCATATGTAGCGATGGGAACAACAATGGCAACTTACGGAGCACAGAATATCGGAGCCGGAAATGTACCAAGAATCCGTCAAGGTTTCAAGGCGTGTACGATTCTTGGTATCGGTTACTCTCTTGTAGCAGCAACATTTATCATGACAGTAGGAAAATACATGACCTATCTGTTTGTCTCAGAGGATGTGGATATTATCATGAGTTCTGTGGATATCTATCTGAAATGTATCGGACTTTTCTTCATTCCGCTTGCAATTGTGAATATCTACAGAAATGGAATTCAGGGACTCGGTTACGGACTGCTGCCGATGATGGCCGGTGTTGCTGAACTGATCGGAAGAGGTGTGGTAGCACGGATCGCAGCAAGAGAGAGAAGTTATCTTGGTGTTTGCCTGGCCAGCCCGGCTGCATGGGTGCTGGCAGGAGGCCTCCTGATCGCGATGTATTATTATATTATGAATGTTCATATGAAGAAGATGTTTGGGGATTATAATCAGAAGGTCTGATTATTCACAATGTGCATTGCATCGCGGTTCGCATTCAACCATTTGGATTTCTCAGTTTCAAAGCGTTCGAAAAGCCAAGCAATAGCTTCATCCATGCCCTCATCGGAGAGCGGAAATGTCTTTTGTTCTTTCTCTTCTTCCGGTGTATCTTCAAAGCACCACGGTTCTGGATAAATGAATACGGTGAAGGTTGTGCTGCTTTTTCCGTCATCTCCGCGAAAGAAATAGCGCATTCCGTGATGTGTACCTGAAAATGGTTCTTTCTTAAGTCCCCCGTAAGGAATCAGTTTTTTATCAATCATAGTAATACAATGTCCTTTCGAAAAAAGTAATTTGTTTTGTTATTGCGTTTTTGAAAAAAGGAAGCCAGAAGTCTGGCTTCCTTTTTATTATAGTGGAATGCGTTTTCTTCTGCAAGAAATGATTTATTCCATAGCTTTTTTGGCAAATTCAGTTGTGACAAGTTTTTCATAAGGAGCGCGTGAATCCAGTTCTCCGGCACTTTCCAGAATATCCTGAAGCAGCTCGAAACTCTCTTTTTCAAATATAAGATCTGCTTTCCAGGTGTCCTGTGTATAATAACGGTTTACAATCGCTGTGATGGTTTTAAGATCTGTTTCAGGAAATTGAGGGGCAATCACGGAAGCAATCTCCTCTGGCGTGTGAAGCTGAACAAAGTCCATACCTTTTTGAAGCGCATTTGTAAAGGATTGGATAATCTCAGGATGTTTGTCGAGATAGCTCTTCTTTGCGCTGTAGGCAGTGTAAGGAACATAGCCGCTGTCAGTACCAAGTGAGGCTACAACATATCCTTTTCCTTCCATTTCCAAAGCGGTTGCACTTGGCTCGAATTCAACAGTAAAGTCTCCACTTCCCTCTGAAAAGGCGGCAGCAGTGGAACCAAAATCAATTCCCTGGTTGATGTTGAGGTCTGTTTGTGGATCAATTCCATTTTTCTTTAAAATATATTCAAATACCATTTCCGGCATACCACCTGTCGCCTCAATTACAATGTAAATATTCATCCGATAGCTGTTTTGCGGTGGTTTCTGCTGAGATATCTGACGTATCTGGCAGATAGTCTTTGACAAGCACCGTAATTTCTTCTTTTGATTTTACGATTCTGTACGGTTTCAGCGAGTTCTCTGTGGGTTCCAGAATCCCAAGACTTTTCGCCAGTTCAATATAGGGCAGAATACTCTGTTTTGTCTTTTTGAATCCAAGATCTGTGATGTGCTCAGACAGATACTTGGCAGATGTGTAGCCACGCTCATCCTCAGCGATCAGCTTCATTACGATAGCAATTATCGTATTTTCTCTGCAGTTCATTTCATCGGCAGGACTGTATTGAATCAAATTGGATAGTCCATACTTTAAAGTAATTTCCGGCATTCCGTCCTCGTCCACCACAATTTTTTCTATGAGAAGTTCAATATCTCTACGGTCAAGCGTTCCCCCGTCAATGATCTTATCTATTACGTCAAGAGCATTCCGTAATTTATCTTTTACATCCGGTGTTTCGATTGCTGTTTCATCCAGTTCCTTCAACTGCATTTCCAGACCATGAATTTGAGCCAGTAAATCTTTTTGCATGGAATCGTAAGTCTCACTAATTAAATCTTCATTTCCATT
>OIBI01000391.1_pt1 | contig 20381 bp, 20 predicted proteins | sample 1580951 | NCBI WGS metagenome assembly OIBI01 (sample SAMEA3882516, study PRJEB24775) | human gut metagenome | biome: human-associated habitat; feature: intestine environment; material: feces | place: Netherlands | collected 2009/2010 | reverse complement strand
AACGTGACCATGGAAGGCCGCTCAAACCTCAGGTGTTGCAACCACCACTAGAATCCGCCAAGCCATGCTAAAAAATCACAGACAGACTATTGCCTCTGCGGGAAATCATCGTTAGATTGGCGAGAGGAATATTGTCAATGCATACGAAACGGAAAACATCGTGACCGCACCGAACACGCCCGCCGAAACCTCTGACCAGCTCAACAAGCCCGCCAAATCCGGCAAACTGGAGGTCTCCGACCTCATCACCATCGGCGTGTTTGCGGCCCTGTACTTCGTGATGGTGTGCATCGCCACACTGGTGAGCACCCTGTTCACCAGCGGCTTCGGCTCCATCTTCCTGCCCGCCATCACGGCCCTCATCTCCGGCTGCGTGTACATGCTGCTGGCCGCACGCCTCGGCAAATTCGGCGGCATCACCGTCATGGGCGTGATCATCGGACTGTTCCTGTTCATCTCCGGGCATTTCGTGCTTTCGTTCATCGCCAGCATCGTGTTCCCGGTGGCGGCCGACCTCATCGCGCGCGCCGGCAAGTATAAGAGCAAGGCGCTACTGCTCGTCAGCTACGTGGTGTTCTCCTACGGCCTGACCGGCCCGATCCTGCCCCTGTGGTTCATGAAGGACGCCTACGTGGCGAGCCTGCAGGCGCGCGGCAAGGACGCAGCCTACATCGACGGCGTATTCGCCAACATCAACACCGGCACGTTCTTCATCTCGATGATCGCGATTCTGGTGTGCGCGGTTCTCGGCGGCTGGTTCGGCCAGCGCATGATGAAGAAGCACTTCATCAAGGCCGGTATCGCCTGATGAATCCTGCCCGCCGGACGCTCGATCCGCGCGCGAAACTCTACCTTCTGCTGGTGGCGAACCTCATGCTGTTCTTCCATGTAGGGCTCGCCACGCAAATCGTCATGGTCGTGCTGTTCCTGCTACCCCTGCTGGCGGCCGCCCGATGGCGAACCGCGTTGAACTTCGGCGTGACCTATGCCGTACTCACCGCGCTGGGAATGCTCGACCCCGATGCCCTGGGACTGCCGTGGCTGCATGTGGTCTCCGCGCTGGCCGTGGGCGTCACGATGATGCTGCCCTGTTTCATCACCGGCGCGTATACGTTCACCACCACGTCCGCGAGCGCGTTCATCTGCGCGATGCGGCGTATGCGCGTGCCTGAGGCCGTGGTGATTCCCTGTGTGGTGGTCATCCGCTTCTTCCCGACCATCGCCGAGGATTACCGGCAGATTCGCAATGCGATGGCGTTGCGCGGCATCGCCTCCGGCGGCTGGGGGCTGGTTCGTCACCCGGCCCAATCGTTGGAATACATTCTGATTCCGCTGCTGATGAACGCCACCAATGTGGCACAGGACCTGTCGGTGGCGGCACTGACCAAGGGGCTCGGGCGTGAGGGCGAGCACACCTCGCGCACGCTGATCCGTATGACCGTGGTCGACTGGCTGGTCATGATTGTGGTCACTTTGCCGCTCGCGCTCGATATCGCGGGGGTGATCTGATGGGTGGAAACCAATCGCAGCCGAATGCAACTGCCATTATTGGGACCGGCAAGGGTGGCCCACTCGACACGTCTGCGGGAACCATCGCCTCCCGTGGCATCTCCTTTACCTATGACCATGCCGCAGAGCCGGCATTGCGCGACATCACGTTGACCGTGCCCGCAGGCGAGTGCATCGTGCTGTGCGGGGCGAGCGGCTGCGGCAAAACCAGCTATACGCGCGTTGCCAACGGGCTCATCCCCTCATTCTTCCATGGTGCGTTCGCCGGCAACCAGACCACGTGCGGGCTGGATGTGGAGACCGTGCCGATCGACCGGCTCACCCCGCTGGTCGGCAGCGTGTTCCAAAACCCGAAAACCCAGTATTTCAACGCGAACGTCACCGACGAGCTCGCCTTCCCGGCCGAAAACATAGGGCTGCCGGCCGAGGACATCAATCGTCGTATCACGGCCGTGGCTGAGCGCTTTGGCATTGGGCATCTGCTGCATCGCAGCATCTTCCACCTGTCGGGCGGCCAAAAGCAGCGCATCGCCGTGGCGGCGGCCACCATGCTGGGGCCCAGGGTCGTGGTATTGGATGAGCCGACCAGCAATCTCGACGCGAACGCCATCGCGGACATGCGCGCCATGATCGAGCAGATGAAGGACGAAGGGCTCACCATCGTAATCGCCGAACACCGACTCGCATGGCTCAACGGCGTGGCCGACCGGTACGTGGTATTCGACGGCGGGCATATCGTGCAGGATTACGAGGCCGATGAATTCCTGTCCCTCTCCCCCGGCTGCGTGGCCGCCATGGGATTGCGGGCGTTGGACCTGCAACCGTATCGACGCCGGATTGCGGCGCTGGCTTCAAGCCCGGCCGCGGATGAGTGCACTTCAGTATTGCTCGGCACCCATAACCTCACCATCGGATACAAAGGCAAGGACGGCTTCACCCGCGCCATCCCGGACCTGCGGTTCCGTGCCGGCGAAATCACCGGGCTCATGGGCAACAACGGCTGCGGCAAGACCACGCTCGTGCGCACGTTGACCGGACTCATCAAGCCTGTTTCGGGCCGCATCGAGCTCAACGGCGTGCCCGCGAAACCGCGCGACCTGACCCGCGCCGGATTCCTAGTCATGCAAGATGTCAACTACCAACTGTTCTCCGACAGCGTGCGCGAGGAACTGCTCATCGGACTCGACGAGACGGATGCCGGCATCACCGCTCAAGCCAATCAGGTCATGGCCGATCTTGACCTTGCAGCGTTCGCCGAACGGCATCCGATGAGCCTGTCCGGCGGGCAGAAGCAGCGGGTTGCCATCGGCTCGGCATTGATGTGCGGCAAGGACCTCATCATCTTTGACGAGCCCACCAGCGGACTCGACCGCTACCACATGGAGCAGGTCGGCGAACTGCTGCGGCAACTGGCGAGCCAAGGCAAGGCGATTCTCGTGGTCACCCACGATGAGGAGCTCGCCGCCGGCTGGTGCGACCGCATTGTCAATCTTGGCGCCGACGATTCCGGGAACAACGGCTCGCATGTCAGTAACCCAGATGCCAGCAGCCCCAGCCCTAATGCCTCTACCAATTTCGCCACCACATCCACCCATGAAAGGAACGCGCAATGACCGCCAGCAACACCACGGATTCCACGGCCTTCGACATCACCGACTGGCTCGGTGAATGGGAAAGCTTCGAGCATTACATTGATTCGGATGACGCCGCCATCCAGCAGACCTGGGAAGCCGCCGAGCAGGCGGTGCTCGCCAACCCGAAGATGGCCCCGATGGCCGCGCGCGGCATCAGGACGTTCTGGTCGATGGCTTGCTCCACCACCAGCCCGGAGAACATCATCCATATCGGCTACTGGCGTGTGAACGAGCCGGCCGCCGAATCCGGCTCCACGGACGATGCCGCGCTCGCCATCGAATGGTTCGCCGAGGACGACACCAGCCTCGACACCTACGAATACACCATCGACCATGTCATCGAGCACGGTATCGAAGGCTCCCCCACCTTCGTGTTCCACACCACCGATCCGGCCGCCGAAGACAGCCCGTTCCGCTGGCTGCTTGCCATCAATCCGCTGCCTTCGCGCAAGGCGTTCGCCGAGGGCGGGCTGCTCAGCCACCTGCATTTCCAGTACGCCAACGATCTGCACACGCTCGTCGCCACGGATGAGGCCACCGGCACCGAGACCTTGCGCAATCCGCGTTGGTACGCCACCATGTGCGCCAACGAGGGAACCGTCGAGGACCGTTGCGCCATCATCCGTGCGTTGCACCACTTGCAGTAGACCTGGCAACATACGGCAGTATGGCGGCTCCCCGCTAGTGAAACTAGCATCGCTTCAGTAGCCGTGCGAGTGCAGATACTCGTCATCGAAGCCGAAATAATGGCCGATTTCGTGCAACACGGTTTTGCGGATCCGTTGGCGCAGCTCGGCCTGTGTTGAGCATACGCGTTCATGCGGCCCCTTGAACAGGGTGATGACGTCCGGTATCACGCCGCTGTAGCCCGTAGTTCGCTTCGTGATGGGTATGCCCTCATACAGTCCGAGCAGTTCACCGCACGGATTGCTCATTGTGGCCAGTTCGCGCTCATTGGGTTCGTCCGCAACGACGATGCCGACATTCTCCAGCACCCGCGCAAACCGTTCAGGCAAATCATCCAACACCTGTTCAATTGCCCGTTCAAACTCATCGTCACTGATGTGCATTCGCTCTCCACACGCGAAATGCCTTGGCACCAAGTATGTTCCAAGGCGCTGAAATCTCAGACTAGCAGGCTCAGCTGTTGCGGTTGATCTCGATGTCGGTGACGGTGAGGTTGGCCTCGTTGATCAGGTTGAAGAGGATGACTTCGGCCAGCGGACCGGGCTGCATGAAGGTGTGCTGCTTGGCCTCGGAGACGTAGTCGCGACTGTCACGGTAGAAAGCGGTATCAATGCCGCCCGGATAGACGGCGACCACCTTGACACTGGTGCCCTTGTATGCGGCCTGCAGACTCTTGGTATAGCCCTTCTCGCCCCACTTGGTGGCGCAGTACACGCTTTCGTTCGCGTTGCCGCGCGTGGCGGCCGTACTCATAATCTGAGCGATTTTCACATTCTGTTCGCCGCAGGCCTTGAGGGTTTCCACCGTCCACAGAATCATGCCTTTGAGTCCCTTGAGACATTTGTCGACGTCGGCGGCCTCGTAGGCGGTGGGCACCTTGAACGAAGGCTGGCCGGCGTTGTTGATGAGCAAATCGATGTGGCCGAGCGTGGCGATATCCGCCACGGATTCCTTCACGAACGCTTCGTCGGTGATGTCGCCGACGTAGGCGCGGTAGGAGTCATCGGGCCACTGCGCGGTCAGTTCGGCCTGACGTTCGGCATTGAAGTCGACACCGGCCACCAGCCAGCCGTTGGCGATGAGCTGGCTGGCGAGCTCGTAGCCCAAGCCCAGCGCGCTGCCGGTGACGATGGCGATTTTCTTACCTGTTGTGGTTGGCATGGCAGACCTCTCCTACTACTATTCTTCGGCTACGAGTTTACTACTATTCTTCAGCTACGAGTTCGAGATACGAATCATTCCAGAGGTCTTCGTCGCCGTCGGGCATGAGGAGCACGCGCTCGGGGTTGAGCGCCTCGACGGCGCCCTCATCGTGGGTGACGAGCACGATGGCGCCCTCATACTTGGCAATGGCCTTCAGAATCTCCTCACGGGAAGCGGGGTCGAGGTTGTTGGTGGGCTCGTCGAGCAGCAGCACGTTGGCTCGCGAGGTGACCAGCGTGGCCAGAGCCAGACGGGTCTTCTCACCGCCGGAAAGCACGTGAGCCGGTTTCATCGCGTCGTCACCGGAGAACAGGAACGAGCCGAGAATCGAACGGGCCTGCGTGTTATCGAGCTCGGGCGCCACATGCTGCAGGTTCTCCAACACGGTGGCGTTCAGATCCAAGGTGTCGTGCTCCTGCGCGAAGTAGCCGATCTTGCAGCCGTGACCGTATTCCACGGAACCGGTGTCCGGCTCCTCGATGTGGGCCAGCAGGCGCAGCGTGGTGGTCTTGCCGGCACCGTTGTAGCCGAGGATCACCACACGCGAGCCCTTGTCGATGGCCAGGTTCACGCCGGCGAACACGATGTTGGAACCGTAGGCCTTGGAAATATCCTTGGCCATGATCGGCGTGCGGCCGCAGGGCGCGGGCTCGGGGAAACGGATGTCCGCCACCTTCTCGGCCTTCTGCGCCTCGGAGGTGTTTTCCAGCAGCTTTTCGGCACGGCGCATCATGTTCTGCGCCGCCACGGCCTTGGTGGCCTTGGCGTGCAGTCGAATGCCTTGCTTCATGAGACGGTCGGCCTTCTTCTCGGCCACTTCGCGTTCGCGGCGGCGGCGCTCCTCGTCCACCACGCGCTGGTGCAGGTAGGCCTTCCAGCCAAGCGAATACATGTCGATCTGGCCGAGCTGCGCGTCCAGATGCCAGACCTTGTTCACCACTTCGTCCAGCAGTTCGGTGGAGTGGGAGATGACCAGGAAGCCGCCCTCGTACTTCTTCAAGTAGCCGCGCAGCCATTCGATGGAATCGGCATCCAAGTGGTTGGTCGGCTCGTCGAGGATCAGGGTGTCGGCATTGGAGAACAGGATGCGCGCCAGCTCGATGCGGCGGCGCTGGCCACCGGAGAGCGTGCCGAGCTGCTGCTCCATGACCTCCTGCGGCAGGCCGAGCGAGGCGGCCATGGAAATCGCCTCGGACTGGGCCGCGTAGCCGCCGGCCTTGTCGAAGTCCTGCATGGCCTTGTCGTACCGGGTCATGGCCTTGCTCATCACGTCCGGATCCGGGTCGGTCATATCCTTTTCGGCCTTGCGGATGCGGTTGATGATGGTGGCGATGTCGCGCGCGCTCATCATGCGGTCGAGCGCGGTCTGTGTGGGATCGGAGGCATGCGTGTCCTGCGGCAGGTAGCCGAGCTTGCCGGAGACGCGCACCTTGCCGGCGGTGGGCAGCATGTCGCCGGTGATCACGCGGGTCAGCGTGGTCTTGCCGGCGCCGTTGCGGCCCACCAGACCGATCTTGTCTCCCTTGGCCACATGGAAGTTGGTGGGGTGAAGCAGCGTGCGCGCGCCGATCTGAATTTCAAGTCCCTGCACCTCAATAGCCATGAATAACCTACTTGCCTGTTACGAATACTGTCTCTTACCAAAGTCCGACTGTCCATCATAGCGAACACCATGCCGACCGGGCTCAGCCGACGCTCATGCGTCCATACGCAGCCGCGCAACTGATCGGCAAGGTGAAGAATGCGACGCCCGGTATGGTGATCGCGACCATGGCGCACGGTATCGAAGCTGCCATCGAAGCCGCTGTGAGCACCGAAACCGACGCCACCGACATCATGGGCGAAACCCACTAACGTACAGACAGCGATGCCCCCGCCGACAACTTCTGTCAGCGGGGGCATCGCTATGCGTTGAACGTTACAGTTCGCGCAACTGGGCGGCGATCTGGATGGATTCGACGCTGGCCTCGGCCTTGTTGCGCGTCTCCTGCCATTCGGTGGCGGGCACGGAGTCGAGCACAATGCCGGCACCGGCCTGCACGCTCGCCTCATGGTCGCGCAGGAACGCGGTGCGGATGGCGATGGCCATGTCCATGTTGCCGGAGAAATCGAAGTAGCCGACGGTGCCGCCGTAGATGCCGCGGTCGGCCGGTTCCAACTCGTCGATGATTTCGACTGCGCGCGGCTTAGGCGCGCCAGACAGCGTGCCGGCCGGGAACGCGGACTTGAACACATCGAATGCGGTCAGCGAGGGGTCGACCTTGCCGGTGACCGTCGAGCAGATGTGCATGATGTGGCTGAAACGCTTGATGTCCATGAGCTGCACGACTTCCACGGACTGCGGCACGCACACCTTACTCAGGTCGTTGCGAGACAGGTCGACGAGCATGATGTGCTCGCTGCATTCCTTCGGATCGGCAAGCAGCTCCTTGGCGAATTTCTCGTCTTCCTCAGGGGTGGCGCCGCGAGGGCGGGATCCAGCAATCGGGAAGGTCATCGCGTGGCCGTTGTCCACCTTGATGAGGGTTTCCGGGCTGGAGCCGATCACGTTGAAGTCGCGGCCCTGAGCGTCGGTCAACGCCATGAAATACATGTACGGGCTCGGGTTCAGCGTGCGCAACACACGGTACACGTCGAACGGGTCAGCAGGCGAATCGATGTCGAGGCGCTGGGAGATGACCACCTGGAACACGTCGCCGTCGACGATGTACTGCTTGGCTCGTTCGACGGCCTGCTCGTAGTGGCTCTTCTCGGTGCGGAAGCGCAGCTCGGGTTGGGCGACCGTTTCGTCCAGGATGTTGACGCGAGACTCGTCCGGAGCCGGGGTGGCGGCATCGCGCTGCATCTGGTCGAGTCGAGCGACGGCCTCGTTGTAGGCAGCGTCGGCGCGAGTGGATTTATCATCCACATTCACCGCATTGGCGATGAGCCATACCGAACCGGATACGTGGTCGACCACGGCGATATCGGTGGCCAGGGCAAGCACGGTCTCAGGCTGGCCGGTCTCGTCCGGAGCTTCGGCGCGCAGGGTCGGTTCCCAGTGGCGGATGGCATCCCAGCCGACCGTGCCGACCAGACCGCTGGTCAGGTTCGGCAGGCCTTCCACATGCGGGGCCTTCAGAGTCTTCAACGTGGCGTGAGCGACTTCGACTACGTCACCGGTGACGGGCACGCCGACCGGGACCTTGCCCAGCCAGTCGGCCTGACCGTTGTTGGAGCGCAGCTGGGCCATCGAGTTGACGCCGATAAAACTGTAACGGCTCCACGTGCCGCCGTATTCCGCCGATTCGAGGATGAAGGTGCCGGATCGGCCGCCGGCGAGACGCTCGTAGAAGCCGACCGGGGTGAGCGAGTCGGCGAGCAGACGGCGCACAATCGGAATCACACGGTATCCGGCGTCGGCCAGTTCGTGGAACTGTTCGCGACTGGGCCAGGTGGCGCCCCACTTCAGGTGTTTGACGCTGCATTCGCTCATATTCGCTCCTTTGCTTACAACTCGATGTCTTGTTTCATAGTACGCGGTCGCTCGGCTTCCCTCAGTCAGGAAAGCCCGTTCTACTGCTCGGCCGGGCGATGGCCTTCGACCACGGGCAGGGGGCCGCCTTCGAGGAAGCAGCTGCGCTTGCCGGTGTGGCAGGCGGCACCGACTTGGTCGACTTCGACGAGCAGTGCGTCGCCGTCGCAATCCAGGGACACGCCCTTGACGTATTGCACATGGCCGGAGGTATCACCCTTGCGCCAGTATTCCTGACGGGACCGGGACCAGAAGGTCACGCGGCCGGTGGTCAGCGTACGGCGTAATGCCTCGTCGTTCATGTAGCCGACCATCAGCACCTCGCGTGTGTCGTACTGCTGGATGACGGCGGCGACCAGCCCCTTGGCGTCACGCTTCAGGCGTGCGGCAATACGGGGATCGAGTTCAGTGGAATTGTCGTATGTAGTGTCTGTCATACCTATCTTCTTTTTGTGGACTACCCTCAGTCAGCTTCGCTGACAGCTCCCGGATTATGTGCGACGTGCGCATAGCGCATTGCCACGAACAATTCACTGGATTGTTCGCCCAGCGGGAGCAAGGTGTATTCGTTTAGCGAACGGTGTAGCCGTGCTTCTTGAGTTCCGCCTTGACATCGGCGATAGTCAGGATGCCGTAATGGAACACGGATGCAGCCAGCACCGCGTCGGCACCTGCTTCGATGGCGGGCGGGAAGTCCTCGACCTTGCCGGCACCGCCGGAGGCGATGATCGGAATCTTGACTTCCTTGCGCACGGCGCGAATCATCTCGAGGTCAAAGCCTTCCTTGGTGCCGTCGGCGTCCATCGAGTTAAGCAGAATCTCGCCGGCGCCAAGCTGCTCGGCGCGCTTGACCCACCAGATGGCATCAATACCGGTGGATTTGCGGCCACCCATCGTGGTGACCTCAAAACCGGACTGCGTATGCTGCTCACCCTTTTCGCGGCGGGCATCCACGGAGAGCACCAGCACCTGGTTGCCGAAACGATCGGCCACACGGCTGATAAGCGACGGGTCGTTGATGGCCGCCGTGTTGACACCGACCTTGTCTGCACCGCAGCGCAGCAGTGAGTCGACGTCCTCGGGCGTGCGTACGCCGCCGCCCACAGTCATTGGGATGAACACCTGTTCGGCGGTGCGGGAGACCACGTCAATCATCGTGTTGCGGTGGGAGCTGGATGCGGTCACATCCAGGAAGGTGATCTCGTCGGCTCTCTGACGGTAGTATTCGGCCGCCAGCTCCACCGGGTCACCCGCGTCCTTGAGGTTCTCGAAATGCACACCCTTCACCACGCGACCGGCGTCAACGTCCAGGCACGGGATGACTCGTACCGCCAACGACATGCTTCACTCCCCTGTTCGGCTTTGCATTACAGTCCTTCAGACTACCTACCGCCCGTTACATGCGCCGCACCTGTTTCTGGAATATGAGAATCATCATATTGAGCACCGGTATGGCAGCCGCTCGGCGTGAGAGAATGGCTCGTGGAAGTTGTCCGCCGAATCAAGGAGATTGGCATGGCTGTCGAAAACAGCAAGGTACTGATCATCGTCAACAACTGGGGTATCGAGGAGACCGAGCTGACGCGCCCGCTGCGCGATCTCAAGGCCGCCGGCGCCAAGGTGACGCTTGCCGCCACTACCTTGGACCCGTGTGAGACGGTGCAGCACGACCGCTACGAAGGTGAAACGCTGACCCCGGACGCGCGCCTGTCCGACGTGCAGGCTGCCGACTACGACCTGCTGGTGGTGCCCGGCGGCACCTGCAATGTGGATCGTATCCGCGTCAATGAGGATGCGATCACGCTGGCGCAGGAGTTCGCGCACGAAGGTAAGCCGATCGCCGCGATCTGCCATGGCGCGTGGCTGCTGGTCAACGCGGGTCTGGTGGCTGGCAAGACCGCCGCGCCCTGCCGCTATATCGCCGCTGATATCGAGAACGCGGGCGGCCATTACGTCGACGAGCAGCTGCACGTGGACGACGCCAACGGCTTCAAGCTCATCACGTCCCGCAAGCCCGACGATCTGGACTACTTCGTGGGCGCAATCAAGGATGCGCTGAAGTAGCTACCGCTCCTTGGCAGCGAGCTGGCCGCAGGCGCCGTCAATATCCTGACCGCGGGTGTCACGCAGTGTGGCGGTGATGCCCGCGCGGTGCAGGATCTCCAGGAACCGCTGTTCGTCTTCCGGCTTGGAGGCGGTCCACTTCGAGCCCTCGATGGGGTTGAGCGGAATCGGGTTGACGTGGGCCCAGTTGTCGCCGTAATGGTTAAGCCTCTTGGCCAGCAACTGCGCATGCTCGGCCTGGTCGTTGATGCCGCGCATCAACGCGTATTCGATACTGACGCGGCGCTTGGAGGCCAGCCAATAATCGTGCGCGGCATCCAACACCTGCTTGGTATTGAAACGCTTGTTCATCGGCACCAGCTCGTCACGCAGTTCGTCGCTGGGGGCATGCAGGGAAACGGCCAGACGCACGGGAATGCCTTCGGCAGTGAGCTTCTTGATGCCGGGGACCACGCCCACCGTGGATACGGTGATGTTGCGCGCGGAAATGCCGAAGCCTTCGGGAGGCATGGCGGAAATCTGTCGTACGGCGGACAGCACGGAGTTGTAGTTGCCCATCGGCTCGCCCATGCCCATGAACACGATGTTGCTCAGGCGGCCCTCTCCCCCGGCCACTTCGCCGTCGCGCATCATCTTGGCGGCCACACGCACCTGTTCGATTATTTCACCGGTGGACATGTTACGGGTCAGGCCAAGCTTGCCGGTGGCGCAGAACGGGCAGCCCATGCCGCAGCCGACCTGCGAGGAGATGCACAGCGTGGTGCGGGTCGGGTATCGCATAAGCACCGATTCGATGAGGGAGCCGTCGAACAGCTTCCACAAGGTCTTGATGGTGGTGCCTTCGTCCGCCACTTGGCGGGTCACCTCGGTGATGAGCTGCGGGAAAAACGCGGCGGCGGCCTCGCTGCGCTTGGCTGCCGGAAAATCAGTGAATTCGGCGGCATTCACATCGAAATGGCCAAAGTAATGGTTGGCGAGCTGCTTGACTCGGAACTTCGGCAATCCGAGTTCGGCCGCTTTCTCGACGCGCTGCTCGGGCGTCATATCCACAAAGTGCAGCGGCGGCTTACCACGGCGGGCATGGTCCTTGGATAGCACGTCACGGAAGGCACCTGATGTGCCGCCGGGAGTAATGCCGGTTTCCGGAGTGTCAGGATGCTGTGTGGTCATGATGGGTTCGCTTCGCTCTCAATATCAGAAAATAGTCAAACATGCAATAGAAATATCAGAATCCACCATACGGCGTGCCGCATACGAATCAGATGGCCCATGTCTTAGCCCATAGCGAACGCATATTGAACGATGATTTCCCCATATATGGCATGTGGCACCGTGCGATATACACACGATGCCACATTGTTCATGCACGAGACATGCGAATCACAGTCCGGTGATCCACAGCAAGGCGCAGGTGAACGGTGCACTCATCAAAATGGAATCCACACGATCCATCACACCGCCGTGCCCCTTGAGCAGATGGCCCATGTCTTTGATACCGATATCGCGCTTGAGCATGGAAGCACACAAATCACCGAACGTGCCCACGGCACCGATGAGAATACCCGCCACGATCGGCACCCACCAACGAGGGGCCCATTTCGAGGCATCATACGTGCATGCGAATACGGCAAATGCGCCAGCCATGGCGAACCGACAAGGCCCTCAACGGACTTCTTCGGCGAGATGCGCGGGCTGAGCTTGTGTTTGCCGAGCCAGGCACCGGCAAACAAACCGCCCGTATCGGATAGGGCGGGTAGGAACACCAGCATGATGGCGTGTGCAATCGGATGCCCATTAAAAGTCAGTGAGATGATGACGCAGCTGGCCAACAACGGAATATACAACACGGTAAGCACGGACACAGCCACATGGCTGAGCCGGGAATGATGCTGTTCCCCGCCCTCATGATTAAACGAGGATTCGAGGCGCGCGCTGGCATCCGTGTTGGACAGTTTGCCGGCAACCGCCAGAGATAGGCGGTTGCCGACGCTGATTTTTGCGCTGGCCGCGATGGCGACCAGAATAATCGACACGATGATACTCAGCGACATCGTGATGAGATGGTACGGGGAATAGTAGGTGGCAATGAGGGTGAAGGACGAGCACAGCCACAGCATAAACACCGGGAGGTGCAGGCCTACGGTGGCGAAGTCCACCCTGAGCTCCCACAGCGCCAGAATCATGAACACGACTACCAGCAGCACGAAGAGGTCGACGCTGAGCAGCAGGCACGCGACAATAAGGATGACCAGTGCCGCGCCTGTGGCGATGGCCTGCGGCATGTTGCGGCCGGTCTTCTTGTTGATCTGGTCGAGCGTCTCCTCGGCCTCTTCATGGGGTTGTTCGTTGCGTTCCATAATTCTCCGGACCTGGTCTGAATCAGACCTCCATGATCTCCTTCTGCTTGGTCTCCAGCAGAGTATCGATCTCGTCGGTAACGGACTTGGTGACCTTGTCAAGATCCTTCAGCAGGCGATCGCCTTCGTCCTCACCCATCTCGCCGTCCTTGACGGCCTTGTCGATGGTTTCCTTGGTCTTACGGCGAATGTTGCGCACGGCGACCTTGCCATCCTCGGCCTTGCCCTTGGCGAGCTTGACGTATTCCTTACGACGATCCTCGGTGAGTTCCGGCATGGTCAGACGGATGACGTTGCCATCACGGTTCGGGCTGATGCCGAGATCGGAGTTGCGCAGGGCCTTTTCGACGGCACCGGCCTGGGAAGCGTCAAACGGGGTGACGGACAGGGTGCGCGGTTCGGGAACGCCGATGGAGGCGACGGCCTTAATCGGGGTGGGGGCACCATAGTAGTCCACGGTGATGCCGTTGAGCAGGGCCGGGTTTGCGCGACCGGTGCGGATGCCGGAGAAGTTTTCCTTGGTGTTTTCCACGGTCTTGGCCATCTGTTCCTTGGCCTGGTCGATAAGAGACATATTCACTCCTTGTGTGTTGGTGTTCGTCAGTGTTGTTCGTCTATGAACGCTTGATTCGATTGTGGGCGTTTGCGGCTTACTCGGCCACGCGCGATTCGGCGGTGGAGACCAGCGTGCCGATTTCATCGCCGACGAGGGCGCGGGTCACGTTGCCCGGCTCTTCGAGGCCGAAGACGCGGATGCGCTTCTTGTTGTCGCGGGCCATGGACAGTGCGGAGGCGTCCATGACGGCCAGATTGTCCACGAGGGCGCGATTGTAGCTCAGGGTTTCAAAACGCTTGGCGTTCTCGTCCTTGCGCGGGTCGGCGGTGTAGACGCCGTCGACGCCGTTCTTACCCATAAGTACCTCGTCGCAGTGGATTTCGAGGGAACGCTGGATGGAAACCGTGTCGGTGGAGAAGTACGGCATGCCGGCACCGGCGCCGAAAATCACCACGCGACCCTTTTCAAGGTGACGGATGGCCTTGAGCGGAATATACGGCTCGGCGACCTGTCCCATGGTGATGGCGGTCTGCACGCGGGTGGCCTGCCCCTCCTGCTCCAGAAAGTCCTGTAGAGCGAGGCAGTTCATCACCGTGCCGAGCATACCCATGTAGTCGCCACGGGAACGATCGATACCGGCCTGCTGCAGTTCGGCACCGCGGAAGAAGTTGCCGCCGCCGACCACGATGGCCACCTGCACACCCTGTTGTACGGCCGGAACGATCTCCTCGGCAATGCGACGAATCACCTGGGTATCGATGCCGACCTTGCCACCACCGAATGCTTCGCCGGACAGCTTGAGCAGAACTCTGCGCGGATTGTCGCTATCAGTCATATTGTGCCTTTCTCAAAACCGAAAGTGCGAAATTATCCGTAGACAAGCGTATCGGTTTACGACGACACCCCCTAGCAACGACACCCTTGGAATAGCGAAACGCCATCCGATTATTGAATAACCGGATGGCGTTTCGTTGAAATTACGCTAAGCGCGTAGAGTAAGCCTTAGGCTCACTCCTCTTCGCCCTTGCCGACCTCGACACGAGCGAATGCGGTGGCGTTGCCACCGACTTCCTTGAACAGGTCGCCGACGGTCTTGGACGGGTCCTTGACGAACGGCTGCTCAAGCAGCACGACTTCCTTGAAGAAAGCGTTGAGACGGCCTTCGACGATCTTCGGAACGATCTTCTCCGGCTTGCCCTCGGCCAGGGACTTCTCGGTGGCCACGCGACGCTCGGACTCGACCACATCGGCCGGAACGTCCTCGCGGGTCAGCCACTTGGCGCCCATGGCGGAGATCTGCAGAGCAGCTTCGTGAGCCACGGCGGCGCCGGCCTTGTCGGTGGCGATCATGGCGACGATGCTCGGCGGCATCTCGGCGGACTTCTTGTGAGCGTAGACTTCGACGTGCTCGCCGGAGATCTTGGCGAACTGGCCGACCTTGACGTGCTCACCGAACAGGGCGGCGGCCTCTTCGACAGCCAGCTTGACGGTGGTGTCGCCAGCCTTGGCCTCGAGCAGCTCGTCAGCGGAGTTGGCGTCGGCGTCCACGGCGTAGCCGAGAACTTCCTCGGTGAACTCGACGAACTTCGGGGTCTTGGCCACGAAGTCGGTCTCGGAGTTCAGCTCGACGGCGTAGCCGGTCTCGCCATTGGCGGTCTCGACGACCTTGGAGGCGATGGTGCCTTCCTGAGCCTTGCGGCCTTCACGCTTGCCGGCTGCGGCGATACCCTTGGCGCGGATGATTTCCTTGGCGCGGGCGACGTCGCCTTCGGCTTCGGTCAGAGCCTTCTTGACGTCGAGCATGCCGGCGCCGGTGTCTTCACGAACCTGCTTGATCAGTGCGGCGGTAATTGCTGCCATTGATTATTCTCCTTGAGAAATTTTGCTTACCCATGAACGATGGGAAGCGCTCATTCAGGCACTTCCCATCGTAGAGCATCACTCGGCCTTGGGGGCCTCGGCGGTTTCGCCCTCGGCGGCAGCCGGAGCGGCGGCTTCAGCGGAAGCCTCGGCAGGAGCCTCGTTGGTCAGGAGTTCCTTCTCCCAAGCGGCCATCGGCTGCTCGGCGGCTTCACCCTCGGCCTTGTTGGCGCCGGAGCGCTCCAGCAGACCTTCGGCGACGGCGTCAGCCATCAGGCTGGTCAGCAGTTCGATGCCGCGGATGGCGTCATCGTTGGCCGGGATCGGGTACTCAACGGTGTCCGGGTCGGCGTTGGTGTCGACGATGGCGACAACCGGGATACCCAGCTTGTGAGCTTCCTCAACAGCCAGGGCTTCCTTGGTGATGTCGACGACGAACATCGCGGACGGGGTGCGGTTCATGTTGCGGATACCGCCCAGCTGCTTGTTGAGCTTGTCCTTCTCGCGCTCGAGCAGGAGGAGCTCCTTCTTGGTCAGGCCGGAACCGTGCACGTCGGTGAAGTCCATTTCCTCAAGTTCCTTGAGGCGGTTGACGCGCTTGGAGACGGTCTGGAAGTTGGTCAGCATGCCGCCGAGCCAACGCTCGGAGACGTAGGGCATGTTCACGCGGGTGGCCTGGTTGGCGATAGCTTCCTGAGCCTGCTTCTTGGTGCCGACGAAGAGCACGGTGCCGTTGTGGGCCACGGTGGTCTTGATGAACTGCTTCATCTTCGGGTTCCAACGACGGGTCTGGTGGCCGAAGTGCAGGCCAGCCTTCAGCATATCGCTCATAGTGATCTGAGCCATGGTATTACTACCTTTCATTGTCGGTTCTTGCCTGGCCATGCGCACCTGCGTGCAGCTGCTCCCCCGGTTTCACGAGTTGTGCAGCCGACCGACACAAGCCGTCGCGAGCATGACGCGAATTTGTTGTGTGCCGGTTGACAATATTGGGTGGCTCTGGACACCAGCGACTGCGTCCGTTGCCGGGTGGCACACGAGTTTCGAGAATAGCACGGAGCCGGTACTAAAAAAAACAGGCTCCCCTCTCTGAGGGGAGCTGTCGCCGTAGGCGACTGAGGGGAGTCACGGACGGTACCGGCAGAACCACCCTCAGTCTCACTACGTTCGACGGCTCCAGCCAGTGGGAGCCGAGTATGGACTACTTCGCCTGACGATTACGCATGTAGCGCAGGGCTTCGCGGCGTTCTTCCTTTTCCAGGCGATCCAAATACACGTGGCCGTCGAGGTGGTCGCATTCGTGCTGAAGCATACGGCCCATCAGCCCGGAGCCCTCGAGCACGACCTCGTTGCCGTCCAAGTCGATGCCACGCACGCGAGCGTAGTCGGCACGACGGGTCTTGTACCACAAGCCGGGCACGGACAGACAACCTTCATCGCCATACTGCTCGCCGGACTTCTCCTCGAGTACGGGGTTCAGAACGTAGCCGACCTTGCCGTCGATGTTGTAGGAGAAGGCCCTCAGGCTCACGCCGATCTGGTTGGCGGACAGGCCCGCTCGGCCCGGATCGTCCACGGTTTCCAACAGGTCGTCAACCAGGCGGCGCACGGCCGGGGTGATTTCCTTGATCTCATCGCAGGGGGTGCGCAGGACTGGGTCGGGCACGACCCTGATCTCACGGATGGCCACTTCTCGTTACTCCTCATTCTTCTCGTCAGCCGGCTGGTCCGGCTTGCTGCCGGTGTCAGCGGCATTGTCGGCATTGTCGGCATTGTCAGCGGAATCGCCGGTCTCGCCCTCTTCGGGTTCGGCCTTCGACTTCTTGATCTTCTCCGACACGCTAGCAATCGAATCAGACACGCTGGTTTTCATCTGTTCCGAGGCCTGTTTGACCTGTTCGGACGCCTGCTTGACCGATTCGGAGGATTTCTTGACGGTCTCCAGCGTGCTGTCGATGATCTTGGCAGTGGCGGGCAGCGGCTTGTTGGATGGCTTGGGCGCGTACAGATCCTCCTCGATGACGGTGGCGTAGCGCTGCAATACCTTGGGACGCACCACTTTCATGCTCGGGGTGAGTGTGCCGTGCTCCTGACTGAATTCCTCATCCAGCACCGCGAATTTGCGCACGGACTCAGCGCGGGAGACATTGGCGTTGGCCTGGTCGATGTACTGCTGGATAAAGGCGCGCACCGCGTCGTTGTCGCTGGCCTCGGCGAGTGTCATGTCGGCATTGAGGCCCTGACCTTCCAGCCAGGAATGCAGCATTTCGGGGTCGAGCTCGATAAGTGCGGACACGAACGGCTTGCCGTCGCCGACTACTACTGCATGAGCCACGATCGGGCAGGTGTCGATGACATCCTCCATCGGGGCGGGGCTGATGTTCTTGCCGCCGGCGGTGATGATGATGTCCTTCTTGCGTCCGGTAATGAAGGTGAAGCCGCGGTCGTCGATACGACCCAGATCGCCGGTTTTGATCCAGCCGTCGGCAGTCATCGTCTGTGCGGTGAGTTCGGGCTGCTTGTAGTAGCCAAGGAACACGTTCGGGCCGGTCAGCTCAATTTCATCGTCTTCGCCAAGACGCACGCCCATGCCAGGCCCAGGCTTGCCGACCGAACCGATCTCGTTGTCGTCCTCCCAATTGACGAGCATCGGAGCGGCGGTTTCGGTCATGCCATAACCCTGGATGAAGGTGATGTCATTCATGCCGTTGAAAAAGTGGGCCAAATCCACGTTGAGCGGCGCACCACCGCAGGCCAGCCATTTGAGGTTCGGTCCGAGAGCGGAACGAATGGATTTGCCCACCGTGGCCATGTAGAACGAATGGCGCATGCGCTCGATGAACGAATGGCCGCGACCGGCCTGCTCATCCTTGCTCCACTTGACGAAGTGCTTGACCGACTGGGCGAAGATATGCCCCTGGATGCCGGCACCAGCCTTCTGCGAGGCCGCGTTATACACCTTCTCGAACACACGTGGCACGCCCAGCAGGTAGGTGGGCTTGAAGCTGCGGATATCGGCGAGCAGTCGCTTGGCGTCGGGAATGTATCCGACCACGCCGCAGCCACCGATGCACACGTACTGGATGTAGCGGGCGAAGCAGTGCGCCAGCGGCAGGAACAGCAGCAGACGGTTGTCGTCGTACAGCATGCCACGCAGAATCTCGTAGCCGTTAAGCACGATGTGCGTGTAATTGCGGTTGGAGAGCATCGCGCCCTTGGGCTTGCCGGTGGAACCGGAGGTGTAGACCACGGTGAGCAGATCATCGGCTTTGATACGAGCGATAGCCGCATCCAACGTCTCATCGGATACGCCATGCCCGAAGTCAACGACAGCGTCAAGGCCATCGGCCTTGAAATTGAACACGTATTTCATGCCCGGATGATTGACACGGATCTGCTCAAGCGTCTGTGCGCGCTGGAAGTCGCCGGCAAAGGCGATGGCGGGATCGACTTCCTCGACGATGCCCGCGGTCTGACGGGCGGAATCGGTCTCATAGACGGGCACAACCACAGCGCCGATTGCCGCGCAAGCGAAATCAGCCACACCCCACTCATAGCAGGTAGGCGAGTAAATCAGCACCATGGTGCCGGCTTTGACGCCAAGTCCCAACAGGCCCTTGGCCACCTCGCGTACGCGGGACAGCATTTCAGTAGCTGTGGCGCTGCGCCATTGGTGGGTGTTGTCATCCTGCCATTCCGCGATGATGTCATCCGGCGTGCGAGCTGCTCGTTTGGACAGCAGCGAGTAGACGGTGTCGTCATCGGTGGTGACATATCTGGGTTCTTCTACATGTTCACGCATGGTCACTACTATAGGCGAACCAGCCTATGACACGGCAGAACCGTCTTCCGCTACCAGCGTAGGAATCGGTGTGCGGGCGGGGCCGTCTGGTCAGCCCAAATCGGCATAGATGCACATCCATCGAGAACCGATGTACTTCAGTTTGAGGTTGACTCGCAGATTTTCCTGGCCGATGGTCATGAATACCGCCATTTCCAGCGTGTCCTTGCCGGTGATCATGCCGTCGATCAATGTGGGGACAGTGGGCAGATAGCAGAATTTCGCTTTGAGCTCCGGATGAGTGACCATGTGGATGCCGAGCAGGTATTGCATGGTTTGCAGCCGGTCCAGGCATGGTTTTGTCATGGCTCTGTTGAGATGTGCGACGCTGAGTTTGCCACGTATCGCGTCCGCCGATGTGCAGGCGATGCGGCATGCAGCCATGGCCATGGAATGACATTCCTTCGCATTCAGCCCGCCTATGAATGTGGGTTGGATGTGATACCGCACCGGGCGATCCGACAGCTCCACAACGATGAATCCGTCATAACTCGGCAACGGCCCGTACTGATATGTGCCGTGGAAAAATCCCGAATACTCCATGATGACCCCCTTCAAGCCCCCTTGCAACTCACCATCATCGGCGAGCGTCTGTACTACAACATCACGAAAGGCGCGCCAAGTCAAACTACTTGAGCGCGCCTTCGGGCAAGTTAAGCCTCCTGCATGGAGGGCAAACCCCCATTTTCAGGGGGCAATCGGGATTATCGTGCGGAATACGGGTTGACCACCATGCCGCAACGCTGGAAGTTCTTCACGTCGACGTAGCCGGTGGAGGCCATCGCGCGCTTGAGGGCGCCGATGAAGTTGGTCTTGCCGTCCGCCTGGTGGCTCGGTCCGAACAGCACCTGTTCGAGCGGGCCGACCGTGCCGACCGTGGTGCGGTAGCCGCGCGGCAGCGTCTGGTGGCGGGCTTCAGAACCCCAGTGGGTGCCCTTGCCGGGGGCCTCGGTGGCGCGGGCCAGCGGCGCGCCGAGCATGACCGCGTCGGCGCCGAGGGCCAGGGCCTTGACGAAGCTGCCGGAGTCGCCCATGCCGCCGTCGGCGATGACCTGCACGTAGCGGCCGCCGGATTCGTCCATGTAGTCGCGGCGGGCCTCGGCCACGTCGGCGATGGCGGTGGCCATCGGGGCCTGCACGCCGATGGTCTGGCGGG
>OIBI01000374.1_pt1 | contig 21754 bp, 18 predicted proteins | sample 1580951 | NCBI WGS metagenome assembly OIBI01 (sample SAMEA3882516, study PRJEB24775) | human gut metagenome | biome: human-associated habitat; feature: intestine environment; material: feces | place: Netherlands | collected 2009/2010 | reverse complement strand
CCACCGTAAAGGAAGAAGGCAACATCGGCACCGAGGGCACGGGCAACCGCCACGAGGCGCTCATCGTGCACAGGGATGTCCACGAGTTGCGCGTACGTCTTGAGCATCGTAGCCGCATCACTCGAGCCACCACCAAGCCCGCCACCTGCCGGGATATGCTTCTCGACCTCGATGACGAGCGTGGCATCGGAAGCGGCTGCCGCGTGCCCACAAGCTTGCTCGGCCGCATCGATGGCGCGAAAGACGAGGTTATCGCGCGGGTCGAGGCCGTCGACGTCGCATGTCAACAGCACATGCGTTCCCGCCTGCGTTTGCAGCGCCCGCGCAGCAACACCAGGTTCGATGTAAACGCGCACGATATCGTGCAAATCGAGCTCCTGGAAGACGGAACGCAACGGATGGTAGCCATCGGCTGGCGGATAGGATATCGCGAGGCACAGATTGACCTTGGCGCGAGCCTCAAGCACCAACGCCTCTGAATGCGGATTGCTCATGTGCGAATATGTTAGATGGCCTCTTGCTGAAGCGCCGGGAAAAGCGGCTGCTCGTCCTCGGGGTTGGTGAGCTCGACCGTGCCCGTCAGGACATCCACGTACTGATAGGACTGACGTGCCTTGCGACCGCGCTTCTCGTCCGTCTCGACGATGAAGAGCGACTTGTGAGCTTGGGTGAGCACGCCCTCGCGCTCGATGATCTTGGAGCGCCCCATATTGGCGCGAATGCGCAGACGCCTACCCGTAAAACCGACGAGCGTCTCGTGGATGCTGTTAACGTAAGCGACCTGTCTATTGATTATTTCTTCCATGAAGAGTCCTCCTGATACAAAGGAGACATAATAATAACATGCCGCACGAGATTTTGCATGCATTATACTTACCAACACTATTTTTGTCCGCGTCAGCGGGCAATGTAAGACGTATCGTACCAAGGAGCACGTATACATGGCATTTATCGATAGCTCTGAGCTGGGGCACTGCCCAACCGCCCAGCTTCTCATCGAAAATGAAGTTCCCTCCCGCATCGCAGCAAAAGATGGCTCTGTCTTCAACTTCTCCGCTGAAGTCGCGGATTATGCGGCAACCCGTCTTGGCTGGACCACATTGGCAAGCAAGCCACCATGCGATCCGTCAGAGATAGCCATCATCGCGCAGCAGGCGCGAGGCGAAGGTCTCGATGCCGTCGTCCTCATCGGTCAGGGCGGCTCGACGCAAGCCCCGCAGACGGTCACCAAACTCTACAGCCTCGAAGTCACTGACGAGGTCCCGTTCAAGACGATGGACGCGCTCTCGCCGGTCTACGTCAATCACATCCTCGGATCGTCGGACCCGGCACGCACGCTCTATATCGTGTCGAGCAAGTCGGGAACCACGCTCGAGCCAACCGTGCTCTCTCACGTGTGCTGGAAGTACGTCTGCGCCCACCTGGGTGCCGAGCGCGCCGGCTCGCGCTTTATCGCAATCACCGACCCGGATACCGAGCTCGAGCACGTTGCCCGCAAGAATCATTGGCGTGCCATCATCCACGGCGAACCCGACGTAGGCGGCCGCTACTCGGCGCTCTCGGCCTTTGGCCTGCTCCCCATGGCAGCCATCGGCATCGACATCGAGCGTATGCTCGAGGATGCCGTCCCCATGGAGAAGCTCTGCGCCTCGGATTCACCCGAAAACCCGGCAATCTGGCTCGCGGCTTTCCTCTACGACAACCTCAAGGCCGGCCGTGACAAGTTCTCTTTGCTCATGCCGCCGAGCAAGCAGGTCTTCGGTCTCTGGGTCGAGCAGCTCGTTGCCGAGTCTCTTGGCAAGGCGGGCGTTGGCATATTGCCCAACGTCGAAGTCGACGCAGGCATCCTCTCCGACCCGCACCATGATCGCTGCGCCATCCTCTGCAACATGGATAGCGATGAGGCATTCGAGCATGCTCGCACCTGCGTGCACCCGGATATCCCCGTCTTCCGTCTGGATATCCCCGATAGCACGGCGATGACGCGCTACTTCCTCATTTGGGAGTATGCCGTCGCCTTCTGTGGTTGGCTCATGCAAATCAATCCCTTCGACCAACCCGACGTCGAGAGCACCAAGGCGGCAACACGCCAGATCCTCTACAACCAGGGCGGTCACTTCGATGTCCCGGAAGATGTCTGGGGCAAGCCCGCTTACGAAGAGTTCGAACTTGGTTCCTGCAACTACGCCGACCGCGTTTACGTGAGTTCCGCGCTTCTCGATGCATTCGACGGCTCGCATGAAAACATCGATGCAAACGCAGCGTTGCGCATGCTGTTCTGTTCGATCAAGGATGATGATTATTTCAGTCTCAACGCGTTTCTGCCCTTCAAGGGCGTCGGGCGCCGCGAGACGCTCGAGAAGGTGCGCCACCGCGCAGCTGATCGTCTCGACGTGTGTTCATGTCTCGAAATCGGCCCCCGTTATCTGCACTCCACCGGCCAGATGCACAAAGGCGGCCCCAACACGGGTGTCTTCCTTGTCGTCAGTGCCGACGAACCCTTCGACATCACGGTGCCCCATGAGGACTTTACGCTCGGTGACGTGGCAAACGCCGAGGCGCTCGGCGATTTCTCGGCGCTGGCAAGCCGTGGCCGTCGTGCCATCTACATCCATCTGAAGGATAACGACGACAAGTATCTATCATCGTTTGCCAACGATGCCTGTTCGGCTATCTCAGCTGCCTACGCCCTGCGAACGCGCTAGAGGACGGAGCCGCTCATGATGCTCTACGCGTGCGCGAGCTGCATCCTGGGATGGACGGGCATGACGGGCATCGCCCAAGCTTCCCTGCGCACACGCGGATTCGATGCTGCGCTCGGACGTGCTCTGCGTATGCTCATCGCGCTTGTGTGTGTGAGCGGCGCACTCGGTGCCTGGTTCCTGCTCGACAACGTCATCTGCTGTTTGAGCTTCTCGTTTGCATGCGCGTGCATGGCTGCGCTGCTCGTCTGCGATCTGCGTGAGCACATCCTGCCATCCGGGCTTGTCGCCACGCTACTTGCATGCGCTCTTGTCTTTCGCGTGATGGAAGGTGGCGTTACGGAAACGATTGCAATCGTGCTGCCCACGGGAACGATTGCCGCGATCGTGCTGCTGCTCAACTACCTTCGCATGCATCGTGGTGCATGCGAACTCATCGGCTCGGGTGATGTGCGCATGCTCGTGCCGCTCGCGCTTTTCTCGGGAACCGAGGGGCTTATGTGCGGTGTCTTTGCGTGCGCGCTGCTCATAGGCGTGCTCGCGCTCGTGCAACTTGCCACGGGCCGTGCGGACCGCCACTCGCATATCGCGCTTGCTCCCGGTCTTGCCGCCTGGCTCTTCGCGGGAACACTGCTTCCGCTGCTATAGCCCCCTGTCATTTCGAGCGAAGCGACCGCAGGTCGCGCAGTCGAGAAATCTCATATCGTGAAATATTTATATTAATATCCCCAGGGGTTTGCATGCATTTCGGCAGTTGCATAATCACCAACGTCAAAGGTCGAGCTAATTTCGAATGCCGTCGGCTTGCCAGTGGTCAAGTCTTTGAACATAAATCCCTCGAATCCCGCAGTTATTTTACCTGCGGAATCCCTTAGAACGCATACGAGCATAGGTCCTGTCAAAGAGTGTCCACTTTCCAGCGTGAGATCTTCCGTGAGGGTTATCTCGCCCGTAACGGTAATTCCCGATCCAAAGCTTTGTGGCTTGGCTGATAAGTTATCAAAAGTATATAAATTAGCAGGGACGGTTTGCTTTGACGCAGTCCAGTTCCTATCGTTTACCGAGAGTGATATTTCTATCGTGTCTTCTGGAATAGCATCTCCCCCGCCTGCCTGATTTGCCCAGTAGGTGGTACTGCCGGGTGTAAGACCACTGATTACCCAATCATCGCTAAATGCGATTGTTCCATCTGGGTGTTTTCCAACGACTTCAATAGTTGCATATTCTGACAAAAAGCCGTCATTAGGGTTTGTTATCTCGACAACATAGTGAACGTAGCCACTGGAAGATATCGTGTAATTGGAATCCGTGATGACCAAATCATGTGGAGTGCCGGATGCCGTCTGTGTTGTTGATGAACTGCCTTCGTTGCTAGGGCTCGTTCCTTGGGTTGCCGGTGCAGAGCAGCCGAATAGCCCCACCGCGAGTAGGACAGTCATTACAAGTACGACACCCTTTTTCATCGTTTCTCCCCACTGGCCAAGTTTGCATGATGACGAAGCATATCCGCCGGAAACGATAATTTCATTAGCACGAAGCTAAGGATGCGCTTGGAAAGCCCATGTCTGAGCAATGCGTGTCTGAGTGCCTGACACTGATTTTTCTAGTCCACGACCAAGGTAACTGCAAGATTAGCTGGACAGCGGCCTTTTGTTATGACATGCACCTTATGGAGGCGACTTAGCTTCCAGCTAATGTTTTTCATTTTTTATCTCGCTAGGCTACTCGCTGCATGTGTGAGCATATTCTCGCATGACACCCTATCGTTAAGGCTAGCAGCGTGAGGAGATTGACAGATGGATACTGATAAGCCTGAGATTGAGCAAAGAGACACCCCTGACACGCCGGGCGAAGCCACCGAGTCGAAGCCCGCAGCCCAGTCCGTCCCATCGCAATCCGATGCCAAAAACCTCCCCAAGTCGGGATTGGCAATCGCGTCCCTTGTCGTGGGCATCGTTGCCGTTGTCGTGGCTTTCCTGCCGTTTTCCATTTACCTCTCCTTGATTCTGGGTATCGTCGGCGTGGTCCTTGCCATCATCGGTATCATCGGTATTCGTAAGGGCGGCAAAAGCGGAAACGGCATGGCAATTGCGGGCTTGGTTCTCAGCATCGTCGCTATCATCCTTTACGGGGTCGTGTATTTCTCGTACGTAAACGCGGTCAATCAGACTGCCAAGGCGTTCAACAATGCGATGAACGAAACGGCAAAGATTTACAACAACTCCCAGGGCAGCAAATCCTCGAGCACTAAATCTATGGGCTCCGCAAGCTCATCAAGCAGCAGCGCGCCCAGCTCCAGTACGGAGGACAGCGCCAACAGTAGCTCCTCGACGGGCAACTCATCCGCCGACCAGTTCAATCGTGCGATGGATACCTATGACAAGGCGCTAGACTCGCTCGATAATGCACTGGATACTTACAACAAGTATCTAGGGAACTAAGGAAACGCGAGCGAACGTATGGAGCAGAAGATAACCGAGGAACTTCTTGTCGAGTTGCTGTGTTCCAAGGATCCAGACGAGTTTATTGACAATACGGATTTCGAGGACAAGAGCCTTTCCGAGTATCTTCAGGACATACTGAAGGCCAAGAATCTCAAGCGTGCCGATGTCATTCGCGCAGCCGACATCAACGAGACTCATGGCTATCAGATCTTCACGGGATCACGAGGTGCCAGCAGAGATACGGTTCTCAAGCTTGCATTTGCCTTGCAGCTAACCCTTTTCGAGACGGGACGCCTCCTGCGCAGCGCAGGCGTAAATAGCTTGTATTGCAAGAATCGTCGCGACGCCATCATTATCTTCTGCATTACCCATGGCTATTCCCTCCAAAAGACGAACGAAGAGCTTTACCGCTTCAAGGAGGAGACTTTTAGCTGATACCATGGCTTTGCTATGGAAGATCAACTCACCGGATATCTTGATGCCCTTGAGCACAACGACTGCTATCGTGTGGACGCTGTGCTCAAAGAGAGCGCCCAGGAAAGGACCGAACGCGTCTTTCTTATTGGGGTAGATGGCTCTGAGCGTGGCCCCTTCATTCGCAAGCGCATCAAGCTCGATTGTGGCCTGGGTCAAGCCTATGAGCGAATTTGGGACGTCCAGCGTGATGGCAAGAGGTTCCTGCATCTTCCCCGCATTCTGGAATGTGGGATAGTCGACGATTGTCGCATCGTAGTCACGGAACATGTTCCCGGGCAAACGCTCAAAGAGCGTGTCGCAGAGCGCGGCCCATCGCAAGAGCTCTTGCTGTCGATAGGCCCTGGGCTCTGCGAAGCAGTCATGGAGCTGCATGAAAGCTTCGATCCGCTTCTCATCCACCGAGACCTCAAACCCTCTAACGTTATGGTCTCCTCGGACGATGCCATCACACTCGTTGATTTTGGCATTGCACGCACCTTCGACCCAGACGCTGAGCGCGATACCCGACAGTTTGGTACACGCGGCTACGCTCCTCCCGAGCAATTTGGCTATGGCCAGACTGACGAACGAAGTGATGTTTTTGCGCTGGGGATGCTCTTGGGCTTTTGCGTGGCTGGCAATGATGCCGAGCGCGGTCTTGCACAACGCGAGTTTAACGACGAGCGCATTCCGCAACCCCTTCGCGCCGTACTCTGCAAGGCAATTGCTTTTGATCCCGATGACCGTTACGCCAGCGCGCGAGACCTACGCGATGCCTTTGCGCGAGCCGTCAATGAGGCACGCGGGACGTCCAAGCAAAACGATGTGCCGCTGCCACCACCAAATCCTCCAGTAGCGCCTTCATTTGCTACACCCACAGCTACGCCTCGTGCCAAAAGAGAATCACGCGTCCCCATTTGGGTTGGCATGGTGTGGAATGTCGTCATCTGCTTGGTGTGGGGGGCAGTCACGGCGATGTCTGTATACGCCATCGTCACGGCGCCGCCGCCCATGGACACGAGGCCCCTCATATACAGGCTATTTGGGTATCTCGGACTTTGCGTATGTGCTCCAGCGTTCATCGACTACTTGTTGCTGGATAAGCGCATCTTGCGGCGACATGTGCCCTTCTTCGCCCATGTGGCCGGATGGCGCGAACGCGTCTTCTGTCTCTGCGTTGCGGCTGCCATCACCATCGTGTCCTTCATGGTCACGGTCCCAATAGAAATGGCCATGCAAGGCATGTAATAAGACAACCGTCTCGAAACCAGTCAAAAGTGCCCCGGCGACTTTTGTCTTATTTGCGCTGCTCTGCCAGCAGCAAGTCAACCATGCGTCCGTAGCTCTGCGTGCCGTCTGCCTGGTCGTTTGCCTTCAGGTACGCATCGTTGGCCTGCTGGGCGAACGTGCGAAACGCCCCCTCGTACTGCGCCCAGAACTCCGCATTCTCCGTGCGATCGGCTCGCACCGCATCCGAAAGCCCAGCTGCTACCTGGCGTGCCGCGCCCTCGTCCGTGCGCGCCAGCGCTGAAATCGCATACGAGTACGCAAGCGAGTAGCCGCTGTAACGGATGAGCGCATCTCCGCTCTGTTTGCACGCAAGGTAGGCGATGAAGTTCGCCTCATCTTCACGCATGTACCCACATTGATGTGCGAGCTCATGACCCATGGTTGCGGGAATCGTGTAGAAAGGCGGCAGCGTGTTGATGTTGCTCTCCACCGTGAACGCGAAGTACATGCCCGTTATATCTCCGTATGACATGAGCTGTGAGAACAACGTGACGGGCTTGGGTTGCGAATAGACCGGACGCTCGAGTGTGGTGTATTGCTCCGCCAGTACTTTCATTTCGTCGACGCTGCGCACGGCGTATCCCGCAAAGCCGCCTCGCTCGTCAATATGCGCCTGCATATCGTCGCCGATTTCGGCACGTGCGGCATTGAGCTCGATCGTGAGTTCACCGCACAGGTCGACCAGCTCTTGCGTTGTGGATTCCCTGACGTCAAAGCCTTCGTTTTGCGCAAAGGTGTAGCGGTAATAGTTGAGTCCGCAGAGCATGGCGTACAGGAAGAACGCGATGGAGGCGATGGCAAGAAAGCTCGTGACCATGCGGTAGAGATAGCGTAGGCGCTGGCCGCTGCGCGTGACGATGTGCACGATGTAATAGATGAGCATGCATGCAATCGACACGACGGCGATGACAACGACCCACTGCGCCACCGAGAAGCTTGTGAGCGACGGCAGGTATCCCCACACGCTCGAGACCCATGGATACACGCCGCGCGAGAATATGTGCTCGCATGTATCGGGGTTCGCGCGTGCCAGCATGGTGAGCACGATCGCGATGATGCCAGCCACCACAGCCGCCGCAGCTCTCGTCGCCAGCTTGCCTTGAGGGCGTCTTTCCTCGTTGTTCTGTCTTGCGCCTGCTTCATGCTTTCATCATAGCGGATGGGATGCGATGAAAACGGGGAGTGGTCCCGCAGGTTTGTTGCGAATGTCTAGAGTTTGGGTGCGTTGCGAGTGGGTACACAGCGCGCCCGTGCGCATTTTTGACGCATGTCTAGGCTTCTCGTGCTCCTGGTGCACAAAAATGACGCATGTCTAGGCCTTGGGTTCTCCAAACAGGTGCGATTCCCTAGACATTTGCCAAATCTGCGCACGGATCTCCTGGAGATCCTAGACATCCGCGATTTTTGCGCACCAGCTTCTCGAATTTCAGCCAACAAGTCTCCAAATCCTTCAAGGGACTTGGAGACTTGCAATAAATCTACGTTGAATCTATCGAAGTACCCCGACTAAAAAAGGGAGGCCACGCATCTGCGCAGCCTCCCTTCGCTACTCGTCGCTATGTCGCTCGTGCTTTATAGCGCGGCGATGATTGCGTCGACGCTGTCCTTGGCGTCGCCTAGGAGCATGTCGGTGTTCTCGTTGTAGAACAGCGGGTTATCCACGCCGGAATAACCGGCGGAGCCCATCTTGCGCTTGGAGACGATGACCTTGCCGGCCTCCCAGACGTGCAGCACCGGCATGCCGGCGATGGGGCTGCCTGGTTCGGTCGCGGCTGACGGGTTCACGGTGTCGTTCGCGCCGATGACGAGCACGACGTCCACGTCGCCCCAGTCATCGTTGATCTCGTCCATCTCGTAGACCGCGTCGTAGGGCACCTTGGCCTCGGCGAGCAGCACGTTCATGTGGCCGGGCATGCGGCCGGCGACCGGGTGGATGCCAAACTTCACGTCCACGCCACGCTCGATAAGCTTGCGCGTGAGATCAGCCACGGGGAACTGCGCCTGAGCTACGGCCATGCCGTAGCCGGGCGTGATGACGACGCTCTTGGCGTTGCGCAGCAGTTCGGCGACTTCCTCGGGGGTCGTCTCGGTGTGCTCGCCACCTTGCGTTGCGCTACTGCCCGAAGATGCGGTGGGCGCAGAGCCAAAGCCGCCCAGGATGACCGACACGAACGAGCGGTTCATGCCCTGGCACATGATCCAGGAGAGGTACGCGCCCGACGAGCCGACGAGTGCGCCGGTAATGATGAGCAGGTCGTTACCGAGCGTGAGGCCGACCATCGCGGCAGCCCAGCCCGAGTACGAGTTGAGCATCGAGATGACGACGGGCATGTCGCCGCCACCGATGGCCATGACCAGGTGCAGGCCAAGCACGAGCGAGACGACGGTCAGGATGATGAGCGGGGTCAGGCCCGCATCGACGCCCTCGGTGTTGGCAAACCATACGATGAGCGCAATCGAGGCAATGACCATGATGAGGTTGAGGATGTTGCGACCGGGCAGCGTAAGCGGCTTGCCCGAGATGCGGGCCGCCAACTTGAGATAGGCGATGATCGAACCGGTGAAGGTGACCGCGCCGATGAAGATGGCCAGGCCGGTCTCGGCCATGTGGTAGGCGTTCTCGGCGCCGCCGGCAAGGTTGCCCGGCGTCGTGAAGAACGAGCCGAAGGCCACGAGCACGGCAGCCGCACCCACGAAGGAATGCAGCATCGCCACGAGCTGCGGCATGGCGGTCATCTGGACGGTCTTGGCGCGCCAGATGCCGATGATGGCGCCAATGATGATAGCTGCCGCCATGAAGCCGATAACGGGGCCAAGGGGCTGCGTGGACGAAACGAGCGTCACGAGTATGACGGCGACAAGAGCCAGCACCATGCCGGCGATGCCGAAGAAGTTGCCGCGCTGGGCGGTCTTTTGCTTGGAGAGTCCTGCGAGCGCAAGGATGAACAGCAGCGCTGCGACAAGATACGCGAGTGATTCGAAGTGCGCGAGAGCATCGAGAATCGTGGAGTTCATCATGATTAATCAGAGCTCCTCTCGAACATCTTGAGCATTCGGTGCGTCACCAGGAAGCCGCCGAAGATGTTGATGGAGGCTACGGCCATCGCGATGAACGCGAGAATGGTGACCACGAGGTTCGACGAGCTGATGAGCAGGATGGCGCCCACGATGATGATGCCCGAAACGGCGTTGGTCACCGACATGAGCGGGGTGTGTAGCGTGTGCGACACGCCGCCGATCACGTAGAAGCCGACGACGATGGCGAGTTCGAGCACGACGAAGTGCGAGGTCATGGACGGCGGGGCGAGCATGACCACGACCGCGCCGAGCAGTACCGCGGCGACCTTCCACCACCACTTGGCGAATGCCGACTTCTCCTTGGGTTCCTCGATGGGGGCGGCCTCGGCCGGGGCTTCCTCCTTCTTGGGGGCTGCCGAGACGCTAACTGCGGGAGGCGGCCACATGCCAACGCCATCGAGGGTGACGGTGATGCCGCGAATGACCTCGTCGTCCTCGTCGAGGACGAGCACGCCGTCTTTGCCTGGGGTTGCGAGCTTGAAGAAGTTGACGATGTTCTGGCCGAAGAGCTGCGAAGCCTGGCCTGGCAGACGACCCGGCAGGTCCGTGTAGCCGATGATGGTTACGCCGTTGTCGGTGACGACGACCTCGCCCGGCTTGGACAGCGCACAGTTGCCGCCAAGCGGGCTTGCGCCCATGTCGACGATGACGCTGCCGGGCTTCATGCCGGCGACGGCCTCCTCGGTGAGCAGCAGCGGGGCAGGACGACCTGGCACCTGTGCCGTCGTGATGACGATGTCGTTGATGGCGGCTTGGTCCTCGTAGACCTTGAGGACGCGCGCCTGCTCGTCCTCGTCGAGGGCCTTGGCGTAACCGTCCGAGCTCTCTTGCTTGACGGGAATCTCGACGAAGGTCGCGCCGAGCGACTCGACCTGGTCGGCGACGTCCGCACGCACGTCAGTTGCGGAGACTTCGGCTCCCATGGAGTTTGCCGTGCCGATCGCGGCCAGTCCTGCGACGCCGACGCCGATGACGTAGACACGGGCCGGGGGCATCTTGCCGGCAGCGGTTACCTGGCCGGTGAAGAGCCTGCCGAAGACGTTGGCCGCCTCGATGACGGCACGATAGCCGCCCACGTTGGCCATTGACGAGCGCACGTCGAGGGATTGCGAGCGCGACAGACGCGGCACCATATCCATGGCGAGCGCCGTGATGCCCATTTCCTCGAACTTGCCAATGATGTCCTTGTTCGCGCCGGGATTCATGCGGGCGATAAGCGTAGCGCCTCGCTTGATGAGAGCGAGCTCTGCATCCGGCGGAGTGTCGAGACACACGACGATGTCGGCGCCCCAGGCCTCCTCGCGGCTCACGATTTTCGCACCCGCTTCCTCGTACGCGTCATCGAAGTAGCTTGCCTTGGCGCCGGCACCGGATTCAACGGCGACGTCATAGCCAAGCTTGATGAGCTTCTTGACGCTATCTGGGGTGCCTGCGACAAGCGTCTGTTCGGGATTCGGTTCCCGAGGTATACCTATGAGCATTTTTCCTCCCCATTACGAAAAAGCCCGTTGTATGCAAGTGGGTATGGTAATGCATGTACGCGCACATATATATAGCGAAAAAGAGGGGTAAGTAAATTCAGTCGTGGGGTACGACCTCGTTCTTGGGGCATGAACGCCTCGCCTTCCCTTGCGTTTGCGCCCAGCTCGGGTAGTATTCGCTTCGTAATGAGACAGTTGCTCAGAGACGTTGTCTCATTATGAGCAGGCACCGGAAACAAATGAGACAAAACTCGCCCGGCACGATTTGTCTCATTTTGCGGGAGGACGTCATGAGCAGGAAGATCGCCATATTCGACACCACGCTGCGCGATGGCGAGCAGTCACCAGGGGCAAGCATGAATGCCCAGGAAAAGCTCGTCATCACACGGCAGCTTCTTCGTCTCAATGTCGACGTCATTGAGGCGGGCTTTCCCGTGTCGAGCCCCGGTGATTTCAAGTCCGTCCAGGATATCGCCATTACCTGCGGGGATCAGTGCATCGTCGCTGGCCTCACGCGTGCCGTCGAGCATGATATCGATGTGTGCGCCGAGGCGCTCGAGGTTGCCGCACGCCCACGTATCCACACGGGCATTGGCGTCTCGCCCGAGCATCTTCGTTACAAGTTCAAGGGCATGTCGCTCGACGAGGCCATCGATCAAGGCGTTGCCGCCGTACGTCATGCCCGCAAGTACGTCGACGATGTCGAGTTCTATGCCGAAGATGCCGGACGCGCCCCTTACGAGGATCTGGCCCGCATGCTCGAGGCCGTCATCAAGGCCGGTGCGACGGTCGTGAACATTCCCGACACCACGGGTTTCAGCGTTCCATGGGAGTTCGGCCAGCGCATCCGCTATCTCATGGAGCATGTCAATGGCATCGAGGACGTCTGCGTCTCCGTGCATTGCCACAACGACCTGGGCATGGCGACTGCGCTCTCGCTCGCGGGCGTGATGAACGGCGCCACGCAGGTCGAGTGCACCATCAACGGCCTGGGCGAGCGCGCGGGCAATACCGCCATGGAGGAAGTCGTCATGGCGATCAAGATGCACGAGGACGAGCTTGATGCTCATACGGACATCAACACGACCGAGTTCGCGCATACAAGCCGCCTCGTCTCGTCCATTACGGGTATCAACGTGCAGCCCAACAAGGCCGTGGTCGGCGCAAACGCCTTTGCTCATAGCTCGGGTATCCACCAAGATGGTGTCATCAAGAACCGCACCACCTACGAAATCATCGCGCCCGAGGACGTGGGCGTTTCGGGCAGTCAGATCGTGCTCACTGCTCGCAGCGGGCATGCTGCCTTGCGCAAGCGCCTTGAGGATTTGGGGTACGCGGGCATTCCGGACGACAAGTTCGAACAGGTTCACGCTGCGTTTCTCGAACTTGCCGATAGCAAGAAGGAAGTCTACGACGAGGACCTGCATTCGCTCATGGGCGAGCAAGACCGAAACGAAAACGCCATCTACCGTCTCGATGCCGTCCAGATTTCCTGCGGTCAGCCGCTTGTCTCGACGGCAACCGTGACCATTACCGATGAGGCTGGCGAGGTGCACACTGCTTGCGAGATCGGCTCGGGACCCATCGATGCCATGTACTCGGCCATCAACAAGATCGTTCAGGCAGAAAACGACCTCATGGAGTATTCGGTCAAGGCGGTAACGCGTGGTATTGACGCCCTGGGCGAAGTGACGGTGCGCATCATGGATCACGATGGAGCCATTTTCATCGGTCGTGGCAGCGACCGCGACATAACGGTGAGCTCGGGCAAGGCCTACGTCAACGCGCTCAATCGCATGATTGACCAGCAACGCCGCAACGCCCAACGCGCCGAGAGCGGTAGTGACGCCCCAGCGCACATCTAGCGACGGCGTCTCGAGCGGGGCCGAAGGTGCCCCCCTGTCATTTCGAGTGGAGCAGCCGAAGGCTGCGTAGTCGAGAAATCTCGGTCTTTTATTGCAACGGATGAGATTTCTCCACTCCGGCGCTGCGCGCCTCCGGTCGAAATGACAACGCCACCTTGCCATTCGAGAAAGTTTGAAAATCCGTTTATAAGTGGAAAACTCGGCATTTTCCCCTTGTGACGGCGCTTTGGTCTCCACATCGGGTGTTAATGCGCGCAAATGCGGGCAATCGTGTCTCACCAAACGGGTATGGTGGTCACCCCTGAAAAGGACAACCCAACGAGGAGATGCGAGCGCACCATGCCAGAGCTTGCCTATACATCGAGTGCTAACAATTCGGTTGAGCGCATCATGCCGCAGGATATCGATGCCGAGAAGGCCGTGCTTGCGGCCATGCTGCTCGGTCAGGACACAGAGGTCGTCGAGGAAGCGCTCATGAAGCTTTCGGCCAAGGAGTTCTACCGCCCTGCGCACCGCAAGATCTTCGAGGCCATGGAGGAGCTCTACAACAAGAACGCTCCCATCGATCAGCTTTCCCTGGCCGATCGTCTCAAGACGCGTGGAGACCTCGATGCCGTGGGCGGCAAATCTTACATCGTCGAGCTCGGCAACAACACCTATGCATTGGCCAACTGGGCTCATCACGCAGACATCGTCAAGCGCGCTGCCATGCTGCGCGACCTCATCGGTGCCGCCGTACGCATCACCGCGCTCGGTTACGATGCGCCAGACGACCTTGATGAGGTCGTCGAGACATCCGAGAAGCTTCTCTTCGATGTCACCAACAAGCGCGTTTCCACCAACTTCAAGTCCATGAGCTCGCTCGTGGTCGAGACCTTCAACGAGCTCCAGGAGCTCGCCAACACCAAGAGCCGCTACAATGGCGTGCGCACGGGCTTCAAAGACCTCGATGATCTCTTTGGCGGCCTGCGCGGTGGCGACCTCGTCATCCTCGCCGCCCGTCCTTCCGTCGGCAAGACGGCACTCGCGCTCAACATCGCGAGTCGCGCTGCCCAGCTTGGCACGTCGGTCGCCTTTTTCTCGCTCGAGATGTCAGCCACGCAGCTTGTGCAACGCGTGCTCTCGACCGAGACGCGCATCAACTCCAAGAAGATGCAAACGGGCCAGATGAGCGGCCAGGACTGGGTCACGCTCGTCAATGCGTCAGATACGCTCTCCAAGCTGCAGCTTTGGGTCGACGATACCCCGAGCGCCTCCATTCTCGAGGTGCGCGCCAAAGCGCGTCGTCAGCTGCGCAACGTCGAGCCGCAAAAGGGCCTCATCATCGTCGACTACCTGCAGCTCATGCAGCCGCAAAACACGCGTACGGAGTCCCGTCAGGTAGAGATCGCGGAGATTTCCCGTGGCCTCAAGATTCTCGCGAAGGAGATGGACATGCCCATCATCGCGCTCTCGCAGCTTTCCCGTGCTGTCGAGTCGCGTCAAGGCAAGCGTCCCATTCTCTCCGACTTGCGCGAATCCGGCGCCATCGAGCAGGACGCCGATATCGTCATGTTCCTTGACCGCTCATTGTCCGAGAAAGAGGCCGAGCAGGAGGATCGCCCGCCGCTCAACACGGCAGACGTCATCGTGGCCAAGCACCGCAATGGTCCCATCGGCACCGTGAGCCTGGCATTCCAGAGCGAGTTCACGCGCTTCGATAACCTCGCTCGCCCGGATGACAGGTACTAGGGCGGCTCTCTCGCATTCCCCTCGAATCCTCCGCGTATAGTCCTTCACATTCGATACAATGATGTTTCGCGCGAACGCGCTGAGCCTCTCATTAAGGAGAACCACATGTCAGGCACTATATTAGTTGGGACCCAGTGGGGCGACGAGGGCAAGGGCAAGGTCACAGACCTGCTTGCTTCCGATTACGATTACGTCGTCCGCTTCCAGGGCGGAAACAACGCCGGTCACACCGTCATCTACGGAGACACCAAACTCGCCTTGCACCTTATTCCATCGGGCATCATGTACGAGAGCGTGACGCCGCTCATCGGCAATGGCTGCGTTGTCGACCCCAAGGTGCTTTGCGATGAGATGGCCGGGCTCGAGGAGCAGGGCATCTCCACGGAGCGTCTCCTCATCAGCAGCAACGCGCACGTCATCATGCCCTACCATCGCGTCCTCGACGGTGCCACCGAAGCCCGTCTGGGTGCCAACAAGATTGGCACGACCAAGCGCGGCATCGGCCCGTGCTACCAGGACAAGTATGCACGCATCGGCATTCGCATCCAGGACTTGCTCGACAAGAAGATCCTGCGCGAGAAGCTCGAGACGGCACTCGCCATCAAGAACGACATCCTGCAAAACGTCTACGACATGCCCACGTTCACCGTCGATGAGATCCTGGACGAGTACCTTGGCTATGCGGACATGATTCGCAAGCATGTCGTCGACGCGAGCCAGCTGCTCAACTCCGAGCTACGCGCTGGCAAGTCGGTGCTCTTCGAGGGCGCGCAAGCCACGCAGCTCGACATCGACCACGGCACCTACCCCTTCGTCACCTCGAGCAACTGCACGGCAGGCGGCGCCATGACGGGCACGGGCGTGGGGCCCACGCGTATCGACCGCGTTCTCGGCATCGCCAAGGCGTACATGACGCGTGTCGGCAGCGGCCCGTTTCCCACGGAGCTCTTCGATGAGTACGGCAAGACTCTGGGCGAGGCTGGCCACGAGGTCGGCGTCACCACGGGACGCAAGCGTCGCTGCGGTTGGTACGACGCCGTCATCATCCGCTACGCCGCCGACGTCAACGGTCTCACCGACATCGCGCTCACCAAGCTCGACGTGCTCGGTGCCGTCGACAAGATCCAGATCTGCACGGCCTACGAGGCTGACGGCGTTGTCTACGAAAACGTCCCGAGCCAGCAGACGGCCTTCCATCATGCCAAGCCCATCTACGAGGAGATGCCCAGCTGGCAGTGCGATATCTCCGCCTGCCGCACCTACGAGGAGCTTCCGCAGGAGGCCCGCGATTACGTCGAGCGCCTCGAGGAGCTCGCGGGCGTTCCCATCAGCATCGTCACGGTTGGCCCCGATCGCGATCAGACCATCATGAGAGGATGGAACTAACATGAATATCCTGCTTTTGGGAAGCGGCGGGCGCGAGTGCGCCATCGCCACGGCGCTCGTCGAGTCGCCCAAGTGCGATCAGCTCTTCATCGCACCTGGCAACGGCGGAACGGCAGAGCTCGGCACTAACGTTGACCTCGACATTGAGGACGGTCAGGCCGTCGTCGACTTCGCCCGCGCCAATGGTTGCGAGCTCGTGGTCATCGGCCCGGAGGCCCCGCTTGTCGCCGGTGTCGCCGATGCCGTGCGCGGGGCTGGCATCGATTGCTTTGGCCCCGGTGCCGCGGGTGCGCGTCTCGAAGGCTCCAAGGATTTCTCCAAGAGTCTCATGATGAAGTACGATCTGCCCACGGCGGCCTATGGCACCTTCACGGATTGCGATTCCGCGTTGGCCTATCTCAACGAGCATGGCGCTCCCATCGTCGTCAAGGCCGACGGCTTGGCGGCGGGCAAGGGCGTTACGGTTGCGCTCACCAAGGAGGAGGCCGATGAAGCCATTTGCGAGTGCTTTGACGGTCGCTTTGGCGAGGCGGGCTCCACGGTCGTCATCGAGGAGATGATGACCGGCCCCGAGTGCTCCATGCTCGCCTTTACCGATGGCATCACCGTGCTTCCCATGGCTCCCTCGCAGGATCACAAGCGTGCCTACGAGAACGACGAGGGCCCCAATACGGGCGGCATGGGCGTGTATTCGCCGGTGCCCATCGTCACTGATGAGGAGCATGCGACCATGATCGACATCATGGAGCGTGCCGTCGCCGGTCTGCGCGAGGAGGACATCGACTATCGAGGCGTCCTCTATGGCGGTTTCATGCTTACGCCGGAAGGCCCCAAACTGCTCGAGTTCAACGCACGCTTTGGCGACCCGGAGACGCAGGTCGTCCTGCCGCGTCTCGAGACCGACCTGGTCGATGTCATGGTCGCGACTGCCCAGCAGCGCCTGAGTGAGGCCGAGCTTTCCTGGCGCCCCGAGTGGGCCGTGAGCGTCGTGCTCGCGAGCGAGGGCTACCCTGGCGATTACGAGAAGGGCCGCGAGATCACGGGCATCGACGAGGCCAACGCGTTGCCGGGCGTGCACGTCTACCATGCCGGCACCAAGGCCGTCGATGGCAAGGTCTACACCAACGGAGGCCGCGTCCTCAATGTCACCGCACTCGGTGATACCTTCGAGGCCGCGCGCGACCGCGCCTACGAGGCCTGCGACCTCATCAACTGGGACGGCAAGTTCATGCGTCGCGACATCGGCGCCCGTGCCATGAGGGGCCGCAGCGCATGGGAGAGCTAATCGAGCACTTCGAGGATCCCGCGATCAGCGAGAAGATCCTCAGTTCCGTGCGCAGCTTCGAGGGACGCCTGGTCAAGATCGATTCCGTCGACATCGAGCTGCCCAACGGGCACAAGACGCAGCACGAGGTCATTCGTCACCCTGGCGCGGTGTGCGTCATCGCGCTCGATGACCAGGGCCGTGTGCTCATCGTGCGTCAGTACCGCACGGCGCTCGAGCGCGTGACTATCGAGGTTCCCGCAGGCAAGATCGACCCCGGCGAGGATCCCGAGGACGCCGTGCGCCGCGAGCTCGCGGAGGAGACGGGCTATGCAGCAGGGCAAATCCGCCGTCTTGCCTCCATTGCCGTGGCCGTGGGGTATAGCGACGAGATCATCCATCTGTACATGGCAACCGATTTGACGCCGGGCTCGGCCCATCCGGATGATGACGAGTTCGTCGTCGCCGAGTGGGTGAGCATCGAGTCGCTCATCGACTCCGTCCTCGACGGTCGCATCGAGGACTCCAAGACCGTCATCGCGGCGCTCATATGCGATGCGCTGCGCCATAGAATGTAGAGCTCCGCAGAGAACAGGCGTCTGTGCGGTTGCACGAGTGAGGAGAAGAGATGTCCGCAGAAAAACCGCTGGTAGGAATCATTCTGGGCTCCAAATCGGATGCCCCGGATTTCGAGGGTTGCAAGGAGATGCTCGAGAAGTTCGGCGTGCCCTACGAGTTCGTCATTCACTCTGCGCATCGTAATCCCGATGATGTGCGTGACTGGGCGACAAGCGCCGAGGAGCGCGGTCTCAAGGTCATCATCGCCGGCGCTGGCAAGGCCGCAGCGCTCGGTGGTGTCGTGGCATCGCATACGCCGCTGCCCGTCATTGCCGTGCCCATGAAGACGAGCGACCTGGGCGGCATGGACTCCTTGCTCTCCACGGTGCAGATGCCCACGGGCGTACCCCTGGCCTGCGTCGCCATCAACGGCACCAAGAACGCCGCGATCCTCGCGACGGAGATTCTCGGCGTCGCGGTGCCCGAGTACCGCAAGGCCATCATCGAGTACAAACGCGAGCTCGCCGGCAAGTAGACGCGCCATCGAGAAGGGACCGCCCATGCTCGCCATCATACGTACTCGCTTCCTGCTCGTCGTCCTCTCGTTCGCCTTTGCAACGGCTATGGCGTTGCCGGGCATAACTGCGGTTCCGCAGGCGCAGGCCGTAGAGGAGCCGTTGATTGCCCAGGCCACGGTTATGGAAACGCAGTCGATGCATCGCCTATACAACCCCAATTCGGGCGAGCATTTCTACACGACGAGCGAGATCGAACGGGACTATCTTATTGGCGTTGGCTGGAATTACGAAGACCGCGGCTGGACAGCGCCTGTTTCGGGTGATCCCGTCTACCGTCTCTATAATTCGTATGCGGGCGAGCATCACTACACCCTCGAATCGTACGAACGCGATTTTCTTGTTGAGATAGGCTGGAGCGATGAGGGCATTGGCTGGTATTCCGATGTGAACGAGGCTGTACCGCTTTACCGCGTTTACAACCCAAATGCATTCTCGAACAATCACCATTACACGACAAGCCCGGTCGAGCGTGATTACCTATTGGATCTCGGGTGGTTTGACGAAGGAGAGGGGTGGTATGGTGTCAATCCAGATAATCCGCCCGTACAGTACGATTACGAGATCAAAGAGCTCAGCGCTTTTGGCGCGTATACCGATTCCGATATCGCGCTCTACGTCAGGACCGACAATCCCGAGGACAACTTCTCCATTGCCTGCGATACGGCGCATGTGAATGGTGTATCGACCGCATACTACGACGACGTGCACATCAGGGATACGGACAATGTTCGCTATCAAATGCAGCCTTTGGCAAGTGGCAATGGGTATATCGCGGTCATAAATGTTGAGGATCCGGGTACGCATGAGTTCTATGTGAAAGAGTGGGCGAAGAACGCCGACGGAACCGAGAACTTCAACAAGAGCTATAGACGCGGCAAATCGCTTACGCTCACGGTAAATGATTACGAGTCGTACCAGGATATGTGGATGGAGGACATGATACGCAAGTATTGCAGCGAGCCGGGCATGACGCAGCTTGATAAGATGTCGGCGCTCTGCATCGCCTTCGAGGGAGGAACCTTCGCTTACACGACAGAGTTCAAAGAGAAGTATCCCAATGCCAAGTGCTTCGAAGACACACCTCTGTTCAAGTACAGGCCCAACGACATGTATAAGGAAGATGGCGGTTATCTTAACTTTGTTAGGCAGGAGGCGCCTTATTTCGTGACCCATTGCTGGGACTCGTATGTCTCGCCGGCCGTTCTCTACAAATTTGCAGAGAAACTTGGCTTCACCGATATCGAGAACCTGTATGGGAAGTATCCATATGGTTCGGATGGTTGGACGCAGTATCATTGGTACGTACAGATTAATTACGAGGGGAATCAATATCTTTTCGGCGCGTGTCCCCCCTCCAGCACTAATTACGTGCGTGATATCGATTATCTGAACATCTAGTATCGGGTGTCAATAAAAGCTACCAGACAAAAGTTGCCGTGACAATTTTGCATCAAGGTCGTCGGCCACTAATCGCGAAATCCGTCGCGCCGCTCTCCATCGGCTGGCGCGACGAAGGTGTTGGCTAGCCCATCGCACATCATCCGCGATCGAGCATGAACTCGCGGAAAAACGGCATATCAAAACCGACAACGCCACGACGACGCTCACCGATGATACCGGTTTCCAGAAGCCGCCGCCTGTACTGGGCAACCTGTGAAGATGACCATTGTAGTCGGCTCGTTATGTCTGCAATCGTACTTTCCTCGGAGTCTTCGAGCATGGCTTCGAGAAAGAGGATATCGCTTGGCGAAAGTTCGCGGTAGGTTGCCTCGAAGATGCGTGTGCGCATGTCCTCTCGCGCAAGGAACACGCCGCGCTCGAAGTCTTCCGAGGTTATATCCGCCTTTTCGGGGTGCTCCTCCCATGCGCGAAAGCCGATGAGCTGCAGCATGAACGGAAAGCCCCCGATGGCCTGCACGGCTGGTTTCAGGTTTGCGCCCGAGGAGCTTCTGCCACCTTCTTCGATTGTCTTACGCAGTGCATCCTCTATCTCGAAATCCTCGATGCGGCCGAGGTGCACCATCTCGGCACGGCGCAGGAACGAGACGGTCTTGTTGCTGATGAGTGATGAGACGTTGCCGGGGAGGCCGGCCATGAGAAGAGCGACCTTGCGGTTTTCACGTACGAAATGCTGGTAGATTGCCGCAAGCTGCACCATTTCGTCGAGGGTTGGGTCGAGCTCATCTACGGTTATCAGCAAGCCCGAGCCGTGCGATTCGAGAAGGTCAAGAATGTCTTCCATTCGGGAGCGCCAATTGTTTATCTCGCTGTCGACGTGCTCGATCTCGATGTCGATGATCTGTGGTATGCCCACGCTACTGATATGCGACCGAGTGGGTGCGTCAAGAAGATGCGCTGCGCCCCTGCGTGCACGCACCTCAATGTCATCAAGCATGCCTGCCATGGCCGTGACACTTGCGGGTATCCATCCTGCTTGGGCGGCACGGTCTGACAGAATGGCAAGTAGCGTCGTCTTGCCCGTTCCACGAGCGCCGGAGATGATGGTCGTAAGTTCTGGTCGCCGCCGACTCGCCTCGAATGCTCGTGTTATGCGGTCTATGATGGCGGATCGTCCTGCAAGTCGTGTAGGAACTTCGCCAAATGAGGGAGTGAAAGGATTTTCCAGGGTGCACATAGTCAACCTCTAAGTAGTTCTAAGTTCTTCTAAGTTCTTCTAACCAACAAGGTCAACTTGCTATCCTCGGCATCCTTTTCCTTCATGTCCTCTTCACATCCACAGGTGCTCTACCTTTGGTTTCACAGATTCTTCACATTTCCTTGCGTCTTTGTCGGGGCTTCGGCTAGGGTTTTAAGCCGTTGCAACGCGAAATGATGCACATTCGAACTACGAACACGGAAAGAGTCATGAACACAAACGTAGCAAGATCGCTGGCTGCATTCGGAGTGGCGGGCGCGCTCAT
>OIBI01000373.1_pt1 | contig 21772 bp, 16 predicted proteins | sample 1580951 | NCBI WGS metagenome assembly OIBI01 (sample SAMEA3882516, study PRJEB24775) | human gut metagenome | biome: human-associated habitat; feature: intestine environment; material: feces | place: Netherlands | collected 2009/2010 | reverse complement strand
CCGTTTCACTGGTTGCCTGTGCCGTCTGTACAAATCCAGCAGGCGGCTTGCTGCCCGTTCCGCCGAGGTTGAATGTTAAAATCAACAGGACAGCAAAAAGAGGGGATTTTTCATGCATCCTAATTGGATTAGGAATGCACGGTTGTGGTTTCTTTGGTCAGGGAAAACGTGTGTTCGTTTGCAGACAACAGCACTTGGTCACCTGCAGCAATGGTTTTCTGTAAGAGTTGCTGTGCCAATTGTGTTTCCACTGCCTCTGTCAGATATCGCCGCATGGGTCTTGCTCCATATCGTCCGGTATCCGGTGCATGGGCAAGCTGCTGCACGGCTTCTTGGGTAAAGTGCAGCTGAACGTGAAGTTGTTCCATTCGTTTTTGCAAATTTTGCAGCTGTTTTTCTGCAATCTGACAGAGTTCTTTCTGTGTCAGTGGCTGAAATAGGATGATTGCATCCAACCGCCCTAAAAATTCCGGTGAAAAATACTGCCGCAGAGCCGTTTCACTGGTTGCCTGTGCCGTCTGTACAAATCCAGCAGGCGGCTTGCTGCCTGTTCCACCGAGGTTGGACGTTAAAATCAACAGAGCATTGGTAAAATCTGTTTTTCTGCCGTTGGAATCGCTCAAAACACCATCTTCCATAATTTGCAGCAGAATGTTACAAATATCCGGATGTGCCTTTTCAATCTCATCGAAGAGAATCACACAATATGGACGTTTTCGCACCCGTTCGCACAGCGTTCCGCCCTCCTCATAGCCCACATATCCGGGCGGTGCTCCAATCAGCTTGGAAACGGTATGCTTTTCCATGTATTCCGACATATCAAACCGGATCAGGCTATCTTTATCATCAAACAAATGCAGAGCGGCGGCTTTTGCCAGAGCCGTCTTGCCAACACCGGTTGGACCTGTAAACAAAAAGCATCCAATTGGGCGGTTTTCCTCTCGCAGTCCTGTTCTAGCACGAATCAACGCAGCGGAAAGCTGCCGAATTGCCGCAGTATGTCCGATAATTTGCTGCTGCAACTCCTGTTCCAACGTCATCAATCGCTGCTGCTGAGCAGTCGTAATCTTCTGCACGGGAATTCCAATCCGCATGGAAACGATTTCTGCAAGGTCGGATTCTGTCACCACCGGACAGGAAACATGTTCCTGCTCGCAGCGAATTCGAGCACGAGAACAGGCTTCATCCAGCAAATCAATCGCCTTATCTGGCAAATAGCGGTCGTGGAGGTAGCGAACCGAACAGGAAACCGCCTGCCGTAAAATCGCATCTGGAATTTCAATGTGATGAAAGTTCGCATATGTTTCCCTTAATCCGCAGAGAATTGAAAAGCAAGCTTCTGGGCTGGGCTCTAAAACCTGAATTGGCTGAAACCGCCGTTCCAATGCACTATCTTTCTCGATATATTTGCGAAATTCTTCGGTTGTCGTTGCTCCAATCAGCTTGACTTCTCCACGGGCAAGCTGCGGCTTCAACATATTTGCAGCATCAATTGCCCCTTCAGCTGCCCCTGCTCCAACAATCGTATGCAGTTCATCAATAAATAAAATAATCTGTTCGTTCTGGGTTGCCTCCTGCAAGCAGTTCCGAAACCGTTCTTCAAAATCGCCCCGATATTTTGCCCCCGACAGCAATGCTGGCAAATCTAACGAGAAAATATGCTGCGGTAAGAGGGCTTCCGGCACTTCTCCCCGTAAGATTTTCTGAGCAACGCCTTCTACAATTGCCGTCTTCCCAACGCCGGCATCGCCCACCAGACAGGGATTATTTTTGGTACGGCGAGTGAGAATCTGAACCATCTGCTGTAATTCCGCTTCCCGTCCGATTACGGGGTCATATTGATGCAGCAATGCCGGGTCAGTCATCCACTTCCCATACTGAAAGAGATTCGGCAGTGTTTTCTTTGAAATTCGCTCTGTTCGCCGTTCCTCCATACGGATATGACAAGAGGTTTCCTGCCGACTGACTGCCCCCAGCTGATTCAAACTAACGCCCAACTTCTTCAGAATCGCAACTGCTGTACAGCAGGGCGTTCGCAGAATCGAACGCAGGAGATGTTCCGTTCCGGCAAGGCTGCGACCATCTTCTTTCGAAAATGCCTTTGCCTGCTGCATAATTTCACTCAGGGCAGGGGTGAGGCAATCCTCCTGCACCTGTGCCGGAATCCCTCTTCCGACCAGTTCCACCAATGCATTCCGCACCCGTTGTGCAGTGATGTGCTGGGCTGCCAGCATGGCTGCGGCAGCATTGCTGCCCTCCTCCAGCAGTCCCAGCAGCAAATGTTCACTGCCGATGTAAGTATGTCCCAATTCTTCCGCCGCACAGATTGCTTCTTTCAAAGCAAGAATGGCTTTTCCTGTAAACCCATCTGTATATCGCATACACCAAATTCCTTTCTGCACTCATATAAATTTAGTATGCCACAAAACTTGTGCGTTATCTGTCGAAGTAGGAACGCTTTTTTGACTTTTGCATATGATGTACTATGAAACAGACAGAAAGTCGTTTGTTTCAAATTTAATCTACAAAAAAGGAGATTTTTACGATGTGTGGATGCGATGGAAACAACGGTTGCTGGTGGATTATCATTCTGATCGTGCTGTTTGTATGCTGCGGCTGTGGTGGCTACGGTAACTGCGGCGGTGGCTGTGGCTGCAACAACAACGGCTGCGGTTGTGGCTGCTAATTAGCAACCTTTAACGCTTGCAAGCAATGCCCCGAACGGTGTGAACTGTTCGGGGCATTGCTGCATTTGATTTTATTTTTATGATGGGTTTATCTCCCCTGCGGAATCGGTCTTCTCTTGGCGGTATACTGCTTAACAATAATCTGATAGACAGCAGTTCGTTCAAGATGTGCCTGTGAAAATGACTGAAACGGAATTCGGTAATGCTCCAGCAGCTTTTTCAGCAAATCTTCTTTTTTCTCTTCCGGTGCGAGTTCTGCAATCCCCTGACCAATTACACTTTCATAGGCAAAGCCGGCCGTACAGGATGCTGCTCCATTCGGCGGAATCAACTGCTGTTTCCCCTCTACTTCAAAGGAAACATGCGGATTTTTTTGCAGCAGGTCGCATTTCTTCCCGACTTTTGCCCCGTGAAAAAATAAGACAAGCTGGTCATCCTGCATGGTAAACCCAAAGTTGACCGGCACAATATACGGGTATGGCTCATCGTGCATCGCAAGCCGCAACACTTCTGCCCGTTCTAAAATCTGTCGAATCTCATTGCAGTCGGTTACTTCCCGTTCGCTTCTTCGCATAGCGATTCCTCCCTTTTTTCTTAGCATTCTTTTCTTGCAATCCAGAATAGTCTTGGAAACCGGAACAGAATCGTTCCATTTTTCTGCACCGGATAGGTTTGCTTGATTCGTTTTAACAATTCCTGTTCAAAAATCCATCATCGGCAATCTCTTTGAAACTGGCACAAGATGTATCATATAAACCCGTCCCTCCTGCTGTCAAAATCAAACAAAACCGCTTTTCTGGAAACTCCATACAAGCGGTTTTGTCAAGATACGCAATATCAAATTATTCGGAAATCATCAGATTTTCCAAGAATGATTTTGCATAGGGAAACAGTTCTGTCTGCAAAGCATCGGAAAAACTCAAGCAGTAAATCCGATGTTCTACCAGAAACAGAAGGGTAACGGTTGTCATTCCCACATCATTGACGGTAACCGTATACCGCATCCCATAAATCGGCTGTTCTGCATCGAAAACGCCCTCATAGTCACAAAGTTCTGTATAAGCGTAGTTTTCGAGCTGTTCCCGCATGCCGTCTGCAAATGCATGCAAAACGGACATGCTTTCAAAATCCATGATATCTGTGGATTCTGGGACGACACTCTGCACACTCAGTGAACTTTCTCCCTCTGATGGCAATAAGTATAGCAACGATTCTGATTGCTGCTGTACCGTCCAATCAATCGGAAGCGAAAAGCAAATTGCTTCTAATGCTTGCGAGCATTCCATAACCAGTGGCTTTTGTGCCGTTTGAAATAGGGTTTCAAACAAATCTTGATTGCATTTCATAAGAAATCCTTTCTGCTCTTAGATATCAATATCAATGTTAAAATCTTTTCGATATGGTTCAGACTGCATCGGGTCATTCAAGACCGGCGGATGCAGTGGCGGCATTTTCGGTGCAGGCGAAGGGGTTGGTGTAATCGGCTTTTTCGGCGGAGCAGCGGTTGGCTTTGGCTGCTGCGGTGCAGGCGATGCGGTTTCCTGCGGTGGCAGTTCCGGCATCGGCAAGTCGTCCCATTCCTCTTCAATATAGGTCACTGTAGAAGGAGCGGCAGCAGATTCTGTCGCTGTTTCCGGTGCAGTTGGTTCAGAAACTGGCTGTTCTGATGTCGTTGTTTCCGTTGCAGATGCTTCTTCTGGTGTTGCGATAGATTCTGATGTAGCAGAAATTGGCTCTTCTGGTTGCTGCGGTTCTGCTGGCTGTTCTGGCTCAACTGGGGCTGCTGCTGCCGACTCTGATTCTGTCGGAGCAGCTGCTTCCGGTTTTGATTCCGGCTCTGCTGCCGGAACGGAAACAGGCTCTTCACTTGTTTCCGAATCGGTTTCTGGCAGCGGTTCAATCTTCACCGATTCTTCAGCGTGTTCCGGAACAGGTGTCAGCGAAGCGGCTGCTTCAAAATCCTGATGTGGCAGCGGAAATTCCATTACCGTCGGCGTTTCATCTGCTTCGGTTTTTCCATCCTGCTCTAGCTGTTCTTTCTTCTTGGCTGCATTGTTGGAAATCACGCCAATCACGCCGGAATTTTCCAGCACTTCCTTAAAGGTCGGCTGCTTTTCTGCATCTGTTTCCGATTCCACAGCTGCTGGCGTTTCTGACTTTGGTTCTTCTGCTGGCTTTTCCGGCTGCAAAGCAGCAACTGCCTGCTGTAAGGTTTTCTTGATGTTTTCGGCAGCCTGTTTCTTGGCAAGTGCTTTCTGCTGTTCTGCAAGAGCATGTTCTTCCGCAGCAGCCTGTGCAGCAGAAGTGACCGTTAAAATATCTGGCATCATCGTGAAGTTTTCCGGAACTTCCAGCACATCCAGCTTGAAATCACCGCTTTTCAGCGTCATTTGCAGGGTATGTGTGCCATTTGGCAGCTGGTCAATCGTCAAGCAAGACTGCCGTGGAGCACTATATGGTACGAACAGGGTTTCATACAGCTGCTCGCCATCCAAAACCACTTCAAATTCCGCATTTCTTGCCGTTCCAATGACAGCGATGCCCGTTCCGGTAAACTGACAGGAGAACGCTGCCTGTGGCTGTGCCTTCATTGAAGTGCGGTGATAGAAGCGATAAGATTCTGTTGTACAAATATCCCAAAAATCATTATAGAAAATTTCTTCCGAGAAGCAGTCCACTCTTCTTACATACAATGGCAGAATCGGCAGCGGTGTCACCTGCAAATTCCGGAATGTATTCATTTCATAGTCGCTGCAAATGGAAATTCGACCGGAGTTTACCGGACTTTGTGGGCGGTAAGTTGTCAGCAAGTCGCCATTCAGGAAGAAGAAAATCGAATCTCCCAAAATCAGCAGCTTCAACTTGTTCCAGTCGGTTGCCCGAACCGTCATGGAGTTGCCCTCTGCTGCAACATTGTCCATATCCAACAGTTGCCAGCGTCCATCTCCGTAGAGAATCCCGGTATAGCCGCAACGAGAAGTGGTTTCACAAGTTACAGTTGAATTATAGCGAATCCCAAAACCAGCGTAGTTTTCTGCATCTCGGTTATCCAGACGCACTTCAATTTCTGCACTGTAACTTCTCCAGCGGTCATCGCCTAAGCAGGTAATGGGTTCTGGTGTGCCCCGATACCGCCAGTTTGCAGGAATATTTCCCTTTTTGATTCGCTGACAGAGAATGTCGCCGTCTTGGTCGGAGTGAATCAGTTCAAATGCACCGCCTTGGTCGGTCATATAGCGAGGTGCACAGCCCCGTACCATGATTTCATCCGACTGATACCGGAAATGATCCTGATACGGCAGCGGCAAACGCTCTGCATTCGGAATGTTATGTGAAAATGTTTCCACACCATTGACCCATCCGGTATCCAGTGTGGTAATCGTCATGATACTCTGCGGCGGCACTTTGATGAAATAGGTTTCCCCGTTGCGGTGGCTCGGCTTAATCGGCTTTCCCCGCCGAAACCAATTCGCATCAAAGGCTTCTCCCGGATTCGGCCCTGTTGTAATCACAGTGGAAAGCATCCGGTTCGTAAAGCCCATATCTTTCAGCTGAACAGAATATGTTCTCGTAAACAAGTCTTCATTGGTGAAATGCATCGTCATTTCTGAACGATCTGGGGAAACCAATGTCATGAAGTTATGGCTGGTATGTTCAATGGCGTGATTTTCTTCGCCGTCCCCATAACAAGCCCCGTTCACAAACAGCCAGCCCTTTGGAGAAAACCGGCTGAAATGCATTGCCATCCAGAAACCGCTATCCAGCCGATAAAAGCCCGACCACGGTTCTTGTGCAGCAATCAGGTGTTTTGGTTCATCATATGCCCCATCATAGTTGGCAGCGATTGCCGGACGGAACTCATACATACACATTTTGCCGTTATAATAGCTGTTGATAATCCGGTTTGCAATATCAATGGCACTGTTCTTTCCAACCAAACCGGATTGGTCTGCCTGAACGGTCAGTTCTGACAGATTACACGGAGCACTGCCCTCACTGTACCAGATTTCTTTTCCATATGCTTCATTCAGCAGGTTCGTATAAGAATCACCAAATGTGGTATAATGCAGACCGATGACATCAATGGCATTCCGCAGCGAAGCATTTTCCACCATCTGTGCAGCAATGTTGCGTGTTCCGACTTCATCGGATGCCACCAGTTTAATTTTCCGGTAATCATACGGTGCTCGGACTTCATGGTCTAACCGATACCGCAAAAAGAGAATCCACGATTCGTCGATGCGGTCGGTTTCGTTCTGTTCCGCACTGATAAAATGAAATTTCAAGCCATAAACCCGATAGGCTGCGTCTAATGTTTCTTTGATCCAGCTATAACGGGCATTAAATCCATGTTCTTGGCTGACAGTAAACGCTCTGGAAACCCATGCCGGTTCTCCCCAGCGGAGCAAATCCAATGTAATATCTGGATTGATGGCTTTGGCATCTGCTGCAAACTGAAACCCTGCTCCACGGGTCACATCTGCCCGTTCTTCGGGGGTTCGTTTGGTTGCCGGTTCTGTTCCGCAAGAAGAATTGACATCCGCACCCAGTTCCAGCTTGATATGCGACAAGCCAATCCCATAATCTTTCTGAAACAACAGCCGCATGATTTCTTCGTATTCTTTTGGATGTTCAACTTTATAATCCAACAGCAGACGAGAGGCATTATTCGCAGAAATACAGCCCAACCCACGATATGCGGCAGCCGGATTTTCGTTTGCCTGTGTCCCGTCTGCGATAATCTCCATGGATGCAACGCCGGATTTTCCGGTCATTTCTGAAAATTTTTGAAAAAGCTGTCCGTTTTTCCATTTAAAATCCATAACTGCAATCCCTTCCTGTTTTATTTTCCCAAATTTATTGTGCAGATTCTTGCTGTGTCTGCTGCGGACGAGCAATCAGAAATTTAATGGTCTTTCCCATCTCTTCAAACATTGCTTCGTGTTCCGTGCGGAAGCTTTGAATGTCCGGTTCTTGATGTAAATCGGTTGTCTGGAACACAATGTCAAAGCCGCACTCCTGAAAATAGAGGATCGATTCTTCAAACAATTCATCATCATCGGTTTTAAACCAGATTTCTCCATCCAATACCGTCCGATACTGCTGCAACTGACGGGGATGGGTCAGGCGACGTTTTTTATGTTTTCCCTTTGGCCATGGATTGCAGAAGTTGATGTAAATGCGATCTATCCGGTCTTCCGGTGAGAAATATTCCGAAAATTGCATCAGATTGCAAATAAAAATCCGAACATTATCCAATGGCAGCTGTTGTTCCGCATAAGCCGCTTCCAGTTTTCGTTTTGCAAGCACCAGCATTTCATTTTTGATGTCCATTGCGATATAGTGATAATCCGGATTGGCGGGAGCTTCCTGCGAAATAAAGCCGCCCTTTCCGCAGCCCAGTTCCAGCCGCAGTGGTTTCTTTTCTCCCGGAAAAATCGTATTCCAATGCCCTCGATTCAATTTTGGCTCGGAAATATAAAATGGACAAGCCTCTAATTCTGGTTTTGCCCACGGTTTATGCCGAATACGCATATAAGCGATCCATCCTTTCTATGCAAGCAGATTCTTTCCATTTTATTATATCATACTTCCTGGAAAAAAGCAAAGGAATTATGAGAAAAAAACAGAGAAAATTGCAGATTTTCAGATATAATTCAAATAAAAATGATTTTCTCATCAAAAATAAGGGATATTTTTCATAAATCCGGCGGTTTTTCCAACTATCTGTAACATATTTTGCAAAAAACAACCTGCATCCGGCTGCGGTTCGGCAGGGAATGCAGGTTGTTTCATCATTTTTATACGCACTCTGAATTCTGAGTTCTTGGAAAACCAGTCTGTGACATCCGGCAAAATCGCTTTACTCTTTGCCTATAGTATTTAGAGAGAAAGCGTAATGTCTTTTTGCATGGGCTGATATTCCCGACAGGTCACCCCTGCCAGCCGGAACATCTGTACCGACGCTTTCGTGCTCTCTGTATCTGCATACTTGTTATCCAGATAAATCACTTCCCGAATACCGCTTTGAATGATTGCCTTCGCACATTCATTGCACGGAAACAGCGATACATACAGCCGACAGTCTTGCAAGCTGGCTGCATTGCGGTTCAAAATGGCATTCAATTCCGCATGGCAGACGTAAGCATACTTCGTATCCAAAAATCCGCCATCCCGTTCCCACGGCATCACGTCGTCATTGCAGCCTGTCGGCATGCCGTTATAGCCAACCGAAACCACTTTGTTTTCTGCGTTGACGATACAAGCACCAACTTGTGTATGATTGTCCTTGCTCCGCTGAGCGGAGAGCAGGGCAACTCCCATAAAATAGGCATCCCAGGTGAGATAATCCATTCGTTTCATAAAGGGAAATTCCTTTCTATTACCCATTCAGATTTATTCTGCCGGAAATTTTTTCAGTGTTCCCAGCAAATGTTGCCGATAAAGCGTTGCATCGACAATATTTAAGATTTTATCCCCGTTGACATCGCCACGGTCGAATGCATATGCTGCATCTGTTCCGTCAATCTTTCGGAGCAAGTAGCGATTCAGCAATACCAAATCAGAAATCGTAACATTCTGGTCATCGTTAATATCGCCGAGAACATCTGTCTTCGGTGCTTCTGTTGTCGTTGCAGCTGCTGTAGTTGTGGTAGTAATTGTGGTGGTGGTTGTAGATGGCTTTGTTGTGTCTGTGGTTGGCTTGGTGGTGTTGCCGTCTACAATCGTTCCGCCGTCCAAGTTGCTGCCCTCAGTCGATGCATAGGAAGCATAAAATTCTGACAGGGACAGCCCTGTTCCATTGTTGCCCAATGCTTTCTGATGGTCTAAGCCGATATATTTTCCGGTTTCCAGCGTCTGCCACAGAGATTTTTCAAACAGTGCATACTTATCCGCATCCCAAGTCAGATTGGTCTTGCTGGCAGCCTGGTCATATCCAATACCTGCCCAAAGTCCGCCCGTATCGCCGGAGTTGGTATTCAAGCACCAGAAGGTATGGTTGATATGGTGGTTGATCATGTAATCCCGAAGCAGTTCCATCCACTGTTGATTCTTGCCGCCGTCCATATGACCGCCCCATTCGCCAATCAGCAGCGGTGCAATATCTTCGGCATTGACATATGCCCAAGTATCATACCAATAATCATCCAGCAAAGTCTGTTCCGTGAAATCCTTATCAAACCAAGTCTGGTTATAAACAGACGGGCCATAATCGTGCGGAGAATACACGATCTGGCTGGTACCGGAATCCGGAACGACCGGATATTTCCGGACACCACGCAGATTGCCGCCCCACCATGCCGGAATATACGGTGGGTCAGTCTTAGAATCCGGCTGTCCCCAAGTATAGGCATCGCTCTTCACCGACTGTTCCACGCCTTCAATGAAAATCAAAGCATTCGGGTTGACATCCAAAATCGAATTGGCACATTTTGTTGCTGCATATGCCCAGTTATTTTCATCAGTTGAGCCGTCCCACTTTGCAGCAGTTGTACCCTCTTGACCTTTTCCGTGCGGTTCGTTTTTCAGGTCGTAGCCAATCAACGTATCATCATTTTTGTACTTATCTGCCAGCCATGTCAGCGTTTTAATCCACAAATCCGTGGTAACCATTGTCCCATCTGCGGTTTCCTTGCCATACCATAAATTATAGTTATGACCGGAGTTGTCCGTATGCGGGCTGTGAATGTCAATAAACGCTTTCAAGCCGTATTTCTTGCACTTCTGCATGATAATGTCAAAGATTTCCATGCTGTTTTTCATGGTTTTATCTGCATTCAAAAAATCTGGATTGATGACATAATACGGCGGATTGTTTTCAGCAGACACACTGGAAACAGGGTTTGGTGTGTCATTCATCCAAGAAATCAGCAGTTCTGTAGAAATCGGCATCCGAATAACATTGATGCCGCGGTCGGCAACTTCGGAAAGCATATCATCCACGTCACCGCTCCACAGATAGTGCAAGCAGTTTTCTCCGCAGTTGAAGCCGAACCAGTTTGCACCCGTCAGCCAGACTTCATTGCCGTCCTTGTCATAGAGGCGGCTGCCGACTGCGTGCAACCAGTCATCATTGTTCGTATCCTCTGCCTGTGCAGAGATGGTGGCAAAGCTGGGGATTGCAGCAGCTGTTGCGGTCAATGCCATCATTCCTGCCAGCAAAATTGCTTGTAATCGTTTTTTTAATTTCATGACAAAAACTTCCTTCCAACATCATTGTTTCAATCCGCAGTCGGTAATTTCACAGAGTCTGACATGTCAACAGAGGACTGACTGTGGTTTGCCTCGTATCAATGAGGGATACCGATTTCTCTCCGCCCGCCATTGACGTTCCCGTTCTGATTTGCAATTTCTCTCACCACCTGTAGCGGTGGAAGAATCCGTGCTGTTATTTGTTAAAGTTCCGGCGGAGCGATATTCCCAGATAAATATTGTTTATAGGCAATCGCATCCACAATATTCAAAACACCATCCTTATTCAGGTCGCCCCGTTCAAAGGTATATGCTGCATCTTTTCCGTCTATTTTCCGGAGCAAATACCGATTCAGCAAAACGGCATCCGAAACCGTCAATTTCTTGTCGCCGTCAATATCGCCAATCACTTCCGTAATCGGTGCTTCTGTTGTAGTTGCAGCCGTTGTAGTAGTGGTTGTCGTTGTGGTCGTAGATGGCTTTGTTGGTTCGGTAGTCGGTTTGGTGGTGTTGCCGTCTACAATCGTTCCGCCATCCAAGTTGCTGCCCTCGGTCGATGCATAGGACTTGTAGAATTCTGATACGGAAATACCAGAACCATCCGTGCCAAGTGCTTTCTGATGGTCTAAGCCGATAAACTTTCTGGTTTCCTGTGTCTGCCACAGAGATTCTTTAAACATATCATACTTTTCTGCATCCCATGTCATAAAATCATAGCTCAGCAATCCGCCTGTATCGCCGGAGTTCGGGTTCAAGCCCCAGAATGTATGGTTGATATGATGGTTAATCATGTAATCCCGCAGCAGCGTCATCCATTTTTCATTCTTTCCGCCATCCATATGACCGCCCCATTCGCCAATCAGCAGCGGTGCAATGTTTTCAGCGTTGATATATGCCCAAGTATCATACCAATAGTCATCCAACAGCGTCTGTTCCGTGAAATCCTTATCAAACCAAGTCTGATTATAAACAGACGGGCCATAGTCATGCGGAGAATAGACAATCTGGCTTGTACCGGAATCCGGCTGAATCGGATAATCCCGAACGCCACGCAGATTGCCGCCCCACCATGCACCATACCATGGGGAAACATCTGCCGGAGCTTGCCAGATGTCAGCAGTATCATAAGTATAGCCCTTTTCCGTCTTTGGATACTGTTCCACGCCCTCTACAAAAATCAGAGCATTCGGGTTGACATCCAAAATCGAATTTGCACATTCCGTTGCAGAGTATGCCCAGTTGTTCAAATCGGTGGAATCATCCCACTTTGCAATGTCTGTCGGGCAAGTTGTACCATTATAGCCACGCTTTCCGTGCGGTTCGTTCTTCAGGTCGTAGCCAATCAAGGTATCATCATTCTTATATTTATCTGCCAGCCAGGTGATGGAATCTTTCCACATATCCCATGTAATCTGTTCGCCGGAATATGCACCCACTGCCATGTTATCTGCATCAGCCGCCGAAGCATCATAATACCACAAATTATAGTTATGACCGGAGTTGTGGGCTGCCGGACTGTGTACGTCCACCATGACCTTAATACCATATTTCTTCATCTTCTGCATAATAATGTCGAAGATTTCCATACTGTTCTTTGCCGGGTCTTTGCCATCTCCGTTTTTGGAGAGTTCCGGATTGGCGTAGCAGTTCATGCTCTTTACTTCCAGCGGTTCGCCATTCATCCAAGAGCAGAGCAGTTCCGTAGAAATCGGCATTCTTACAATGTTAATGCCGTGGTTCGCAATATTTTCTACAAAGACATTGATGTCTGCTGCATATAAGCCGTGCGGACTGTTTTCCGTGCAGTTCATACCGAACCAGTTTGCACCCGTCAGCCAGACTTCATTGCCGTCCTTATCATAGAGCCGGCTGCCCACTGCGTGCAGCCAGTCATCGTTGTTCGTATCCTCTTCCGCCTGTGCGTTCAGTGTTCCAATTGCCGGAACAGAAGCTGCAACAGCGGTGCAAGCCATCATGCCAGCCAACAAAACCGCTTTCCAGCGTTTCCACATTTTCATAAAAAGCTCCTCCCTTTTTCGTCAAAACGAACAAAAAATATGTTTGTCCATACAATTTCATTATACCGGATACCAGAAAAAAAGTCAAGCACTTTTGGGAAAAATTTACGAAATGCGTAAAATGACCGGCTTGCATTTCTGCCTGCATTGTGTTATAATAGAAGTGTTCGATTTTTACAGGTTGCCAGAGGTAAGGAGGGCTTTTCTATGAAAAAAATATGGAAACATCTGTTCAATCAAAACATGCTCTACATTTTGCTGATGCTGGTGCAGATTGCCTTTCTGGTGCTCTCTGTTCTGTTTCTGAACCGGAATTATGCGTGGGTTTATGGTGCGTTGCTGCTATTGAATGGGCTGCTCATCGTCTATATCACCAATTCCCGAAAAAATCCAACCTATAAAAATGCATGGCTGGTGGTCATTGCAGTCTTGCCGATTTTTGGCGGATTGTCCTATCTGTTTCTGAAGACCCGAAAAGACACTCGTATTTTTTTTCGCAATTACAAACAACAGATGGAACAGACCAAGCACCTGCTCGCCCAGGAGCCGGACGCTGCCCGACACCTATTCAATGACAGTCAGCAGGTTTACAACTTATCCACCTACTTGCAGCATACAGGTTTTCCGGTCTATGAACAGACCAATGTCACCTATTTTCCACTGCGAGAAGCAAAACGCTTCATCTTCATTGAATATTTCATCATTGCACCGGGGAAAATGTGGAATGAATTTCTGGAAATTCTCATCGAACGGGCACGAGCAGGCGTAGAAGTTCGCCTGATGTATGATGGATTTGGCACAAAATTCTTTTCAACAGGCGATTTCCTGAAAATTGCCAAGCAACACCACATTCAATGCCGATGCTTCAACCCATTTCGTCCGCTGCTTTCTTCCGCCCAGAACAACCGTGACCACCGCAAAATTCTGGTGATTGATGGGAACATTGCCTTCAATGGCGGTACGAATCTGGCAGATGAATACATCAACGAAAAGGTGCGGTTTGGGCACTGGAAAGATACCGCTATCATGCTCGAAGGGGCAGCCGTCTGGAGTTATACCATGATGTTCCTGCAACTCTGGAACATGAACAACCCCAACAAAAAAGAAGCCTACGACCAATACCGCCCAACTTACCTACCAAAGCAGACCAATGGCGGATTCATTCAGCCTTACGGGGACAGCCCCGTGCAGGACGATGTAAAGGGCGTTATGGTCTATCTGGATTTGATCTCCAACGCAAAACGGTATGTCTACATTGAAACACCGTATCTGATTCCCGATCACGACTTATTGACTGCCTTGAAACTCGCAGCAGAAAAAGGCGTTGATGTCCGAATTATCACACCCCATATTCCGGATAAATGGTATGTTTACCAGCTGGCGTGGAATGCTTATCAAGAGTTGCTGGAATCTGGTGTCAAAATCTTTGAATATACCCCCGGTTTCATCCATGCAAAAAGCTTTGTCGTGGATGATGAACTGGCAGTTTTAGGGACAATCAACTTGGATTACCGCAGCTTATACCTGCACTTTGAATGTGCAACGCTGATTTACCACTGCAATGTGATTCAAACCATGCTGGCAGATTTCCTGAAAACACAACGGAAATCACAGCCCATCACATTAGAGGACTGCAAAAACCGAAAGTGGTATCAGAAATGCAATAGTTATGTATTGGGGCTACTCGCTCCATTGCTATAATCGGCTCGCTGTTTGGAGATTCCAACAGCAGCCCCAACAAACAAAAAGGAGGATTGCAACATGGGAGAAGCATGCAATCATCAGTGCGATTCCTGCGGCAGCAATGGCAATTGCAGCACACAGGATCTGGAACACGAAAAGAGAGTGAAAGAACACACCAGCGGTGTCAAAAATGTCATTGCGGTTGTTGGCGGAAAAGGCGGGGTCGGAAAATCTCTGGTTACCAGCCTGCTCGCCATTCAGACCCAGCGGCTGGGCTATCACGCAGCTATTTTGGATGCGGATATCACTGGCCCATCCATTCCGAAAATCTTCGGCATTAACAAGCCGGCAGAAGCAGTCGATAATTCTCTGCTGCCGCATGTCACCGAAAGCGGCGTTAAGATTATGTCTATGAATATGCTGCTGCCGAACGCAACTGACCCAGTACTCTGGAGAGGTCCAGTTATTTCCGGCGTTGTCAAGCAGTTCTGGGAAGATGTTCAGTGGGGCGATGTGGACTTTTTATTTGTCGATATGCCTCCGGGGACGGGTGACGTTCCGCTGACTGTCTTTCAGTCCCTGCCCATCAACGGCATTCTAATCGTATCCACACCGCAGTCTTTGGTTTCCATGATTGTGGACAAGGCAATGAACATGGCACAGATGATGCAAGTTCCGGTTTTGGGTATGGTGGAAAATATGCGGTTCCTGCGATGTCCAGACTGCGGAAAAGAAATTCCGCTGTTTGGCTCAGATGACCATGTAGATAGCCACGCTGTTCCGGTTCTGGAACGAATTCCGCTCGACCCGACTGTAGCAGCGGCTTGCGATGCCGGAAAGCTGGAGCAGGCGGAAATTGACTATTTGGCAAAAACCGCAGTGATGCTGACGGAAACCTTTGGCAAAAAGCAATAAATCTTGTGTTGGCAATGTGAATGCCCCGTGAGGTTTGCATAAAATCGACAAAATTTCAGGAAAAAGCAGCCGGAAATTTGTAGCAGATTTCTGGTTGACAAATGACCATTTCTGTGCTATCATAATAGCATAAACAGCAAAGGTGCTGAATCGGAACAAAAGCCGATTCAGCACCTTTTTTGTTTCTCACATCATCTTGTGTTCCGGTGGAAGAAGGAGCTCGCTTCTCCGAAACAAATTTACAACACGGAAGGATGTATCAGAATGGACGAAACAAAATTGTTAGACCTCGTTGGCGGTCAGGTATTTGGCGTATGGTTCTTGGTCGGTGCGGCATTGGTATTCTTTATGCAGTGCGGATTTGCAATGGTAGAAACCGGTTTTACCAGAGCAAAGAATGCCGGCAACATTATCATGAAAAACTTAATGGACTTCTGTATTGGTACAGTTGTTTTCATTTTAATCGGATTTAGTTTGCTGCTGGGCGAAGACTGGCTTGGTCTGATTGGCAAGCCGGGCTTCGATATTTTCTCCGATTATGCAAACTTCAATTGGTCTGGTTTTGTATTTAACTTAGTTTTCTGTGCAACGGCAGCAACGATTGTTTCCGGTGCGATGGCAGAACGAACCAAATTTATTTCCTATTGTATTTATTCCGCAGTCATTTCTGCAGTGATTTATCCGGTAGAAGCCCACTGGGTATGGGGCGGCGGCTGGCTGTCCACACTGGATACCCCGTTCCATGATTTCGCTGGCTCTGGTGTGATTCACTTTGTCGGCGGTCTGTGTGCCCTGATTGGTGCATCCATCCTCGGCCCTCGTATTGGTAAATTCACCAAAGATGAAAACGGCAACATCAAAGTCAATGCCATTCCGGGTCACTCCCTGACGATCGGTGCTTTGGGCTGCTTCATTCTTTGGTTTGGCTGGTATGGATTCAACGGTGCTGCTGCAACCTCTGTTGAACAACTGGGTTCGATTTTCGTAACCACAACCATTGCTCCGGCAATTGCAACTTTCGTTTGCATGGTCTTTACTTGGCTGAAATATGGTAAGCCAGATGTTTCCATGTGCTTGAACGCTTCTCTGGCTGGTTTGGTTGGTATCACTGCTGGCTGTGATGTCATGGATGCTACTGGTGCAATCATCGTTGGCATTGTTTCCGGTCTGCTGGTTTGCTTCGGCGTATGGCTCTTAGACCATGTATTGCACGTTGATGACCCGGTTGGTGCTGTTGCAGTTCACTTCTTCAACGGTCTGTGGGGCATCATTGCGGTTGGTCTGTTCGCAACACCGGATGCACCGCTTTCCGGCTGCACAGGTTTGTTCTACGGCGGCGGCTTCAGCCTGCTTGGCTCTCAGCTGTTGGGTCTGCTCTGCATCGCTGCATGGACTGCAATCCTGATTACAATTACATTCCTGATTATCAAGCACACCATTGGCTTGCGTGCTTCCGCAGAAGAAGAAGTCATTGGTTTGGATGCAACCGAACACAACCTGCCTTCCGCTTATGCAGACTTTATGCCGTCTGCTGCAACCGTTTCCATGGATACAGAAAATGCATCGGTTGCAGGGGTTGACCTGCCAGAACCGCAGCTGATTGTAAAGCCAGCTACGGGCACTGCAAAGATGTCCAAGATTGTTGTCATCTGCAAGCAAGAAAAGCTGGCAGTTCTGCAATCCGCTCTGAACAAGATTGGTGTCAACGGTATGACTGTTACACAGGTACAGGGCTACGGTACACAAAAGGGCAACTCGCAGTATTATCGTGGTGTTCGGGTCGATGGGCCGAAGCTCCTGCCGAAGGTTAAGATTGAAATTGTTGTCACCAGCATTCCGGTAGAAACGATTGTAGATGTCTGCAAGAAGGTTCTGTACACGGGTCAGATTGGTGATGGTAAGATTTTCGTTTACGACGTCGAAGAAGTTGTAAAGGTTCGTACGGGGGAAACAGGTTACGATGCTTTACAGGGCGACGACTAATATTTGATAAACAACCTCCTATTGAAACGGCAAGCCGGAAATTGCAAAACAAGCAGTTTCCGGCTTGTTGTTTTATGATTTCTGCAAAATTCTTTTTTATTTTTACTTTTTTCTGTTTTTTCTTTCGTTTCTTAAAAAAGTAAAAAAACAGTTGACAAATAGGTGTGTCTATGCTATAATAATAAAGCTGATTCTGATAGGAACGAGCAAGCCATCTGACATCAGGAGAGGTGTCCGAGTGGTTTAAGGAGCTGGTCTTGAAAACCAGTGATTCCGCAAGGAACCGTGGGTTCGAATCCCACCCTCTCCGCCAATATTTTTATCATTCACAACTTGCAGAAATACCCAAGTGGTGAAGGGGCTCCCCTGCTAAGGGAGTAGGTCGGGAAACCGGCGCGAGGGTTCAAATCCCTCTTTCTGCGCCAAATTTATTTTGGAAAAAGCAGTGTCATTTCGGAACATTCTGAAGTGACACTGCTTTTATTTTTTAGAAAGGAAAAGCAAACAGATTTGTGTTTGTAGGGAATTTGAATGTTATCTTTCAATGAGATATTTGCTGATAGTACAAAATACTGTAAAAAGATAAAAACAGATGAATATCATGAAACTGGTAAAAATATGATAGTTGACCAAGGACAATCTGAAATTGCTGGATATACAGATTTAGAAGAAGGTTTATTTTCCGATGTTCCTGCAATTATTTTTGGCGACCATACAAGAATCATAAAATATGTTGATAAACCATTTTTTATAGGTGCTGATGGCGTAAAAGTTCTTAAATCTAAACTCGAAAAAGCAAACTATAGATATCTTTATTATGCTTTAAAAAATGTAAAAATACCAAATACAGGATACAACCGCCACTTTAAATGGCTAAAAGAAACGATTTTCAATTATCCGAATAGCGATAGACAACAAGAAATTGTTTTAATTCTCAATAAACTTCAATCCATCATCACCCACCTCCGCACCCAGCTTGAAAAGCTTGACTTGCTTGTAAAATCCCGATTTGTCGAGATGTTTGGGAACATTGAAAATATGTGTACAATTGCTGATGTATGTTCAATTATAACAGATGGAACACATCAACCACCAAAATTCACTACTGATGGAATCCCATTCCTATTTGTATCGAACATCGCTACAAACGAAATTGTGTACAACGCAGAAAAATTTATATCTGAAGAAACATATAATGACCTCTATAAGCGTACTCCAATTGAAATCGGCGATATTATATTATCAACAGTTGGTTCTTATGGTCATCCAGCAATTGTAAAAACAAACAAAAAATTCTTGTTTCAAAGACACATCGCATATTTAAAACCAATTCCAACTACTATAAATTCGATATATCTTCATCGTGCAATTTTATCAGATAATGTGCAAAGACAAATTGATGAAAGAGTAAAAGGAATTGCTCAAAAAACATTAAATTTATCAGAAATCAGAAAAATAGTAATTCCTGCTCCCCCTCTCGAATTACAAACCCAATTCGCCAACTTTGTCAAGCAAGTAGACCAATCCAAATCCATCCTGCAACAAGAACTCACCCAAACACAAACCCTCTTCAATTCCCTCATGCAGGAATATTTCGGGTAATAACAGCAACCCCATCCGGCACTGTTCGCACCAGATGGGGCTTTTCGTTGCTGTTTTGCAAAGCATTTCTTTTTTGCTGTCATGGAACAGAGTCTGCTTGTTCGCATGGTCGGTCAGACGCTACAGAAAAGAAAGGACAATGCTGTGCAAATCGTGGGGGCAATGAAAAGAATCGTTCGGTTACTGCATCTTATAAGCGTCGATCATCTTCTTGACCATCATACCGCCAATCGAACCAGCCTGTCTTGCAGTCAGGTCGCCGTTATAGCCCTGCTTCAGGTTTACGCCAACTTCGTTGGCAGATTCTACCTTAAACCGTTCCATTGCTTCTTTGCCCTTCTGTGTGAATTCGCCCTTCATATTAAAAACACCTTTCTCATTTTAGAATGTTGTTCCAGCAGGGTTTCTGCCGGTTTGTGTGCGGCGTTTTCGTCGCAATAGTAGTATCTCACCACAACGGCATTCTATCACAGGAAATTTTCAGCGGTATTTTTACATGAAATTGGGTCTTTTTCTGCTTATAAATGCTTCACTCTGTCTTGCACTTCTGCCCGCTTCGCATCGTTGAACCGGTCGAGTGTTCCCACCAGATAACCTGTAATCCGGCGAATTCGTTCAAAATTCTCCGGTGCAAACTGACATCGCAGGTCTACAAAATCTCCGTCCACCTGAATGGAAAGCTGTTCAATCTTCCGGTTCGGATAGGTTTTCTTGCTGTGCTTCACATATGCGGCAATCTCTGCATCTGAGAGCGTTCCGCCCGTAACGGTTACAGGAATCGAATCATATACTGTCATTGTTCCATACCTCCAAAATCGACCAGATAAAAATGAATGGTTTCTGATTCTATTATAAACCATCTCCGGCAATTTTGCAAGCACTATCAAGAATTATTTTCATTTGAGAATAATTCTTATTTATCATGACGGAATGATGTCCAGCACAAAAAATTCTTGACAGAAAAAAGAAAACATGATAAGATAAAATTAGTGAATTCGCAAAAAAACGAAAGGGGTTTTCTCATGAAAAAACGAACATTTCTACAAAAATTATGTGCTATCTTTACGGTTTCCGCCCTGCTGCTGGGAACAGGTTCTGCCATCGCTCCGGCGGTATCTGCTGCTGCAGAGCCAGATGCTTGGCACGATGACTGGCTGCACGTCAATGACAATGCGGAAATCGTTGACCGAAACGGGAATCCGGTCTGGCTGACGGGCTGCAACTGGTTCGGATATAATGTCGGCAGTCAGGTATTTGATGGCGTGTGGTCGCAAAATATGCACGAAATGCTGACGCAAATCGCCGACCATGGCTTTAATCTGCTGCGGATTCCGGTTTCTACGGAACTGCTGCTGCAATGGAAAAACGGCGATCCTGACCCTGCAACGCCAAAAGTCAACGAATGGACAAACCCAGAACTGACCAAAGAGGGTGTTGTCGGCGGAACGGTAAAATATAGTTTTGATATTTGGAATCAAGCAATTGCTTGGTGTCGAGAGCTGGGCATTAAAATTATGATTGATATTCACAGTGCAGAAACTGCCTCCGCTGGGCATCAAGTCAACCTCTGGTATACCGATAAATTCAGTACCGAGGATTGGTTCGAGGCACTGTCTTGGTTCGCAGACTATTACAAAGATGATGATACAATTTTAGCCATCGACCTGAAAAATGAACCGCACGGAAAAGCAGATGTCCCTGACAAAATGGCAAAGTGGGACGACACCACCGACCCGAATAACTGGAAATATGCAGCGGAACAGGCTGCCGCACACGTTCTGAAAGAAAATCCAAACTTGCTGGTTATGGTAGAAGGGGTCGAAGTCTATCCGAAAGAGGGATACGACTGGACAGCTCCGGCTATCGACTGGACAACCAACACTGAATATTATTATGGCACTTGGTGGGGCGGAAATTTCCGAGGAGCAAAAGAAAATCCGATTGACCTAGGCGAATATCAAAGTCAGCTGGTTTATTCTCCGCACGACTATGGTCCATTGGTTTACCAGCAGAAATGGTTCTACGAGGGCTTCACAAAAGAAACCCTGCTCAAAGACTGCTGGTGTGACAACTGGTTCTATTTATTAGATGAAAAAGTTGCACCGCTGTTGATGGGCGAATGGGGCGGATTTATTGACTCCCAACATGACCCGGACGGTTCTAATCAAAAATGGATGCTCGCACTGCGGGATTTGATGATTGAAAACCATATTCACCACACATTCTGGTGCTTCAATGAAAACTCCGGTGACACTGGCGGACTGGTTTATGACAACTTCGGAAAATGGGATGAAGATAAATATGCTCTTGTAGAGCCTGCTCTCTGGCAAACAGATAGCGGAAAATTCATCAGCTTAGACCATCAGACTGCTTTAGGAGCAAATGGCATTTCTTTAGGCGACTATTATGGCGGTTCTACCAACCCAACAGACCCTACAACCCCGACAGAATCCCCCATCAAGGGCGACGCAAACGGAGATGAAATGACCAATATTTTAGACTCCATGCTGATTCGGCGGTATCTGTTAGACCCGAAAACGATTCTTGTCACAGAGAATGCAGACTGGAACGAAAACAACACGGTCGATTTAACCGACTTGATTTCCTTGAATCGGTTCTTGCTGAAACAGGATGTTTAACAATTTTAATTGGTTTATTTTTTAATGTTCTGTCTTTGCAAAAATCTCTTTA
>OIBI01000372.1_pt1 | contig 21774 bp, 18 predicted proteins | sample 1580951 | NCBI WGS metagenome assembly OIBI01 (sample SAMEA3882516, study PRJEB24775) | human gut metagenome | biome: human-associated habitat; feature: intestine environment; material: feces | place: Netherlands | collected 2009/2010 | reverse complement strand
GCCGCCCTGGAAGCCCTTCTCCACGGCGATGCCAATGCCCTCGACCGTGGCACCGGCTGCTTCGCACAGATCGATCAGACCGCGCAACGCCTTGCCGTTGGCCAGAAAATCGTCAATAAGCAGCACATGGTCGCCGGCGTTCAGATACTTCTTGGCCACGATCACCGGGAACTCCTTCTGCTTGGTGAAGGAATAGACCGTGGTGGTGTACTGGTCGCCGTCAAGGTTGATGGACTGCGCCTTCTTGGCGAACACCACCGGCACATTGCCGAAATGCTGGGCCGCCACACACGCAATGCCGATGCCGGACGCCTCGATGGTCAGAATCTTGGTGATGTGCTTGCCGGCGAAATGAGCGGCCCATGCCGAACCCATGCGGTCGAACAGGCGTACGTCGCACTGGTGGTTCAGAAACGCGTCCACCTTGAGCACATTACCCGCCTTCACCGTTCCCTCGCTTTGGATTCGCTCCTCAAGTTCCTGCATTGAACCTCCCATTGTTGTATGTCAGTGAATGATATGGATACTCGTAAGTGTACGTTGTCCTGCGCTGACCCGTGCATGTGGTAAACATGAATGTCGCGATTCAAAGGGAGGCAACAGTGTACGACGAGCCGGAAGTCATCGCACGCAGCGCACAGGAACTCGTGGGCGACCTGAACCCGCAGCAGGCGGAAGCCGTGCAATACCGCGGTCAGGCGCTGCTGATCGGAGCCGGTGCAGGCTCCGGCAAAACCCGCGTGCTGACCCGCCGCATCGCCTGGATCTTGAGCCAGTTCGGCGCATGGCCGAGCCAGATTCTAGCCATCACCTTCACCAACAAGGCCGCCGCCGAAATGCGCGAAAGACTCGGCTCGCTGATCGGCCCGGTGGCCCAGCGCATGTGGGTCTCCACCTTCCACTCCGCCTGCGTGCGCATTCTGAGGCGCGACGGCAAGTCCATCGGACTCAAGTCCGGCTTCTCCATCTACGATTCCGCCGACTCCGAGCGACTCGTCAAAATCATCGCCACCGAATTCAACCTCGACATCAAGCGCTACACTCCACGCTCGATTCTCGGCCATATCTCCGACCTCAAGAACAATCTGACCGGTTGGAAGGAAAACCTCGCCGTTCACGCGCCCGACTTCACGCCCGGCCAGCGCGGCTACCAGTTCGGCACGGTGGGCGACCTTGAAGCCATCTACGCGGTGATCTACGCCGAATACGAGCATCGCTTGGCCCTGGCCAACGCCGTCGACTTCGACGATCTGATCGGCCGCACGGTCGAGTTGCTGCGCACTGACCCGGCCGTCGCCGAGTACTACCATCACCGCTTCCGTTACATTCTGGTCGACGAGTATCAGGACACCAACCACGCCCAGTACGTGCTCGTGCGCGAGCTGGCCGGCGTGGACACGGGGGAGAAGGCCATCCCGGGCGCGCCTAACGCCGGCAAGTCCGGCCCCGCCTGGATCACCGTGGTGGGCGATTCCGACCAGTCCATCTACGCGTTCCGTGGTGCCGACATCCGCAACATTCAGGACTTCGAGCAGGACTTCCCGAACGCCAAGACCATCATGCTCGAACAGAACTATCGTTCGACGCAGACCATTCTGGATGCGGCCAACGCGGTGATCAGCAACAACGAGGGCCGCAAGCCCAAGAAACTGTGGACCGCGCTCGGCAAGGGCGAGCCGATCGTCGGCTACGCGGCGGACAACGCCCAGCAGGAGGCCCAGTGGGTGGCCACCGAAATCGCGCGCCTGCACGCCGAAGCGGGCATCGCCTACTCCGACATGGCGATCATGTACCGCGCCAACGCCCAATCCCGCTCGCTCGAAGAGGCGCTGATCAACACGAATCAGCCGTATCAGCTCGTCGGCGGCACCAAGTTCTACGAGCGTCGCGAAATCAAGGATGCGCTGGCCTATTTGCAGGCGCTCGTCAATCCGGACGACGATGTGAATCTACGCCGTATTCTCAACGTGCCCAAGCGTGGGCTTGGCGACCGCGCCGAAGGCGTGCTGCTCGCCTACGCGCGCGAGCATGGCACCAGCTTCTTCTACGCACTCATGCACTTGGATGAGATCGAGGTGCCGACACGCACCGCCACCTCGCTACGAGCATTCCGCGATCTGATGGGCGCGCTCTCGCAGTTCACGCGCGCGCACGACTCCAAGCCCAGCGAGATCGTGGCCGAAGTATTGGAGAAGTCGGGCTTAAGGGCCGAACTCGAGAAATCCGTGGACCCGCAGGACGCCTCCCGTCTGGAGAACCTCTCCCAGCTGCAGTCCACTGCCGCCGAATTCGAACAGAACACGCCTGACGCCACGTTGTCCGCATTCCTGGAGACCACCGCGCTTGTGGCCGACTCCGACCAACTACCCGGCGAGGCGGAGGACTCCGGCAAGGTGACGCTTATGACCTTGCACACCGCCAAGGGCCTCGAATACCCGGTGGTGTTCCTGACCGGCATGGAACAGGGCACCTTCCCGCATTCGCGTTCGATGGAAGACACCACTGAACTGCAGGAGGAACGCCGACTCGCCTATGTGGGCATCACGCGCGCCAAGCAGCGACTGTATGTCACGCGCGCCGCCGTCCGCTCCCAGTGGGGCCAGGCCGCCGATATGATGCCCAGCCAGTTCCTCGACGAGATTCCGGATTCGCTGATTGATTGGAAACGCCGTGAAGCCGGCGTGGAGCGTATGCGCGCCAGCTGGGAGACCGATGGATTCGCCGACGATTTGGGCGGCTGGGATGATGACGATTTCGGCGGCGCCGCGTTTGGCGGGTCGTCGACGTTCGGCTCGCGTGGTTCGTCCGGTCCGGGTTCGTCCTATGGGTCGCGGTCGCGGTATGGGTCGTCGTATGGCTCGGGTTCCGGCTCCTCGTCGTATGGTTCCCGTTCAGGTTCTTCGTACGGTTCCCGTTCATCATCATATGATTCCCGCTCCGGCTCGTCCTCCTACGGGTCTCGCTCCCGTTCGGGGTCGTCTTACGGGTCGCGTTCCCGTTCCGGTTCTTCATCCGGTTCATATGGCGGCACCCGTGGCGGCAAGGTCACCACGCGCCGCACCACACCGAAATCCGGTTCGACCGGCTCTGCCGTGCCCAGCTCGAAGCTCACCAAGGACAATGGCCTGAATATCGCCGACTTCGCCGTGGGCGACATGATCAGCCACGACCAGTACGGTCTCGGCAAGGTCACCGACGCACAAGACAAGGGCCGCAATTCGGTAATCACCGTGGACTTCGGCTCCGCCGGCGTCAAACGCCTCATGCTCCGCGTAGCGCCGATTGAGAAGTTGTAGATAAATTGGCCCCTCTGACGAGGGGCTGAGTTATATACCAAATAAATTCACAAAAAACAAGACTTGTGTTCTTCATCACAGTGTGGGCATAATGCGGAGGTTGTGCCTACGAGCTCTGGGAACAGGGGAGAGGAAAAAGTAGTTATGAAGAACAAGCTGTTTGCATCCGTGCCCAATATTCTGTTCGGCGCGCTGATCACCATCGCGCCCCAGACCTTTGCGCACGCCTGCACCGGCCATGACATGCCGGGTGCCTGCCACTACTCGCAGCAGGCGGCCACCGGCATCGGCGTCGTCATCCTCGTGTTCGGCGTCGTGGCTTTGTTCGTCGCCCCGCAGATTCGCATCGGCCTCAATATCGCCGCCGCAGCCAACGCCCTGCTACTACTCGCCGTACCCACCTTCCTGATCGGCATCTGCAAGGGCGCGATGATGCACTGTCGCATGGTTATGCTGCCCACGCTCATCGTGCTCGGCGTGCTCACCATCGTGTTCGCGGCCATCGCCATCTGGCTCGACTCTCGCGCCGCCAAGCGCAACTGATCGAGCAGACGGCCGGAGCCCAGCCATTCCGAACGCTGGACTCCGGCCTCGCTTATTGCAACCGCACTATAAGCAACATAAGGACTCATCGTGCCATCCCATATCGCATTGCGCGGCCTTCCGATTGAAAACCTCAAACGCAAGCCGTTCCGCACCGGCGCACTGCTCGCCGTCGTCACCATCCTCGCGCTGACATTCTTCGGCGGCACCATGCTGACCATGAACCTCAACACCGGAATGACCAGTATGGAAAAGCGCCTGGGCGCCGACCTCATGGTCGTGCCGCAAAACACCGTGCAGAAGGCCGAAGCGCTGCTCACCAACGGCAATCCCAGCACTTTCTATTTCACCAAAGACATCGCCGACGAGGTCATGCAGGCCGACGGCATCGCACAGGCCACCGAACAGACCTATATATCATCGCTGGCCGCCGCCTGCTGTGCCGAAAAGCTGCAGATCATCGGTTACGACCCGGACACTGACTTCGTCATCGAACCATGGGTCGCCTCCCAGTTCGAAGGCCCCCTTGAAGACGGTCAGATGATTGCAGGCGCAAACGTCAACGTGTCCACCGACGGCACCATCGAACTCTACGGCCGTTCATGGCCGGTCGTCGCCCAGCTCGCCAACACCGGCACCAGCCTCGACAACTCGGTGTTCATCAACCAAAACACCGTGCCCGACATGGTCGCCGCCTCGGCCAAGGTCTCCAAGCAGGTCATGCCCGCCGAATATGCCGGCAAAGCCGTCTCCACCGTGATGATCAAGACGCAGCGGGGTTACGAAGCGCAGACCGTAGCTGAGAACATCAAGCGTCTTGATTCCCGATTCGCCGATTTGGGATACGTATACCCCGGCGGCATCACCGCCAACACCAGAACTTCGCTGACCGCGCTTGTCACCTACCTCAAGATTTTCGTGGCGGTGATCTGGGTAATGGGCGTGATTGTGCTGCTCGCCGTATTCGCCTCGTCGGTGAACGAACGCAAACGCGAATTCGCGTCCCTGCGCATCATGGGCGCCACGCGCGGCATGTTGAATGCCATCATTCTGAAGGAATCCGCCATCATCGGTCTGATCGGTGGCGTAATCGGCGTCGGCGCGGCCAGCCTGGTGATTTTCCCATTCAGTTCGCTGATCGGCAAACAGCTTCAATTGCCGTATCTGCAAGCCAGCCCGGTTGCGGTGATCGGATTCATTGCCGTGACCATTGTGTGCTCTACGGTCATCGGCATCATCGGTTCGCTGGCCACCATGTGGCGTCTCGGCCGGCCCGAAGCCTACCTGACCCTGCGAGAGGGGGAGTGATATGACTGAGACAACTACGCCGCTTCAGCCGACCACGGTTGAGCCGACCAAGCTCCAGCCGACCACGCCAGCTCAGCCGAACGCGCCGACTGCGCCGGATTCGCCGCACGTAACCGAGACGCCCTCCCCGGACCATCTGCTGACCTTGACGGACCTGACCCGCCAGTTCGTCCGCCGCGGCACGCCGTTCGACGCCGTCAGCCACGTGAACCTCACCGTCGATGCCGGCGAATTCATCGCCATCGTCGGCCGGTCGGGCAACGGTAAAAGTACGTTGATCAACATGGTCGCTGGGCTGATTCGCCCGACCTCGGGAACCGTGAGCGTGGCTGGACGCAATGTGGCCGACTTGGGCGATAAAGCACTGTCCGTGCTGAGGAATCGCACCATCGGATTCGTGACTCAAAGCCAGACCCTGCTCGGCAACCTGACCGTGCTCGACAACGTGATTCTGCCCGCAACGATGTTTCCGGAGCCGCTGCCGTTCGCCCAAAACGCAGAAGCAACGGATGCCGTGGCGCAAGCCGCTGCCACCAATGATGAAGCGGCCGCCGATTCAGCCGCCGCCCCGTTCATGCCGGATGTCATTGCGCCAATCACAGACCAGGAAAACACGCCGTCAAACACGGCTGCGAGCCGTTCGGACCTGTTCGCCACCCGAGCTCGCACGCTGTTCACCCAGCTTGGTGTTGCCGATCTGGCAGACAGCTACCCGCGCGAGCTGTCCGGCGGTGAAATGCGGCGCGTCTCCATCGCCCGCGCGCTGATGAACCAGCCGAGCCTGCTCATCGCCGACGAGCCGACCGGCGACCTCGACCAAGAGAGCACCGACATCGTAATGCGTCTGCTCAGAGACCAAGCCAACAACGGCACGGCGATTCTCATGGTCACCCATGATCCCGATGCACTCGAATACGCAGATCGGGTGTATCGCATGGACGTCGGAGTGCTGTCCATAGCCTCGGTGTAATATGGTCTGCTGGTGTCTGCCAACAGGTAGATACCGTCTGGAGTCATAGCCCATCAGCGGGTCGGCGGTAGGTAATCGCAAGAAAACCAACCCGTTCGTGTTTATTCACGACGAAGCGCTGGGGAGGCCCGACTCAGCGCTTGTCAGGCATATGCAAGGCAAGCGTTCCGTTCAGATAACGACAGAAGGATTAATCCAATGACGAACGTTCAGCGTTCTCGCCGTCAGGTGCGTCTGTCTCGCGCCCTCGGCATCGCACTGACCCCCAAGGCTCAGCGCATCTTCGAAAAGCGTCCGTACGCTCCTGGCGAGCACGGCCGTGACCGCCGCCGCACCGAGTCCGATTACGCGGTGCGTATGCGCGAAAAGCAGCGTCTGCGCGCTCAGTACGGCATCTCCGAGAAGCAGCTTCGCGCCGCTTACGAGAAGGCCACCCGTACTGCCGGCCAGACCGGTAACGCCATGCTGACCGACCTCGAGACCCGTCTCGACAACCTGGTGCTGCGTGCCGGCTTCGCCCGCACCACCGCCCAGGCCCGTCAGTTCGTGGTGCACCGTCACATCCTCGTTGACGGCAACATCGTGGACCGCCCGTCCTACCGCGTCAAGCCCGGCCAGACCATTCAGGTGAAGGCCAAGAGCCAGACCATGGTTCCGTTCCAGGCCGCTGCCGAAGGTGTGCACCGCGATGTGCTGCCGGCGGTTCCGGGCTACCTGGACGTCAACCTGCCTTCCCTGAAGGCCACCCTGACCCGCAAGCCTGAAGCCGAGGAGATCCCGGTGCAGGTCAACATCCAGTACGTGGTCGAATTCTACGCCCGCTGATCCGGGCCCTCTGGTCAACAAATCCAGGACATACCGCTCGAACCCCGCGCTTCTTTCGAGAAGCCGCGGGGTTCCTGCGTTGTAGGGCGATTACTGGCCGCACACCGCCTGGCGAATCATCGTCGCGTACGCATAGGCACCGGTCATATTCGGATGAATGCCGTCATCGTTGAGGTATTCGCTATGACCTTCGCTATACCCATGCCAATCGATGATGCCCACGTTCTTGTTCTTCTTGGCGGCCTCACGCAGCATCGTATTGTTGTTGTTCTCCTGCCACGGGTATGGCATACGGATGGTGATGAAGTATGTCGGCTTGCCGCCGGTCAGGTCAATGAGCTGTTGCACTTCCTGCTCATTCGAAATCACGCCGTTCGTGCCGAGGCCAAACACCACCACACTGCCACTGTGGCCGGCAGCGGTGTCCTGCTGATACACATCCACCGCCTGCGGCAGCTGACGGTTCGGCAGGCCATCGATAAAAGCGTTCGGGAATGCGGCCTGGATGGCGTCCGAAGTACCCGACGTCACTGAATCGCCGACCATCATCATATCCGCGTTACAGCTTTCCGTTGCCGGATCATAGGCGTACTTCGAAATGTCAAGATTGTTTGGCACCTTTTCCGCAATCGGTTTGATGATGGGCGGCTGAGAATCCGAACCGTTCTTATTCGCGTCAGCGGTATTGGTTTCGCCGTTCGCGGCATTTATGGCAGAAGACTCGGGCTCGGGCTTCGCCGGTTTCTTGACCGGCTTGGCGGGTGCCGCGAGTTCGGGGCGCAGCTGAATGGCTCGCGCTTGAGCGATGCCATTCCAGTCCACCGGTGCCCACGTCAGCGCCACAACGGTCACCAATCCGATAACCGACATGACCCACGCGCCCGGGCGCAGCCGGTAGCCGGCTTTCGGCAGCGGCTTGGCGTGTTGGCTACGAGGCATCTGCACCGATTTACGGGCCGCCTCGACCAGCTGGTAGAAGGCTTCCGACGCCGCCAACACCACGACGGCCTCAAGAACCCAACCCCACCACGGCAACGCCTGCGTTCGTGTCGCCGGGTTCATGAACTGCAGCAGCGGATAATGCATGACGTACAGCGAGAACGATCGCGACCCGATATAGCGTAGGGGAGCACAACCCAGCACGTGCGACCAGATTGAGTCATTGTTCACGGCACAGGCCAAGGCGCACAACGATATGAACGCGGTAATCAGGTACCCGCCTTGGTACATGTACGACAGATACCCGTTGGCGAACCAGAATCCGGTCAGCAGTGCCGCCAAAGCCGCGGTGCCAAGAACATTGCAGACGATAGTGAGACGGGCGCCCGTCTTGTCGCCGGCCTGACGTTCGATCTGCACTGTTTGCGAAGCCGCTCCAGCTTCCGCAGCTTCCGTACCTCGCGAGGAAGGCGCAATCCAGATAGCCAACAGCGCGCCGGCGGCCAGCTCGGCGAGGCGAGTATCGGTACCGTAATACACGCGGGAGGTATTGGCCGGGTCAAACAGCAGCACCATGTCGGCGGTGGAAGCAGCCATGATGACAAGAATCGCCATGGAGCGCACCCATTTGGACTTGGTGATTTTGCCGAGCACCACCATCAGCAACGGCCAAACCAGATAGAACTGCATCGTCACGCCCAAGAACCACAGATGGGTCAGAGGAGAAGGCAATCCGGCCGCCTCGAAATACGGCACCTTGCGGAAGATGTACACCCAATTGCTGGCGAACAAGGCGCTCGGCAGCGAATCGGAAACCACTTTCTGCAACAGGCTGGGAGCGAACATCCAAGTGAGCCAAGGCACCACGGCAATGGTCGCCAGCATCACCGGCCATAAACGAGTAATGCGGCGGATCAGATATCGGCCATATCCAAAGGACCCGGTGCGGTCCACCATGTTCAGTACCGAACGTGTGGCAAGAAAACCGGTGATAACGAAAAACATCGTCACGCCAATGAATCCGCCCTGCAATAGCGACGGGCGGGTGTGGAATGCTATGACTCCAAGAATCGCCAGAGCGCGCAGTCCATCGATACCCCTGAAATGGGCAGGCACAGACGATCGAGATGGTGCAGGTTTCAAGGTTATGCTCACAGTATTCTAAGTGTACTCTCAGGAATCGTTAGGTATACTGCCCGGATTACGCATATCTCAGGTAGTGACCTATGCCGTTATGACTTATGACTTCCGGCAACCCGCACCGAAACCGCCGGAATGGTGACATAATCAGAACCATGATTCTTCATCTGCATCTGGTCCGTCACGGACAGACCTATTTCAACCGATACAACCGTCTGCAGGGATGGTCGAATTCGCCGCTGACCGAGTCGGGCGTCGCCGATGCCGTCAAGGCCGGTGAGCGACTGAAAGGATTGACGTTCGCCGCCGCCTACTGTTCGGACACCACGCGTGCCCAGCAGACGGCCGAGAAAATTCTCGACATCAACGAAGCCGCGGGTAACCCGCGCCCCGCACTCGTGACGGACATGCACTTCCGCGAGCAGTTCTACGGCTACTACGAGGGACTTGACATGGCCATGGCCTGGTACGCCGCGGGAGCGCCCCACGGCGTCAAAACCTACAACCAAATCGTCGAGAAGTTCGGGTTGGGGGCCTCGCGTGATTTTCTCAAGGAAGCCGATCCCTTCCACGACGCGGAATCCGATGAGGAATATTGGACGCGCGTCGAAGGTGCGTTCCGTCTTATCGCCGACAACCCGAATCTCAAGGACGGCGACGATGTGCTGCAGATTTCGCATGGCAACACACTGCTTAGCCTCGGTCACCGGTTCGGCGGCCCTGACCTCGATCTGAACGAACGCCCGGCCAATGGTTCGGTAACCGTGATCGACTTCGACACCGACAAGCCGTTCGGCGAAGCCGTGACCATCGTTTCGTACGGCAAGTAGCAAATAGCAAGCAATACATATCGAATAGCACGTACGGTCCACGGCGGCACGCCGCAAACGAAAGCGTCAGCAGGACAGCCTTTCGCCTATAGCCGCATACGCCCACGCGCACGGTTTTCGCCCTGCGCATGCAATGGTATGCCAAGAAATAGGGAAGGAGTGCTACCCTTAGGCGAGTAAGTGTGACCGCAAGGAGGAAACAATGGGAGTCGGAGAGATCGCTGGCCTGATCGCGGCCATCGCGTTCGCAGTATTGGCCGGTTTCATGATCTATCCGCTGATCAGGCTGGGCAAGATGTTTGATCAGATATCGCAGACGGTCCGGGAGTCCGGTGAACACGCCATCCCCGCGCTGGACGAAGGCGTGACCACCGTCAAGCAGGTCAACAAGTCGCTCGAAGACGTGAACAAGATTTCCGCCGCGGCTTCCACCACCGCCAACAACGTTGGTGCGTTGACCGATCTGTATGGCTCCTTCCTCGGTAAGCCCATCATCAAGATCGCTTCCACCTTCTACGCGCTGAAAACCACGGGTCAGTCCTTCCTTGCGAAGAACGCCGCGAAAACCACCGTCAACGACACCGCCGAGAAGGGGGAGTGATGTTCAAACGCATCTTCTGGGTCGGCGTCGGCGTGGCCATCGGAATCGTTGCCGTCACCAAGGCACAGGCCTATGTCAAGGCCAATACGCCTGATGCGGCACGCCAGTTCCTGCTTGGCCCCGATCAGGACAATGTGCCGATGAAAACACTCGAAGGGTTGGTCAACGAGTTCAATGCCACCCGTCGAGCCCGCGAGGCTGAGCTCAACCGTCAGTACATCGAGCGCGCCAACTGACACGCGCATGCCGCCTTGCCGTCTAGTCACTGAATCAGCTAGAACAAACTAATCCTCATAATCCAGTCTTTTCCACCAATACCAGGCGCAACTGCGCCCATTACCCAAACAAGGAGTTCATCCGCTCATGCGCACTGCGGACATCGCAAAGCGATACCTCGATTATTTTGCCAAGCACGACCATCTCATCGTGCCCTCGGCATCCCTGATTTCCCCGAACCCCACCACGCTTTTCACCATCGCCGGCATGGTGCCGTTCATCCCGTACCTGATGGGTGAGCAGACCCCGCCGAAGCGCCGCATGGCCTCCAACCAGAAGTGCGTGCGTACGCTCGACATCGACGAGGTCGGCAAGACCACCCGCCACGGCACCTTCTTCCAGATGCTCGGCAACTTCTCCTTCGGCGACTACTTCAAGGAAGAGGCCATCCACTACGCCTGGGAGCTGCTCACCACCTCGCAGGATGAGGGCGGCTACGGCTTCGACCCCGAGAAGCTGTGGATGACCACGTTCACCGACGATGACGAAGCCCGTTCCATGTGGATCAACGAGGGCGTGGACCCCGAGCACATCCAGAAGATGGGCATGGAAGACAACTTTTGGACCACCGGTGGCCCCGGACCCGGCGGCCCCTGCTCCGAAATCTACGTGGACCGCGGCCCCGCCTTCGGCAAGGAAGGCGGCCCGATTGCCGACGAGAACCGCTACATCGAGATCTGGGACCTCGTGTTCGAGAACTACGAGGTCGACAACGTCAAGTCCAAGACCGACCTGCACATCGTGGGCGAGCTTGAGAACAAGAACATCGATACCGGTGCCGGCTTGGAACGTCTGGCCTACCTGCTGCAGGGCAAGAACAACATCTACGAGACCGATGAGGTCTTCCCGGTCATCGAGGCCGCCGAGCAGCTCTCCGGCCTGAAGTACGGCGAGAACGAGGACGCCGACGTGCGCTTCCGCGTGGTCGCTGACCACGTGCGCTCCGCCCTGATGATCATGTCCGACGGCGTGCGCCCGTCCAACGTGGGCCGTGGCTACGTGCTGCGCCGCCTGCTGCGCCGCACCGTGCGCTCCATGCGCATGCTCGGCGTGACCGATCCGGTGCTGCCCACCCTCTTCCCGACCTCCAAGGCCGCCATGGAGGCCAGCTACCCGGAGCTCAACGACACCTTCCATGAGGTGTCCGAATCCGCGTATGGCGAGGAAGACGCCTTCCGCCGCACCCTTGAGACCGGCACCACGATTCTCGACGTGGCCGTCAACAAGGCCAAGAGCGATTCCGCCGAGCCCGTCGTGGCCGGCGAGGACGCCTTCAAGCTGCACGACACCTACGGCTTCCCGATTGAGCTGACCCTCGAGATGGCCGCCGAACAGGGCGTGAAGGTGGACGAGGCCAAGTTCCGCGAACTCATGGCCGAGCAGAAGTCCCGCGCCCGCGCCGACGCCCTCAAGAAGCGTCACAACGTGGATCTTTCCGTTTACGACGACTTCAAGAAGACGCTCGTCAGCCCGATCGACTTCCTCGGCTACACCGACATGTCCGCCCGCGCCAAGGTGATCGGCATCATGCAGGAAGGCAAGGGTTCCGTGCCCGCCGTGACCGGCCCGGCCAACGTCGAGGTCATCCTCGACCGCACCCCGTTCTACGCGGAGGCCGGCGGCCAGCTCGCCGACCAGGGCGAGATCCTGTCCGACGACGGCGCCGTGCTCGAAGTCGACGATGTGCAGAAGCCCATCAAGGACCTCATCGTCCACCAGTGCCGTCTGACCGAAGGCACGCTGGTCGTCGGCGCCGAAGTCAACGCCAACATCGACCTGGCCCGCCGTGGCGCCATCGCCCGCTCGCACACCGCCACGCACATGGTGCACAAGGCGCTGCGTGAGGAGCTGGGCCCGCAGGCCACCCAGCGCGGCTCCGAAGACGCCCCGAACCGTCTGCGCTTCGACTTCCAGTGGTCCAAGGCCCCGGCCAAGTCCGTGATCTCCGCAGTCGAGGAGCGCGTCAACGACAAGCTGCGCGACAACCTCGCCGTGACCACCAAGGAAATGAAGTTCGACGACGCCATCGCCCTCGGTGCCATGCACCTGTTCGGCGAGAAGTACGGCGACATCGTACGCGTGGTCTCCATCGGCGAAGACGGCTGGAGCCGCGAGCTGTGTGGTGGTACCCACGTGGACCACGTTGGCAAGATCGGCATGGTCAACATCCTGTCCGAAGCCTCCATCGGCTCCGGCGTGCGTCGTGTCGACGCCGTCGTGGGCCAGGGTGCCTATGACTTCAACGCTCGTGAGCACGCGCTGGTCTCCCAGCTGTCCGACAAGCTCAACGCTCGTCCGGACGAGCTCGCCGAGCGTGTGAACGCCCTGCTCGCCAAGCTCAAGGAATCCGATCGTCGCTTGGCCTCCATGTACGAGTCCCAGCTGGCCGCCTCGGTTCCGGCGCTGGTTGCTGACACCAAGAACTCCGCGGCCCCGGTCAAGGTGGCCGTCAAGAACGTGGGCCACTTTGGCGCGGTCGATGCCCTGCGCAAGACCGTACTCGACGTGCGCGCCCAGCTCGGTGAAGACGCCCTCGTGGTGGTGGCCCTTGCCGGCGTGAACGAGGATGACAAGCCGATGGTCGCCGTGGCCACCAACGAGGCCGCCCGCAAGGCCGGCATCAAGGCCGGTGATCTGGTGCGTGGCGCAGCCAAGGTCCTCGGCGGCGGTGGCGGCGGCAAGCCGGACTTCGCCCAGGGTGGCGGTGTCGATGCCTCCAAGATCGACGAGGCCCTCGAAGCGCTCAAGCACGAGGCGCAGAAAGCCTGATTCCGCCAGTGGTGTGGTTAGGCGTTGATTTGGGTAATGCCCGGGTCGGACTGGCACTGTCCGACCCGGAGCTTACCTTTGCACATCCTGCTGGCAACATTCATGTTGCCGGCGACTATTTCTTTGCTATTGACGAGGTCCTGAACGTCATCGAAGACGAACATGTGGACCATGTAATCGTCGGACTGCCCCTGCAGATGGACGGTACAGAAGGCAAAAGCGCCAAAAAAGCGCGCAGGTGGGCGGCCAATCTGGAGAAGAGGCTGCAAGCAGAGAGTGAAGACAGTGATTCTACGGAGTATCAGATTCCGCAGGTATCATTGATAGATGAGAGATTGACAACAGTCAGTGCGCATCGTCAGCTGTTCGAGGCCCATAAAGCTTCGAACAAGCACAGGCCGGTGGTTGACCAGCAGTCGGCAGTGGTGATTTTGCAGACGGCACTCGACCGTACCCGGGAGCAGTGAGGTATCGGTTATGACCGATGATTTTAACGAGTTCTTTGATGACAACACGCATTGGGTCGAACAGGGGTCAGAACCAATGCGCGGGGCCGAGCCGCCAGAACCGCCGAAATCCCGCAGGGAGATGCGCAAGCGACGTGCACAGCGCAGGCGCAAGCGTATCAGTGGCATTATCATCGCTATCGCCATCGTCGCCCTGCTTATCGGCGGCGGCTATTTCGGCGTAACCAAGCTCATCGCATGGCGCGACAGCCGGAGCAACCAGTCGACGGCCATCGCGGACTATCCGGGACCGGGCTATGGCGAGGTCGAATTCACCGTGAGCGAGGGCCAAGGCGCGGCGGAGATCGCCGATAATCTGCTCAAGGCCGAAGTCATCAAGTCTACTGCCGCGTTCACCAGCGTGGTCAACGCCAATAGCGCGACACTCTATCCGGGAACGTTCACATTGAAGAAGCATATGGCCGCATCCGATGTGATCGCCGTTCTCTCCGACACCAACCAGGCGGCGGGCTTCCTCGAGGTTCGTCCCGGTGAACGTGCCACCGATGTGTTCGCCAACGCCGCGAAGCTTTCCGGCATTGCCCAAAGCGAATTCGACACGATTATCAAGAACAAGGGTAAGGATATTCTGCCCAATGAAGCGGGCGGTAGCTTTGAGGGATGGCTGGAGCCGGGAACCTACAACGTCAAGAGCATGAAGAGCGCTTCGGAAATCCTCAAGGCCATGGTCGATAAGCGTATCGCCAAGTTGGATGAATTGGGCGTGCCGGCCGGCAGTGACCGCGAACGGGTGATGATCATCGCCTCTATCGCCGAGGCCGAGGTCAACAAAGCCGATTACTACGGCAAAGTGACGCGAGTCATCGAGAACCGTTTGGAGCAGGGCATGTCGTTGGGCATGGATTCCACCGTGGCCTATGGCAATAACGTCAAGCCCGCGCAGGTGACCACCGAGATGACCCAAGACGAGTCCAACCCGTACAACACGTACAAGATCTCCGGCCTGCCGCCCACGCCGATCAGCAATCCCGGCGATAACGCCATTCAAGCGGCACTGCACCCCGAAAGCGGCAATTGGCTGTACTTCTGCACGGTCAATCTGGACACCGGCGAAACCAAGTTCGCCGCAACCGCCGATGAACATGACCAGAACGTGGCCGAACTACGCAAGTGGCAAGCCGAAAACCAGTAGTCATCCCGTTAGCTTCCTTCGCTTGGGGAAGCTGATTGGACGTTAGTCTCTTCATTGGCTCCCTCGCCGAGGGGAGCACTGCAGGGAATGTAACGCTCAACTTAAGCCCGGGGCTCCCGCGAAGCGGATGGAGGAGGGATCTAGGACAACACCCCAACAGCCACCGCCACAATCGCGCCCGCCAATATCACCGGCACATACGGCACCTTGCCCGCATGTGCCGGTGATGTGCGTTGTGGGTCGAATCGCGTCCACAAGGCAATCCATGTGATGCCGGCAACGCCCATCGCCAGCCACCAGACCACCACAGGCAACAGGCCAAACAGTCCGACAGACAATCCCATAGGTATCAGGGCGGTCACATCGCCGAATCCCAATGACCGCGGCACCAGCAACGCCAGCGCGAACTGGATCAGGCAACATAGCACGGTGAACAACAGCGCCTGCAACAGCACGAACAGGTCGTTCACCACCACTCCATACGCGAAATCGGCGGCCAACTGGATTAACGCGCCCACGGCCACCCATGCGATCGGCACCCGCCGATGACGAACATCCTCAATGGACAGTGCAAGCCCACATAGCAGACCGGGTAGCGTGAACAGGTATGGCATGGCTTAACATTAACCCCTAGCTAGACGTACACATAGACGTACACACATGAAACGAGGGAAGTTATGCTGCGTTGGCAGACGGCAGGGGAGTCTCACGGAGAAGCATTGGTGGCCATGATTGAAGGGTTGCCGGCCGGCGTGCGTATTAGCACGGACGATATCGTTTCCGCACTGGCACGCCGTCGACTTGGATATGGTCGCGGTGCCCGCATGAAGTTCGAGCAAGACAAGGTCCGTCTGCTGACCGGTGTACGCCACGGCCTGACCCTCGGCTCGCCGGTGGCCATCGAAATCGCCAACACCGAATGGCCGAAGTGGACCGAGGTCATGAGCGCCGATGCACTCGACCATGACCTGCCGCGCGAAGGCCGCAATGCGCCGCTGAGCCGCCCGCGCCCGGGCCACGCCGATCTGACCGGCATGCGCAAGTATGGTTTTGACGACGCCCGCCCGGTACTGGAGCGCTCCAGCGCCCGTGAGACCGCCTCCCGTGTGGCTTTGGGCGAGGTGGCCAAGCAGTTCTTGGATCAGGCGTTCGGCATCCGCACCGTAGCCCACGTGGTGGCGCTTGGTGGCGTGCAGACCAACCCCGACCTGCCTCTGCCCACCCCCGACGATCTGGAAGCGCTTGATGCCTCGCCTGTCCGTACGCTGGACAAAGAGGCCGAAGCCCGCATCATCGAACGCATCAACGAGGCCAAGAAGGCCTCCGATACGTTGGGCGGCGTGATTGAAGTGCTGGCTTACGGTGTGCCTGCCGGCATCGGCACGTATGTGGAGTCCGACCGCCGACTGGACGCGGCTCTGGCCTCCGCGATCATGGGCATTCAGGCGTTCAAGGGTGTGGAGATCGGCGACGGCTTCCTGGAAGCCTCCCGCCCCGGTTCGCAGGCGCACGATGAGATCGTGGTCAACGCCGACGGCCGTATCGACCGTCTGTCCAACCGCGCAGGCGGCATTGAAGGCGGTATGTCCAATGGCCAGGTGATTCGCGTACGCGGTGCCATGAAGCCGATTCCGTCCATACCCAAGGCCCTGCGTACGGTCGACGTGCTGACCGGCGAATCCGCACAAGCCATCAACCAGCGTTCCGACAGCACCGCCGTGCCTGCGGCATCCGTGGTGGCCGAGGCCATGGTGCGTCTGACTTTGGCGAAGTACGCGCTGGATAAGTTCGGTGGAGACAGTGTTGCCGAAACACGGCGCAACCTTGAGTCGTATCTCGCCTCGTGGCCGGAGCACATGCGCTGAACGAAGGGCGTATGGTTTCGTGACGACTGCCGCGGAACCATCAGCAACTGTACTCACCAATCGTCGAGAGGATTCGTAGATTATGACCGCACGCCCCCGCGCCGTCATCATCGGCATGATGGGAGCCGGCAAAACACGTGTCGGTAAGGAAGTGGCGCATATGTTGCGTCTGCCGTTCGCCGATGCCGATGTGGAGATCGAACGTGAAGTGGGCATGAAGATTCCCTCCTACTTCGAGGAATACGGTGAGCCGGCATTCCGCGAGGTCGAGGCCGATCTCATCGCCGATATGCTTGAGGATTTCGACGGTATCTTTTCGCTGGGCGGTGGCGCTCCCATGACGCCATCCACCCAGCATGCCCTCGCCTCCTACATCGACCATGGCGGTCGTGTGGTCTACCTTGATGCCGATCCGGCGGAAGCCATGGAACGCGCGAACCGTGGGGGAGGCCGGCCCATGCTCAATGGCAACGCCAACTCCCGTTGGAAAAAACTGTTCAAGCAGCGTGACCCAGTATTCCGCGAGGTCGCCAACGTTCATGTCCATACCCGGGGGCTTACGCCTCAGGGCGCAGCGAAGAAAGTGATTGATATGGTATCTGAGCGAGCAGTGCATGTTACCGGAGCGGCAATTGAGCCGTATGATGTGGTCATTGGCGAAGGTGCCATGAACCATCTGGTCGACGTGCTGGGACCCAAACCCGCCAAAATCGCGCTTATCCACACTCAGCCGGTGCAGCGACACTCCGATCGTGCCCGCGCCCTGTTGCGTCAGGGCGGCTATGAGGTTTCCGATATCGTGATTCCGGATGCCGAACCCGGCAAGACCATTACCGTGGCCAACGGCATTTGGGAACGCCTTGGCAACGAAGGTTTCACCCGATCCGATGCCGTGGTGGGGCTTGGCGGCGGTGCCGCAACCGATTTGGCCGGTTTCGTGGCTGCCACGTGGATGCGCGGCGTGCGCTATGTAAACTGCCCGACCTCGCTGCTGGCCATGGTCGATGCCTCCACCGGTGGCAAAACCGGCATCAACACCCCGCAGGGCAAGAACCTCGTCGGCTCGTTCTACACGCCTGCCGGTGTGCTGGCCGACACCAAGACGCTGGCTACGCTGCCCAATGACATCTTCATCGAGGGTCTCGGCGAAGTCGCCAAATCCGGTTTCATCCGCGACCCCGAAATCCTGCATATCCTCGAAGACCACGCAGCTGAACTGCGCGCTTTCGACGGCTCTACATTCCTCGGCTCGCCGCTCGAAGACGTGGTTGCCGAGCTCATTGAGCGCACGGTAAAGGTCAAGGCCTACCACGTCTCCTCCGATTTGAAGGAGAAGGGTCTGCGTGAATTCCTCAACTACGGGCACACGATGGGCCATGCCATCGAAAAGCTCGAGCATTTCCGCTGGAGGCATGGCAATGCGGTGGCCGTCGGTATGGTGTATGCCGCCGAGCTGGCCCATCTGATCGGTTACATCGATCAGGATCTGGTTGACTATCACCGCTCGTTGCTTGCTTCGATGGGTCTGCCGACGTCGTGGAATGGCGGCTCGTTCGACGACGTGCTCGCATTGATGCATCGCGACAAGAAGGCCCGCGGCAATGAGCTGCGCTTCGTGGTCCTCGACGAGATTGGTCACGTCGTACACCTCGACAACCCGCCCGCCGAAGCCGTGGAAGAAGCATTCCGTCGTATCCAGCAGTAATTGAACGGCCGTAGGCCGTGCCGTTCGCCATCCCCTCAGAAAAAAGTACTTGGCTCCCCTCTAACGGAGGTACCCCGGAGTCGGATTTACCTTCTACCTCCCTCTGATGAGGGAGGTGCCCCGAAGGGGCGGAGGGAGAGAAGCACAAACAAAAGGAGTCCCAATGACCAAAGTCATCGTTGTCAATGGCCCTAACCTCGGACGTCTCGGCGTCCGCCAGCCCGACGTCTACGGTCGTCAAGACCTCGACACCCTGCGCAAGCTCTGCACCGAATGGGGCAAGGACCTCGGCCTCGAAGTCGAGGTGCGCCAGACCGACGACGAAGCCGAAATGGTGCACTGGATGCACCAAGCCGCCGACGAGAAAACCCCGGTGGTCATGAACCCCGCCGCCTTCACGCACTATTCGTATGCTCTCGCCGACGCCGCGCACATGGTCATTGACGAGAACCTGCCGCTTATGGAAGTCCATATTTCCAACCCGTCCGCCCGCGACGAGTTCCGCAAGCGTTCCGTAATCAGCCCTGTGGCCACCGGCACCATCACCGGCATGGGTTTCTACGGCTACAAGCTCGCGCTCGATGCTGTGGCGCACTTGCTGAGCGAATAGAACCAAGCCCTCCAGCCAATCCCGGGTAGCAGCCGACGTTGCGCTGACCAACTATTTCCTACTCCGTTTCTTCAAGGAACACGACCACCGTTTCCGCCACCGCGTACGTATACTGTTCGGCGGCTCCGAAGAGATCGCGCTCAACGACATCAAATGGTTCGTCGCCAACATCGGCGCGCCGTACCAGGCCATCGTCACCGATGGTCCCTTCCCGGTGAACAATATCCAAAAAGGGCTGCTCGATGTGGATGTCGAACTGCCGGTCGGGCCGCAATTGCCCAATGGACAAAAGACTCATATGGCACCGGCTTGGGTATCGATTGCGAGAATGCGGAAAGCGGACCGACTACCGCCAATGGTGGTTTGATTATGCCGGCGAATGAGTTCGCTGAAGCAGACAAGGTATTAGGCGCGGTATCAGGTGAGACTTCTGAAGATGCCATCGTATTGCACTTCGACATCCGTTATGCGGTAGGCCAGGCACACGAACAAATCATCGAGCGTATTCAAGCACAAGCCGAAGCGGCGGGCGGCCGCATTGTCGACATCCTTAACGATGACCCATACTACGTGCAGGCTGACGACCCGCGTGTCCAGTTGCTCACCGCAACCTACAACGACGTGCTCGGTTGCGAGGCTCGACCTGTGGCTGTCGGCGACGGCACCCACGCCCGCTTTATCCCGCGCGCACTCAACTTCGGTCCCGAATTCCATGCCGACCATGTGCCGGCGGTCGACGGCATCGACCTGGAGACCCCGCCATTCATCGCACCAGGTGCTGGCAACGCGCACGGCGCCGATGAATGGGCCTCGCTGAAAAACCTGAAAACAGCGTTTGTTCTATATGCGTTAGGCCTAGTGCGTCTCGACCAATACCTGCAATAGCTGGCGGATAAGACGTTTGACGTGATTATGACCTTGCGTATGCTTTTTGGCGAGCCTACTATTCGTATTGTTCAAGTACGCCATGTCGGGGCCGACGCGTCTGGCGAACACGCCGAGTCATACACGGATGATAGAGTGAAATTCCATGGTTAGAAGAACACATGGTAATTCTCAAGAACACGTCACCAAGCATATTTTCGTCACTGGCGGCGTTGTTTCCTCTCTCGGCAAGGGCCTGACCGCATCTTCGCTCGGTCGTTTGCTGCGCAGCCGCGGTATCCATGTTCTGCAGCAAAAGCTCGATCCGTACATCAACGTCGACCCGGGCACCATGAACCCGTTCCAGCATGGTGAGGTCTACGTGACCGAAGACGGTGCCGAAACCGATCTCGACATCGGCCACTACGAGCGTTTCCTCGACGTCTTCCTGAGCCAGAAGGCCAACGTCACCACCGGTCAGATCTATCAGGAAGTGCTGCGCAAGGAGCGCGCCGGCGAATACCTAGGCCAGTGCGTGCAGGTCATCCCGCACATCACCAACGAAATCAAGTCTCGTATGCGCGCCCAGGCTTCCGATGACGTGGATGTGATCATCACCGAAATCGGTGGTACCGTCGGCGACATCGAGTCCCAGCCCTTCCTTGAGGCCGCCCGCGAAGTGCGCCGCGATCTCGGCCCGGACAACTGCATGTTCGTGCACGTTTCCCTGGTGCCGTACATTTCCGCCGCCCACGAGCTCAAGACCAAGCCCACCCAGCATTCCGTGATGATGCTGCGTCAGCTCGGCATCTCCCCGGACGCTCTCGTGCTGCGTTCCGACCGCCCGCTCAACCAGTCCATCAAAGACAAGATCTCCCTGATGTGCGACGTCGATGCCGAAGGCGTGGTCAACTGCGTGGATGCGCCGAGCATCTACGATGTGCCGAAGATCCTGTTCGAGGAGGGCCTCGACGCCTATGTGGTGCGTGAGCTCGGCCTGCCGTTCCATGATGTCGATTGGGACGAATGGGCCGACCTGCTGGAGCGTGTGCACCACCCCAAGCACGAGGTCAACATCGCCATCGTCGGCAAGTACATCGATCTGCCGGACGCCTACCTGTCTGTCACCGAGGCCATCAAGGCCGGCGGCTTTGCCAACTGGGCCAAGGTCAACGTCAAGTGGGTTGCGGCCGATCGTTGCGAAACCACCGAAGGTGCGGCCGCCGCTCTCGACAACGTCGACGGCATCGTGATCCCCGGCGGCTTCGGCATCCGCGGCATCGACGGCAAGATCGGCGCCCTGAAGTTCGCCCGTGAAACCAAGCTGCCTGCCCTCGGCCTGTGCCTGGGCCTGCAGTCCATGGTCATCGAATACTCCCGCCACGTGCTGGGCATTGAAGACGCGAACTCTTCCGAGTTCGAGCCCGATTGCGCCAATCCGGTGATCGCCACCATGGAAGAGCAGAAGGACATCGTGGCCGGCAAGGGCGACATGGGCCACACCATGCGTCTTGGCTCTTACCCGGCTGAGCTGGAGGAAGGCTCGCTGGTCGCCGAACTGTACGGCACCACGC
>OIBI01000357.1_pt1 | contig 22572 bp, 19 predicted proteins | sample 1580951 | NCBI WGS metagenome assembly OIBI01 (sample SAMEA3882516, study PRJEB24775) | human gut metagenome | biome: human-associated habitat; feature: intestine environment; material: feces | place: Netherlands | collected 2009/2010 | reverse complement strand
AAGTGTTGACGCCATGGAACCGCCTGTCTTCAGAAGATTGCCCCATGTATCATAGCTGTAGTCCACACCCCACTGCCCGGCTGCAGTTTTGTCTCCCTGTCATCCTTATCAAATGTATACACGGTTGTCTGCTTATTCCTATCACACACCGTTGTCACACTGTCTACATTGCCATTCGCATCATAATGATACAGTCGTTCTTCGCCGGTATTCGAAACCGCTTTTCCCATACGGCCAAGCAAATCATATTCATATGTCCAGATACAGGATTTGTCGCCTTCCAGTTCCCTTCTGCATATCTGTCCATGCTTGTCATAAATGAGTCTGCATGTATATATCACACTGCCGTCCTTTAATGCTTCCATTTTCTGAAGACGGTCCAGGGTATCATACTCATATCGGATTGAAAATCCATTTGCATAAGATGTACTGCGCAGCAGTCCGTTTTTACTGTCATATGTATGGCTCACAGCCTGTGTACCCGCAATCTTCACCGCTGTCTCTTTGCCGAATCCATCATACAAAAGCTCATATACAAAACCGTTATGCTCAATCTGCGTCATTCGGTCATTCTTATAGGTATATGCCACAGAAATCTTCTGTTCTTTATCGTTGATATCCGCAGGAGATGTCACTTTTGTCACCCTGTTGCATGCATCATAGGTATAATCTGTCCGGTTTCCTTCACCATCTGTTACAGACGTCATCCATCCCTTTGCCGTATCCCAGCCATAAGATGTACTGTTTCCATCTTCATCACAAAGTTTGGATATGTAACTGCCATCTTTTGTATACTCCGCAGTCGCTGTAATGGCTTTTGCTGCGTTGGATGGATCTACAACTTTTGCTGAAGATATTCCGCCCTGACTGTTATATACAAATGCATATTTCATATTCATTGCAGACTTTGCGCCTGTCAGCCTGTGTTTATCATCGTGCGTATACTCAAAATGATTGCCCTTAATATCAATCAGTTTTGCAATGTTTCCGGCGGCATCATACTCAAAGCTGCTGTTCTTCTTCGCCTGGTCTGTCACCTTCACCACGTTGCCTTTGTCATCATAGGCAAAGCTTGTGCCATACTCTTCTTTATAAAGGCCAAGGCCCGTAAAGTAGGCATTGTTGCTGTTGTTGCCATAACAGAAGCCGATATCCACACGCACATAGTCATGTCTGGCTACAAAGGCGGTGTTCATGAACTGCCATTCACTGCAGTCTGCCCCGAATTCCGCATAGTGGATGTCATTCCTGTCATTGGTATCACTGGATATGAAGTTGATATGGAGGCCGAAATGGCGGTTCTTCCTGCTGTTTAAGCTGTTGCCCGCATGGGGATCGCTTTCAAAGAACTTCTCTTTCAGGCTCACGCTGTCGGCATAGCCCCAGCCGCAGGCCATGAAGCAATCGCCCTTTTTGCCGGAGATGGCCAGCGGCTGATAGCAGCGCTTGTTGTTCTTCTCATCCCCTGTGATCTTTAAAACGCTGTCCCCTGTCGGGCCGTTGCCGCCCGGTACTTTTTCCTGCTGTCCCATCCGGATCTCTGTAGGAACATCTGTAGATGAAACCGTCACAAGATCAGACAGCACATAACCGGTGTAGGCTTTGCCTCCTTTGGTCAGTTTCACACCGTACCACAGGTCTCCGTTCTTTAAACCGGCATGACTGACGATATTTACCTTGTCACTGCTGCCGATCTGGACAGCCACAGAACAGGAGGTATTCGGTTCTGTTCGGACATTCAGCGTACCAGACGGTGCCGCATGGGAAGTGGATGGACGCATGACCGCCACATAATCTGCAGATGCATAGCCATCATACTGTGTGCCATTTTTAGTAAAGGCCAGACGGTACCACTTCGTGCCGCTGCTGTCTTTTGCCGCACCTTTGATGCCCACGGCTGTGCCTGCCGCCATCATGGTCTTTGCGCTGTAGCCGGTGCCTGCACCTGCACGCAGGTTCAGGTTGTCTGCCGCAACCACACCCCTGACTGTCACAACCGCCCCTGAAATGGACAGGTTCAGATAAGTGCCTTTCATATAGCCGTCATAGATCTTATTGCTAATCTTTGCACGGATGGCATACCAGATAGAGCCGTCACTGTCATAATCCGCACCATGGATCGTGGCACTGGTGCCCTTCGGTGCCATGACAAGTGCCGGGTAAGCCGTACCCGCCGCCGCACGGATGTTGACTTTATCCTCATTAACAGTGCCTTTTAAGACGGTCGGCACCTGTGCCGCCGCACCGGTCTTTAACACGCCGTCACCGCCAGCGAACTGTAAGGCTGTATGGTCCGTCATGCCATTCTGGAAGCAGTTGTTGGAAACCAGGTTCAGGCGTCCCGCAGCCTCCCCTTCTTCCATCTGGAGGCCGTCAAACCATGCAGTTCCCTTGAAATTGCGGGTCCTGGCAAGGATCCTTAAGGAGGATGTGCCATTGCCTGTCCCGTTATCCGGTGCCGTAAAGGCCACTGACAGGCGCTTAAAGCCCTCCGTACCCGCCGTGATGCTGCCTGAATCCGCCACGACCGCCAGATTCTTCGCTGTATCCTCTATCTGCAGCCAGATACGCCCTTTTGCCGCCAGTTCACTGACACTGGCTTTGACATAAGCGGAAAAGACATATCGCTTTCCTGCCTTTACCGTCAGGTTCTGGTAGGCTGCACCGTCACCGGAGGCCGCTGTGCTGCGGATACGGATACACTTTGTGCCGATATAGCCTTCCCCTGCTGTGCTGTCCTCCACCACAACGTGATCCGCATTGCTGTAACGTGTCCAGCCTGCCATACCGCCCGTGACGCCCCTCAGATACTGCGGGGATACATAGCGCAGGTCTGTGGCTGCGGACAGTTTGTTCTTGTTCTTTGCCGTATCCAGATACTGCCATGCGGCACCGTAACCGGCATCATTGCGCACACTGACCGTCCGCCCTGCATTGTCAAAGAGATAGACTTCTTTTCTTCCTTTTCTGTCTGTAAAGCTTGTCCGGTTATGTCCGTAAGTCAGTGTCAGGCTCTGTCCCTCTGTGCTGCCGGCATATTCCGTGACTTTGCTGACCCTGTAAGGGGCCTGGCTGCCATAGTTGTACTGCACTTTATATCCGTAAGGGTCTGCCGCTGTCAGCATCATGCCCTTGCCCGCTGCCGTGTCGTAAGTAAAGCGGCTCACGGCACCGTCCGGGTCTGTGATGGATGTCAGGAAACCGTTGGTATAACCAAATGTTGTCACCCTGCCTGCCGCATCCGTCAGTTTGGACAGATGGCCGTCACTGCCATAGGCCAGATTGACTTCACGGCCGGAGCCGTCTGTCAGCTTCACGATCTTCGATGCGTTGTGTAAGATCGACAGCGTGTTGCCGGAAGCATCTTCCTCCTTTACAAGCAGCCCGTTTAAAAAGTGCTGTTTGCCGCCGTCCTTATCCGTCACGGTATATCTGTTGGATGAATCCAGTGTCAGGATACGGGTCTGATCCAGCTCATCCTTCCACTTGCTGTCTGTTGTATCCTTGGCAAAATATCTTCTCGTACCGTCACCGTCAGTCTGGCAGTAATAGTCTGTACTTCCGATCTTCTTCGCCGTCATGGTCTGGTGGTAGTTCAGACGGAAGCCTTTGCCGTAACCGATATCCGCCCCCTGTTCACTGCTGTTGAACACATGGCTCAGGCTGATAGGCGCACGGCTGCCGGAAAGGGCATAAGTCGGATGCACCAGGATCTGGCTGCCGTTATAATCATTCACATAGCCTGTACCGGCCCTGCCGATATCATGCTGGTGATACGTCCAGAAATCCTCCAGGCCCTCGCAGCTCACGTACTGGATCATGATCTGGGGACGTGTGGCCGCATTATCATCCAGATTGTCATCAGATGAAATGTATTCGTTATACGTACCTTCTTCCTCCCCATGCTCTTTCATCATCAGGCCGTAGTTCTTCCCATCCGCATACCAATCTTTTACCACACCTGTGATATCAAAGACCAGTCTTGTCAGTCCAGAACCTGAAAAAGCGATATAATCGGCCACTTTCGGGTCGTAAGACGGTTTGTTGTCCCATGTGACAGTCTTACTGTTCCAGTCCTTTGTCACACGGTGGATATCAATGCGGCGCTGGTCTGAACCGCCCGGGCGTCTGATGGCCACATACCAGGCGGATGTCACCATCTCAGAAGCTTTGTTGAGCTGCGGAAGGGTGAACTTCAGGTAGCTTCTGAGGACGGAACCGTCCACCCTGCCTGTCTTCAGGATATGGCTGTTGTAAAAATTGTCTGTATTGTAGAAAGAAGAGACATGGCAGTCCTGGATCTTATCCCTGGCCACATCGGTGGTCACCACCGGGTCAATGACCACCGGATATGCTCTTTCTTCTGCCGCAAGCCATCCCGCATCCGCTTCCAGTCTCACATACGCCTCCTTGTTCTTTTCTCCGCCGTCATCTGTCAGGGTCAGTGTCAGGCCGTGGCTCACTTCCCCTGCGGCATCCGTCATATACGGTGCAGACAGTCTGTAGGCTTCCCTGCCCCCTGCATCCTCAAAGACGATATCCGCACCTTCCTGTCTGGCCTTTAACCCACCCGGGGCATAGCGCCATGTGAAAGCATGCACTGCGTCTGCCTGCTTTAAGACCAGATCTTCTTTCAGGCTTTCCGGGCCGATGGTGTATCGGATATCCACACCCTGGAAGGCTTCCGGATAAAGGATGCGGCTCTTTAAATGTCTGACAGCATAGGCCGCTGTCGGGTCCTTTTCACTGTCTGCCGTATGCTCCAACGCACCGGCACTATCCGGCTGCTGCTCCTCCGTTTCCTTTAAAATCTGGCGTTTCACGGAATTGGCATCCACAAAACCCCATGTGAGCTTTCTGCTGCCCTCTCCCAGGGAAACCATCTGCTTTTTCTTCACCTTGTTGGACAGACGGACTCTGAAGGCCCCTGAAATATTTTCCATATCATCCGCATCAGCCGGCACTTCATCAGCTGCCGCTTCCAGACGGTTGTCGATCTCTTCCCAGTGGCCGTCCTTCATGTAATGGACCGGTGTGCCGTAAATGGCCGCTGTAAAACGGTGGTCCGCATGTTCAAACACCTTCATGCAGGCCGTTCTTTTTGAAATAACTTCTTTCATCTCTGTGGTATTCATTAATTCTTTACTCATTGTTCTTTCTCCTTTTTCTTTTGTTCTGTCATATATAAAGTTTCGTGCAAAGATCCGGATATTTGCCATGTCATCATCACGGCAGCCCCAGCCCGGAATTCCAACTGTATTCTCGAATTTCCAGAAACAGGTTTTCCGCATTGAGTTCTGCTTTTCTCAGACATCCTTTCTCACATGCATTCTTACATTTGAAGAATATTTTATCTGATTTTCTTAGTTTTCGTGATGTTGATGTCATTATATTCCTTTTTTCTAAGAATATCAATAGATATTTCTTATATTTTTAGAAATCATTGACGAGTTTCTGGGATAATGGTATAATAATCTCAGAAAACGAAAAGGCATGAAACTCTCAGTATCCCAGATGCTTCATTTCGATCAGCCGAAACAGTATCTATGTTTCTGTTATGACTGTTCTTTATAAGGATACTGATATTTCACAAGACAACTGATGATGATAGAAGGAGATTTTTTCAATGAAGAGCACTGTAGGTGAAACCTTAAGAAAATGCAGAATTGCAGCGGGGAAGTCCGTGCGGGAAATGTCTGAATTACTGACTGCCAATGGTTTTAAAGCATCCGAGAAGACAATTTACAGCTGGGAGAACGGCAACAGCCAGCCCACCCCTGACGCCCTTTTAGTCATGTGCCGTGCCTACGGTGTCGAAGATGTCCTCGGCACATTTGGCTACGCACCTGAGAAACCAACCACCATTGCCGCTCATTTTGACGGTAATGAATTTACACCTGAACAGATTGAGAAGATTAAGGCTTTTGCCGCCTTTATCAAGTTCGATGATCAAAGGAAGTGATTCACCTGAATACTTATGAAGAATTATTGCAGGATGCCGATGATGAACAGGTACACGTTCATGAATCTGTTGACCTGAACGGAGACAGCACCGGAGAGAAACGTCTGAACGGTCTCTATGTAGATGGCCATATTGCGCTGGATTCACAGCTGAAGACCACCGCAGAGAAGACCTCTATTCTTGCCGAAGAAATGGGCCATCACTTTACAAGCGTCGGTGATATTACCGATTTGAAGAATGTGAACAGCCGACAGCAGGAATTGGATGCCCGCCTGTGGGGATATAACCGTCTGATCGGACTGCGCGGTATTATCCGTGCCTTTGAACATCACTGCCAGAACCGCTATGAGATGGCAGAATATCTGGATGTTACGGAAGATTATCTCGAAGAAGCCCTGGCCTGTTACCAAAGCAAATACGGCGTTTATACCGTTGTTGATAACTATGCGATTTACTTTATTCCCAATATAGCTGTTGCGAGACGGTTTTAGAAAAATACGATAGTAAGGTACCTAACAATGCAAAAATCCAAAATTTTTGCCCTATTTTGATGTGGAAAGACAATATAATTATGAAGATACATGAAATTACCCCCAAAGATTACACAGACCTGCACCGTCTCTACTGCCAGCTGGAGGATGACTGGACCTCAGACATCCAAGACATGATTCGCGTTCTGGAAGAAGTGAAAGATGACCCGCATTATCATCTGGTGGGTATTTTTGACGATGCAGACAAGCTGGCGGGCACCATTACCCTCAGCAAATGTCTTGATCTGACGGCCAAAGCCCGCTTTTATTATTCCCTTGAGAATCTGGTGATTGATGAAAATTACCGCCAGCAGGGCTATGGTCAGACCCTGATGCAGTATGTAGAAGACTATGTGCGCCGACACAACGGACGCTATGTCAATCTGACATCTTCCATCCATCGCACCGACGCACATGAATTTTATTATCGTATTGGTTTTCCTCGAAATTATACCGTAGGATTTAAGAAAAACGTGGTGGACGATTAGCAATTTAAAAGCTCCGGCCGCCGCCCCCGTGAGTACCTCCGCCGCTGCTCATATGCACGCCGCCTCCGCCTGAGCCGCCGGAACCGCCTCCGCCCTTCGGTTTCTCAATATGACGTCTTGTTACCGTCCGGTTCATAAAGCGATCCTCTTTGGCATCCAGATGTGAACCGGATGCGTCAAAGTACGTCCGGCTGTTGGTTGTCACACGGCCGCCGCGTCTGAATACCATGGCAAAAGTCACAACTGCGCCGATGACAATAGCGATAATCAGTCGAAGCAGCACACCAAAGGCATCCATGCGGGCACTTCTATCTGTGGAGCGCCCCATATAATCACGGACACCTTTCAGGAAAGCATCGCAGGTGCCCTTATAATCGCCATCTGTGATGTGATTATAGCAATTATCCAGCACTTTATTGATTCTATAATCATCATAATAATTCATGGCCTGCCCCTGGGTCGCCATATAAATCTGCCGATTATCCATATCAATCAGAAACAAAATACCCGGATATTCATCTCTCGACATGGATTGACCGATTTTTTCCGCATAGGCATCTGCATAAGCCTGAGCACTCAATCCTCCTGCATCATCCGTTGTCACAATAGCGATATCTGCACTGTATCTCTCAGAATATTTTTCCAGTTTAGTCAAAAGTGACGCTTCCTCATCCGCCGACAAAAGATCCGCCGCATCATAAATACCGCTGGCTGACATACTCGCATCAGCCGCTGCCTCCCCATCCTGATTCGCTGTCAATACAGTCTCTGCGGCTGATACTGTTTCACCGGCCGTTTCTGCCGTCTCCGCGGCTTCTGCCTGAAAGGCTGTCATCACTGACGCCATTCCAAGGCCCATGACCAACAGCATCACCATCAGAAAATTCAATATTTTTTTCATTACAACAGCCCTCCAATCACCATCAGAATCGCAAAGGCCGCTGCCGAAATGCCTGCAAACCAGCCTGCCACTTTTCCTCTGCTCACAGGCGGTTCACCAATGACCTTACCTGTCTGACCATTCATGGCAAATATATAATCTTTGTCCCTGTAACGATAGGAAATAAACCAGATTGGCAGATACACATAATTGCTGCTGATATGGTCATAATCCATCTGTTGATGGTCAATATGTACACTTGTGTAACCGGAAATCGTTGAACGGGCGTATTCTGCAGCATATCCGGCCACCTGCTGCTTCACCTGGGGCAGTAAATCCTCTGAACGATAATCTCCCTGATCCGCCTCAAATCCTGCCAGATACGGAATCTGGAAAGTTTTCAAAGTCTCAAAACGATAGGGCTCCAGCTTTGCCATCAGGGTATCGTCCATTTTCTCTGATGCGTCATGGGGTACTTTTGTATATTCCAGACGCATTTTTCTCCGCACATCAAAGAAGTCCGTCTCCGTGTATTCTGTTTCGCCACGCACATAAATATTCACCCGGGTTGCCGTTCCCCGGACATCCACACTGGCATTCATATCATACAGCCAATATGGAATGTACAAAGGCTGCAGACGCTGGATATTCTTTGCCGCCATAAAGCCCTTCGGCGAAAATCGACCGTTATGACACCATTTTCTGAAGGCTGCCTCCGCTTTCTCCCTGTCCAGTTCAAAAGGCAGCACATAGGCCGGCCGCCAGTCTCCGCTCAGGCGGTCCGCCATCACCAACGGTGCCCCACAGTATTCACAGTGCGTGGCACAGGTTTTGGCTCCCGCTGACAAAAGACCGCCGCAATTCACACAATAGCGCGGTTTATCTGCCGGTTCTTCGGCCGCATTCTTATAATTCTCCTCATCCGGTCGGATATCCTCACTGTGATCACAATGCGCACAGTGAAGCTTTCCAAGCTTGATATCATATGACATATCTGCCCCACAGTTCGGACAGCTGAAATTCACAATCATTGTTATTCTCCCTGTATCATAAATTTATTTTTTCCTGACCCTATATCTCTTCACCCAAACATTACCTTAATCATACCATTTTCTCTCCCCGGTCGCAATCAATCCTGAAGTAAAAAAAGGGACTTTCAACGAAAACGATTTTGTTCCATTGAAAGCCCTTTGCTGTTGCTTGAAGCTGCACACTTTTTTATTTTTTGAGAAGCGCCGTCATATCTTCAACAAGTTTTTCGACGTCCCGCTTATTCACCAGTTTTCTGGCCTCACCGTTGATTTCTGCCAGATGAAAGCTGCTGTCATAGACTGTAAATGATACGGTTGTCTCGGTATCATCTTCCCACTTGACAGTAACACTGATGGCCGCATCACCGGTTGATTTTGCCGCTGTATCCAGAATCTTCTCCGCCGACATGCCTGAAAGATCACTGTAGGCAGAAGATAAATCTGTCAAAGCAATTTCTGTATCTCCGGCATACCATTTTTCTTCTGTCTCTGCCTCAGTCTCTGCACTGTCCGCCAGATCATCCCCTTTGGCAACTTCTTTCTTTACCAGATGCCAGCTGTCACTGCCGATGGCAACATCGATACCCTTTGCATTATTCAGAGAACCGGACAAAATCGTATTATCCGTAAAATCCGCTGCTTTCTTTTCAATCAGTTCTTTGATCGTATCACCGCTGACAACATGGACTTCTTTTGAACCATCTAAGGCTGCATAGTAATCGCCGTCTTCATTCTGACTGCCGATATGCAGTATCAGCTGTTTGGCCACCTCAACAGTTTCCGTTTCAGACTCTGTTTCTTCTGTATCTGCAGTTTCCTGTATACTTTCTGCTGATGTTTCTGTCACTGTCTCTGCTGTGGTATAATCCACAGAAATGTCCGCTGTCGGTTTGTCCAGGCCATATTTCGACAAATCTTTGCAATTATACTCTACATGGCTCTTAAATGTGATGCCTGTCACAGTGTTGATAAACTGTGTTACAGATGATGATGCACAATTCTCTTTTTCCTCACCGTTTTCAAGAACTATCCTGCCGCCATCGCTGTCATTCTTAATTTCCAGTGTATGGCTGCCGGATTTGACATTGATATCCGTAATGCTGTCCGAAGTAATGGTTGGGAAACTCTCCATATCCGCCAGTTGATAGATATCCGAATTGAACGTATCGGCAAAATCGGACGCCACCAGGTAAACTGCGTCATCTCCGCTGATTTTCAGATAGGACCCACCGGCCGCATCATTGGTATCACCCACGGTAAATTCTGCCTCTTTGCCGTCACTGGCCGTATATCGCACAGTCAATACCGGCGAATCCAGACCATATTCCGACAAATCTTCCGGTGAATCCAGTTTTCGGGTAGCTGAAACCGCACCCAGGGCATTGGTCATGGTCGTCAGGCTGTCCTGGTCAACCGGAAAACTCTTGTCCTCCGCATTATACCAGGTGCCGTCCTCCTTCCTAAAGGAGAGACTTTTGCCGTCTTTTTCATAAGAAATGGCTGTAATCTGACCACTGTCCACACTGCTGATCACCAGAGAGTCATCAGAGCTGTCCGCATCCTCCGACCTCTGACTCAGCTTCACAACGAGTAAATAAAGAACAGCTGCCGCCGCTAGGCAGATGATAGCAATTATAAGCGCTTTTTTCCTGTTCTTCATATGCTATTTACGCCTCCTTCTAAACCATACGACACCGCCGCCAATCACAAGGGCCGCCGGAATCAGGATGACAACGGCACCCCAGAATCCCGCATCTGCAGCTGTCACTGTCAGATAGGTTGTGGAAAGGCTCTTGGTCGGTATGGAAATACTTTCTTCTTTATCGATCATCCAGCTCATCACGTTGCTGATGAGTTCATAATTACCGCCGGACACAGCCTGATTCATATTTTCATCCAGGATTGCTGAGGATGAGAAATAAACCAGTTTTGTCTCCACATCATTATAATTTTCAGTGACTGCAGCACCCACTGTAAACGTTCCCTCTTCATCACCTGAAGCTTTTTCCGTTGTTGTCAGATTCTTCAGATCCGTTTTAATATACGACTTGCTGCTTGTCTGCAAAAGAGCTTCTGTTGTCACAGTGCTTCGCACATCATCAGAAATATTGATATTCTGTGCATACGGCATCAGCACCAGATCCTTGGATGTCATGCTGCCCACTGCATCGGCACTCTGGATTCTCGGAATCAGATAGGATGGATACCCCGGATAATAATACTGGCTGTTGCCTTCAAAAATCAATCCCGCACTTGTGGAGAGACCATAATTATTCAAAAGTTCTGCCAGATTCGGCATATCCGTTTCTGTATAATCCGTGAATATCAGCACATGGCCGCCATTTTCCATATAAGACAGGATTCGATCCTTTTCGTCCGCTGTAATATCCTTCTGCGGTCCGTTGATCATCAGACAGTCTGCATCATCCGGTACAGATTCACTTGTTACAAGATTCAGCTCTTCTATATCAATATTTTCCTTTTCAATCTGGCTGGTCAGTGTATCAGAAAGGGATGCTTCATCATGACCTTTCAGTGTATACAGTTTCGGCAGAGTATCTGATGTCACATAATCAATAGCACTGGTCAGCTGACCTTCTGCGTCGAATCCGGTTGTCTGACTGCTGTATGTGGAATAATTAAACTCCGACTGATAAATATCACTGTAGTTGATGACTTTATATTTTTCTCCACACACAACGATCAGACTGTTGTCTGACAGGGAACTGTCTGTATACTGCTTTGTAAAGGACGGATTGACCACCGGATCCTTTGTATGCACTTTGATATGACTGGACAGAGACTCATAACGTTCCAGCACTTTCTGGATCTGTTCATCCTCCTGTCCGCTCTGGGCAACCAGATAAACATCCACATCCGAATCCAATCCCTTGACAAACGTCTTCGTCTGATCAGTAATCGTATAAAGCTGATTATCCGTCAGGTCAAACTGTGTATATTTCACCGGAATCTGACCCACTACCAGATTGATCACCACAACGATGGCCAGCACAACGGCTGTCATCAAGGCATCGCCGCCCCAGCGTTTGCGCTGAATGGACTGTATCGTCAAAAAGATGCAGAATCCGATAATAGACAGGTAATAGACAATACCCGTTATATCAAAGACACCGGAACCGAAGTTAGAAAAGAAGGATGTCATATTAAAGGCACCCAGCACTTTTGCCACAGAACCGGCCATCCATTCTGATTTTGCAAAGAAAATGATAACATTGACAGCTTCCGCAATGATAGCCGCCGCAACTGCGATCTTTATATTGGATGTCAGGTTATACACCAGCCATGCTGCAAAAAGAATAACGAAAATCCAAATAACAAAAGATGCCACCGCCGTTGACGGCAATGCGTTGGTGATCACACCTGTAATATAAAATACAAGCAGCACAAAGAATGTCAGCAGTGCTGCAATAACCTGACTCTCCGTTACTGATGAGATAAACAGTCCAATGGCTATGCAGGCTGCGCCATACAGGAAATAACCCAAAATGGCTGTATAAGCCATCGGCAGGGAAACGGTACCGAACCGACTGAGAATCAACGGATAAAAGCAGGTGATCAGCAGGGCCAGGCCGAATACTGTCACCATCGCCAGATATTTACCAATGACAATTTTCCAGAGTGAAACAGGTGCCGTCAAAAGCAGCTGATCCGTCTTCCGGTTTTTCTCCTCCGCAAGGATACGCATTGTCAGTACCGGTGTCATCAAAAGGAATAAGACAATGACGCAGGACAATGTGTAGCCGAAATACGGATAGCCTGAAGACAGATTGATCACCGCAAAATAGATACCGATTACAACCAACATAAAGGCCATGCAGATATAGCCCGTCATGGATGTAAAATACGAACGTAATTCCTTTTTATAAATCGCTGTCATGTTCTGCTGCCTCCTTTCCGTCTTCTTCATCTGTCTCGTCAGTTTCTCCCGGGTGCTCTTCATGTTCTTCATGATCTTCCTCATGTAACTCATCTTCATGAGAATCTTCTTCATGAGGATCTTCATTGTTTTGTGCCTTTGCAGATGTTTCAGTACCATCGGCTGTCAATTCAATAAAGACATCCTCCAATGACTTCTTCATCTGATTCATGGCATAAATCGGGCACTGGACAGCTGCCAGTCTGTAGAAGATCATCTCACGGACTTCTGTCTTCGGATCGCTCTGGATCATCACATCGACACAACCTTTTTCCTCAGAATCCGTATATTCAATATTTTCAACACCATCAACAGCATCCAGTACGCCTTTGATAGCCGCCTCATCCCCTTTGACTGTCAGATGCAGTGTTACCTTATCTTCCATGAGCTTGCCAAGATTATCCGTTGTGTCACTGGCCACCAGTTTGCCGTGGGACAAAATCAGCACATCATCACAGACTGCACTGATTTCAGACAAAATATGGGAACTCAGAATGACGGTATGTTTCTTGCCAAGGCTTCGGATCAATCCGCGCATCTCAATGATCTGCGCCGGATCCAGGCCGACTGTCGGCTCATCCAGAATAATCACCTCCGGATATCCAAGCAGTGCCTGGGCCAGACCTACACGCTGTTTGTAACCTTTGGACAGATTCCGGATCAGACGGTCTGACACCGCCTCCAATTTGGCATCTGCGATCACTTTCTGAACCTCTTCTTCCTTTTTATTCCTGGCAATTCCTTTTAATTCGGCCGCAAAACGCAGATATTCAAGGGGTGTCATATCTGTATACAAAGGCGGGATCTCCGGCAGATAACCAATACATTTCTTGGCCTCCTCCGGATTCTCCAGCATATCATGCCCGTTGATCATAATGCTGCCTTCTGTCGGTCCGATATAACCGGTAATCATATTCATCGTTGTGGATTTGCCGGCACCGTTCGGTCCCAGAAAACCGTAAATATGGCCTTCTTCCACTGTAAAACTCAGATGATCTACGGCAATATGATCGCCGTATTTCTTCACAAGATTTTTGACTTCTATCAAAGCCTCTCTCCTCCTTCTCACTATTTGAACAGACAATTACGAAACCCAAGAATTTTAGCATTTTCCATATCTAATGGGTTTCGTAATTGTCTGTTTCATGCTTTATAGCATGCTATTTTCTCTCAAGGTATAGCATAACCAATATTTGTGATGCTTTGGTGGGGATTTTGTGACGAAAAAATGACCATTCTGTGAACGGTCACAAACGGTCATTTTCTTCTGTATATCCATTTAATTTTTATGATCAATTTTCATCGGCAGGCTGCTTGTCCGCACCGGAGACAATGCGGTTATAATCCGCACTGTCCTGCTGCCATCGCTGATAACGGCTGTCTTTTCTATGGTCTTCCAGCTGGTACTGCGATCCCAGATAATTTCCCAGCCATGTACTGATCTTCTTTGCACCGCTGTAATTCAGATGATTGCCGCCGTCACGGCTGTCCGTCAGCCAGTCAAAGCCTGTCTTTGTCATCATATCCTTCATATTAAAATCAATAAAAGGAATATTTCGATCAGATGCGTAGTCCGCCACTGCCTGATGTCTGGCCATATTCCATGAGTTGGCTGACGGCATCTCCACAAATAGCACCTGAATGTCCGCATTCTGACAGATTTCAACAAACTGATTGAGACTCTGCAGCGCTATGGCATCTATTTCTTCCCGGTCATCCGTCTTCGCCATATAATCGACCCCTTTGTAAGCCACCCGGTCATCCGAATAGCGGTACCCCTTGGCCGCATCATGCCATGGTTTCTGCGGTTTGCCCATCAGCTCTGAGATCGTCACACTTTTCCAGCGATCATGATATTCCAATACCGGAAAAAGATAATTGGCTGCGGTCTTGACCAATGAGGTCAGATGACCGTCCATGTTTTCCTGGAAAAGGGCGTCCGTCTCCAGAATAACAACTTTTGGCCTCTGGCATGTCAGCACTTCCTGAAGCAATCTCACGGACTGATCGATGGTCTGATTGGGTTCTCCACAGGCAAAGCCTGAAATGCCATGCGTTTTCCACAATTCCATAGGTGAAAATCCACTGGCCAGATCACTGTTGCCGATGGCCGCCACATCCAGAGAATCCTTTTCTTCCCCATAAAACCCTCTGGCTCTGTAATTGTGCATGCCGCCGCTGGCGGAATTCGACCTTGGCACCAACGTCTTCGACATTCCCACCAACAGCAAAACCGTCAACAGCACAAAAGCAATCATTTTCAATGCCCGTCCGGCAAACTGTTTTCTATTAGATATATGCATTTCACTGACTCCTCATTCACGAAGTTATTTCTGCGTATTAGACATATTGCCCACTTCTGCTTCCGTCGCTGTCTGAAACTCCTGCCCATTATGCATTTGGATTTAGAAGTTAGCATACAATGGGTCCACCACGCCATATCCGCTGCCATAAGCTCCAAGCAGTACAATGGCACAAAATACCCCTGCATAAACGGTCCACCTGAGCACCATCGGCCATGATGCAATTCGCTCACGTATACAAATGCCTCTTTCTCTGACAATACCCACCATCAGCATCAGTAAAGCGCCCAACGCCAGCACAGCCAGATCATGTCTGTCTAACCCCAGCTCAAGCCAGTTTCCTGTTGTTTTTCTAAACATGGATTCAAACATCTCCGCAAAAATACGCAGACTGTTTGCCCGAAACAACAGCATGCCGATATTCACCAGTATAAAAGTTCTGATGATCAGCAGCAGCTGCCATGGCCGGCTCTCCTTCCGAATCCCGGTTTTTTCATAAAAACAATGTATCACCGGTTTGCCAAAAAGGCCGAATAATGTCAATACATAGTAGTACATACCGTAAGCCACATATTTCCATGCAGCTCCATGCCAGAGTCCATTGGCCAGCCAGACGAAAAACAGCGCAAACGCCGTTGGCATTGCCTGCCCCAGATGGACACTCAGATGTTTCTTGGCCCATCTTCCCAGCTTCATATTTGTTTTCGACAATGTCACCGGATAGAAAATATAATCTTTGAACCAGGCCCCCAGCGTCATATGCCATCTTCGCCAGAATTCACCGATGGACTTCGAGAAAAAAGGCTGATTGAAGTTCCGGGCAATCTCAATGCCAAACAGTGCCCCGCTGCCCCGCACGATGTCCATGCATCCGGCAAAATCCGCATAAATCTGCAATGTATAGACGAACATCGCCAGGATCACAATGCCGCCGCTGTAATCCGACGGACTGCCGAAAACGGTACTGACAAGCAACGCCGCCCGGTCAGCCAGCACCATTTTCTGGAAAAGTCCCCAGAGGATCAGCTGCGCGCCAAAGGTAAACTGCCGGTAATCAGCCCTGTGTCCTTCAAAGGCCTGCCCTGCAAGCTGGCCGTAACGGCTGATAGGGCCTTCCGTAATATTGGTGAAAAGGCTGAGGAAAAGTGCCAGTCTGCCGAAGTGATGATCCGCCGCTGTCTGCCCCCGGTAAACATCGATCACATAGCCCACCGCTGACAGCGTATAAAAAGAAATGCCCAGAGGCATCAACAGTTTCAGCGCCGGCAGCTGAAAACCAGGCTCCAGATGGCTTCCCAGCGCATTGATATTGGCACTGAAAAAGTGATAATATTTCAAAAAGGCCAGAAGCCCCACATTGATCAGCACCATGGCAAACACAATATAGCGCTTTCGGCGCATCATAACTGCCTTTCTGGTTTTTCTCTCTTCTTTTTCCAGACTTTTGCGCACACTGTCAAAGGCCTGCTGCTCCCGCTCCATAGCCAGAGCTCCCAGATAAACCGAAACGGTTGTGATCAGCAGAAAAACGATCATTTTTCCGGAGGCCATCCAGTAGAAGAAATAACTGCCGCCCAGCAGCACCAACCACCGTTTTTTCAAGGGTATCAGGTAATATAAAGCCACCAGCACCCCCAGAAAAAACAGCAGATAAAAATAAGAGGTATAACTCATCCCGGACTAATCCTCCTGAAGCCGCATGATCAGCTGCCACATCGCCTCCACAGACTCAAAATTCTCCGGCACCACATCCGTCGGCAGAATCTCCACATCAAACTCGTCACAGATCTCCGTCACAATCGTCATCACATCCAGAGAATCAATCAGTTCATCCGACACCAGATGCTTCTCATTCACATAATCAATACCCGGTTTCACTTTATTTAAAATATCTAACAGTTCTTTCATGTCAATAGCATCTCCTTCCATTTTCACTCTATTATCTACCACAACTAATACTTGATAACACTACTTCTTATCCCCTCAACCTCCGATGGCCTGCCCATCCATTAAATCTGTATAGTAGCTCTTCAAGTATTTCCTGTCGATTTTGCCGTTGGCATTTTCCGGCATCCTCTTCACTCTGATGCATTCTCCCGGCCGCATATACGGCGGCAATTTCCCTTCCAGAAGAACCCGCATCTGATTTTCATTTTTTGGACCGCCCTCATAGAACAGGACAATTCTGTCACGCACTTCATCGTAAATACTGACACAGCTCTTGACATCAGAGGCCGCACCGGCGGCGGCTTCAACTTCACCTAACTCGATACGGTATCCCATATGCTTAATCTGAAAATCTCTGCGTCCCAGATACAGCAGCTCGCCGCGGTCATTATAACGGACCAGATCACCGGTTTTATATATCTTCTCCGGATACCATGGGTTCAGCGGGTTCTGGATAAAAGCAGCATCCGTTTTGTCCGGATCTCCATAATATCCGTCGGCTACAAAAGAGCCTCTGACGCACAGTTCGCCGATTTCTCCCGGTGCCGCTTCCGTACCATCCTCACGAAGGATGATCAGGTCACAGTTGTCGCAGGCACGCCCAATAGGCAGTGTTTCACTATCCGCAAAATCCCGGTCCACAATGTAATAGGCACAGATATCTGTTACTTCTGTCGGCCCATACAGATTGGCATACAGCAGCTCCGGCATTTTTCTCCGCCAGTAATTCAGCTGTTTCACCGGCATCACCTCACCGGCGAAAAGAACCTTCTCCATATACGGAAGGGACACATAATCCAGCACTTTCCAATTAGCCACTATGGACAAAGCCGTCGGCACCCAGTAAATGGTATTCACTTTTCGACTGTTCATATACTCCAACAGACGCACCGGAAAAGCAAATAATTGCTTCGGCAGAATCTGAAGTTCTGCGCCTGCTGCCAGAGTTGTATAAATATCCAGCACCGACATACTGAAATAAAAAGGTGTCTGGCTGCCGAAAACCGTCGCTTCATTGATATCAAATGTCGTTTTCACCCATTCCGCATAAGCCATCACATTTCGATGGGAAACGGCAACACCCTTCGGCATGCCTGTGGAACCGGATGTAAAAAGGGTATACACCAGATCCGTATCCACTGCTTTTCTCCGAATCTTTGCCAGCCCTTCCCGATCCTCAGGCACATACATGGCCTTCTCATAAAGAAGGATCTTCGGACTGTCTTTTCTTTCGGAGGCAAGGGCTTCCCTGACTGTCTCTTCATGGTCCCTGTCGGTAATAATCGCCGCCGGTTTCAGCACACTGAAAATCTTGCGGATTCTGTCCCAGGGCATTTTGGTATCAATCACTGTATAGAAATCACCGCCGTAAACCGTTCCCAGCATTGCCGCCAGACAGGCCGGTGTTTTTTCCATATAAACAGCCACCGGACGGTGTGTCAACCGGTGCTTCAGCAGTAAACTGCCGATCCGCGCTGATGCCTCTCGAAGCTGACGCCAGGTCATCGATGTATCTGTATCGGCACAGGCTGTTTTCTCAGGCCGCCGACCGACTGAATGTTCAAGATATTCCAATATATTTTTCAAGCTATCGCCCCCTGTTCTCTTTGGTGCCCCCATCATAGCACAAAAAAATCCGAAAACAGGAAAAGTCGGGGTATTGTAAGAAAGTTATATGGAGTGAAAGAATTCTGAAAGAAAATTTAGTATAACTATAGACAAAAAAGGATGCCCTAAGACATCCTCTTACATAGAATTTATTATTTATTTCTCCGCTTCCTCTATCACACAGGTATGTTCTCGCGTCACTTTATCATAGTTGACACCCACCAGCAGAATATTTCCCCTATAATCTTCGAGGCTCTTACAGTATTGTTTTTCTTTAATCTGAGCAAGGGCACCCTCGGCACTGTGATTCCATTTCAGTTCAACCACCAATGCCGGTTTATCCGGGAACTGTCTGCGAGGCAGGAAAACCATGTCAGCCAACCCTTTTCCTGTGGGCAGTTCACGATATACAGTGTAAAAATTTCTTGCTGCATATAAAGCAAGTGAAATGGTATAACTCAATGCATTTTCATCGTTGTACTGAATATGTGCCGTTTCAAAGTGCGCCTGTTCAATCCCTTCAGCGACTTTCTCAGGATATTTCTGCCAGATAGCCTGAAGCGTATCTGAAGAATTCTTTAATGCCTTGGAAACCTCACCCCACTGGGATGCAGCAACGGCATTGATGTATTCGCCCCGCACTTCACTGTTTGGAATGAAAACTTCCTTGTATGAAAAATCATATCCCAAATAGCCAAGATGGATCAACAACGTCAAAACATCATCCTCACTGTAGAATGTCGTCATATCATTGGAAAATGTTCCTGTATTAACCGGAATTCTCTCTCCCGCCAACATACTCAAAACATCATCCTTCAGTCCTTCAAAGTTCATATCAATATAGAACCGAAGAGCTTCAAATGTCTCCGTCCGATTCCAGTAAGAATCGCAAATACCGGTTAAAATAGCCGTCACCACGGAGCGCGGACTGTAGATGGATCTGGCCTTCTCAAAATGATAACCGTCATACCATTCTTTCAGTTCAGACAAATTTCTTCCATATTGCTTACATAAAGCGGCAACTTCCTCTTCCGTAAAACCGACAAATTCTGCCAAGGGTCCCGGATTCGTCATAGAAAACTCATCAAACATATTAAGTGCTGAATGTGTGCCATATTTCTTAATCGGCAAGATTCCGGTCATGTAGGCAAGATGAATATACGCCTTGTCCTTCAGGAAATCCCTCAAGAAATCAAGATACTGTTCCTGCGCTTCATGGTTCTCGCGATATTCCCTGAAAATGCAGTCCCATTCATCAATAATAATCACAAACGGACATTTCGTCTGCTGGTAAACATCCTGCATTGCCCTGCTAAAATTTTCTTTATCAAAATAATTAATATCCGGATATTCAAAAAACAAATCCCATAAAACTGATTTTTTTACTAAACGCAGCATCTCATCCATGCTTGATGTCTGACTGAGGAATTCCTGCATATTCAGAAATATTGTATTATATTGATTTAATTTCTTCTCGCAGGCATCCGCTTTGGAAATCTTCAATCCCTGAAATAATTCCCGCGAATCACACCCCCGGCTGTAATAGGCCGCCAACATATTGGCCGCCATCGACTTGCCAAAGCGTCGAGGCCGGCTGACACACACATATTTCTGATTGCTGTACATGACCCTATTGGTATATTCAATTAACCCCGTTTTATCCACATAAATCTGAGAATTCAAAGCTTCTCCAAACTTCTCATTCCCAGGATTCAGATAACCACCCATGCACCGCACCTCCTTCTATTGCCTGTCAGCCCTGCCTGTATATTCATTATGTATTCGTGCTTATTTATGAAGTTTTTTGAAATTTTACTTGGCTCTGAACAGTTACATAATAATATTCACCGGATAAGCCGTTTATGCGGCATGCCGCTCCTTCGTCATCTCAATGGCACTGTCCATATTCCCGGATGCTGCCACTACAAAAACAGGCAAACTGTCCTGATAACTGCTGTTGATCTCACATTCCCAGTATTCCAGCCTTTCCCCGTCTTTCTCAATGCACGTCAGAAGCTCCGGCGGAATACGCCATCCATCTGATTCTTCTGTCATCATGGTAACGGCCGCTGACAGAAAATAGCGGATCACACTCTGTCCATGACCATTATCCTTGAAATCCGTATCCAGTCTCCTGAGATATTTCTGAAAAGCGGCTTCTTCAAAAATAGCCAGACTGCTGCCATACCACTTGGTCACAATATATTGCTTATTGCTGTCCATCTGTAAATCTGTACATCCGTCTGTCCTAAGTTCAACTGCTCCTCTCATGTAAACCCCTCCTAATTACTGCAGCTCCGCCAACAGCTGCTTCTGTCACATGACTAATGTTCCTCTCTTCCATCAGCCAACACTTCTCCCACAAGTCTTAATAGCGATTATGAACAACTTCTATGGCTGCAATGACATCCCGCATCTTGAGTTCGGTTCCGTCATCCAGAACTGCCGTCCCCGTCAGATGCCCAAACACCTGATGCTGATCGCTGGCAATTACTTTCATATCAATCTTTGCTTTTCTGTCCAGGATCGGCTCAAAAATCCCCTCAAACCGACCATCACTGGATGAAATCGTCCACGGATCCATGTAATTAAAATTGCCCTTATCATCCTGTCCGATCATAAAAACAACTTCCTGAAGCTTATGGGCACGGCCATCATAGAAAATCACATTCTCAGTGGCACTGCTCCGATCACTGAACCCATAGCCGAGATTGAAACGTACACCGTTCAGCCTTGTACTGCAGGTTCCCCAACGCCAGATATTGTCATAAGTCCACACACCGCGTCCCCAGTCAAGGACAGCCATATCTTTTCTCCCATCAAAAATATAATCGCGCCCGTCAAAGTTCACTTTGCCCTTGACCGGCATACAATTCACCTTCTGATTGTAATAAAAAGCCTTCTGATTCTCCTTCCACGGTGTTGCAATACAGATGCTGTCCATCTCCGGCTGCTTCATCAGAAGATCCGCCGTCAATGTCTTACCATCCTGAAAATCACGGAAAACACACTGAATTCTTCTTCTATGCGGCTTCACCGTATAACGAAGATGAATCCGACCATTTCTGAAATCCGCATTGCCATCGTCCGATGTCCTCCCCAGTCCCAATCGTCCCATAGGCATTGCCGTCAATATGGTCTCAGTATGTTCCTTTCGTTCCACAAGATCAATCAAAGAAACACTAATTAATCCCGCATATCCCAGATCCGACAGGGTAAATGCAACGGCATAATGTTCATTGCCCGCAAGATAATAATCCCATTCCTTAATGCGAAAAGAAGGGGCTGCAATATTCTCGCGATTATACTGCCAGACCGGTCGTCTCGCCCATCCAGGCGTTACAACGTATCCCTGCTTATCCAACAACTTCTGAACATCCGTTACCTCATGCTGCATAAAGATCCCTCCTGTCTTCTCTTATTTTGAACGTATATTATCAGTATAACAAATTTTTTGAAAAAAAATAGTCTTTTATACATATTTCATAAATTTCGGTGCAAACTAATGCTGTCACCCGTCAATATGTTAGCTTTTCCGTTCACAGCATCAAGTGAAAAATATTTCTCACGATTACATGTTGAACGGACTCAGTTTTTTCGCAATTGAAAGGAGATTATCAAAATGGAAGTAAACAATTCAATTAAATGTGGCGTTCATGATTGTAAACATCATGCAGGTAATGTGGAATACTGTACCTTAAACTGTGTCAGCATCGGCGCCTGCGAATGTTCCCCTAAGACAAAAGAGGGCACCGACTGCGAATCTTTTGCAGCCCGCTAAACTAAAAAAAGGGCTGCACCAATAACCCCAAAGCGCGCGGCCCATGTATATCAAACTATGAGAAACACGCTCCGCGAGTTTCTCAAGTTATCGCGGCAGTCGCCA